>OGRR01000886.1_pt1 | contig 22163 bp, 20 predicted proteins | sample 1553511 | NCBI WGS metagenome assembly OGRR01 (sample SAMEA2580040, study PRJEB22360) | human gut metagenome | biome: human gut; feature: human-associated habitat; material: faeces | place: Denmark | collected 2008/2010 | reverse complement strand
CTAGAGCATGTGTTTTTGTGGTAAACACCCTTGCTTCCAGCTTTGTTGATTTCAACGATTGCAACTTTTAATGCTTCTGCAGCAGCAGCGGCATCTTTCTTAGCTACAGCTGTTTCAACTTTCTTTACGCAAGTTTTTACTTTAGACTTGATTGCTTTGTTTCTAGCAGCTTTTGTTTCGTTTACTAAAATTCTTTTCTTTGCAGATTTGATATTAGCCAATTTGTCCACCTCCGATATCAATGTATTTCGATTTTTATAATTCGATTTCCAGTTCGTTAGAGCCGGACACGGACGATCTAACGAAACATACGAATTTATTTTAGGACATGAATTAGATTCTGTCAATACATATTTCTGAAAATATTGGAAAAACTAGTATTAATTTAAGAAAGGATGGAGAAAACGATGGTGGAAAAGTATACGATCCGGACGGATCTTGCGATGGAGCAAAAAGAACGGTTTGAATCAGATCATGTAGAAGTGTCCGGCGTTGTACTGGAAGAAGAATACGATGAAGAGAGGGAGATTAAGATTACAACCGTCAGGATTGAAACGGAGAACGGGGCGAAGATGATGGGAAAACCGGTGGGAACATATCTTACATTGGAAGTCCCTGATATGGCATCGGCAGACGATGGATATCACAGAGAGATATCAGAAACTCTGGCAGGATTTTTGGAAAAATATGTGGAAAATGAGGAAACGAAAAAAGAGCATTCGAAAGAAAAGGGATGCTCGATATTGACAGTAGGGCTTGGTAACCGTGAAGTGACGCCGGATGCGCTGGGACCATATGTGGTAGATCAGTTGAATATCACCAGGCATATGGTACAGGAATATGGAAGATATGGCGTAGAAGAAGAAAGCCGGATCGTAAGTGCAATCGTTCCGGGAGTGATGGCGCAGACAGGGATGGAGACGGCAGAGATTGTGCAGGGAGTCGTAAAGGAGACAAAGCCGGATATGATTCTGGTGATCGATGCGCTGGCGGCAAGAAGCAGTAAAAGACTGAACCGGACCATACAGATCTCGGATGCCGGGATCCATCCCGGAGCGGGTGTGGGGAATCACAGAAGCGTGATCACGAAAGAGACGATGGGAATCCCGGTGATCGCGATCGGTGTTCCGACGGTAGTGGATGCCGCAACGATTGTAAATGACACGATGGAGAATTTTATTGCGGCACTGGAGACGTCGGAGAATTTGAAAGGGGTAGGTGTCGTATTGCAAGGATACAATTCTGCGGAAAAATACGAACTGGTAAAAGAACTGATCGCACCACATCTGAACGGAATGTTCGTAACACCGAAAGATATCGATGAGACGATAAGAAGGATCAGCTATACCGTCTCGGAGGCATTGAATCTGCTATTTTCAGGAAAAGCAGGGGAATCAGAAAAAAAGAAGAAACATAGAAAGTGAGATGACTGCATACCTTACCTTTAGAAAGTAGAGCGTAAGATTAACAAAATATCGGGGTGTGCAGGTGTGAAAGAACAAGACATGCAGAGCAGATGCAAAAAATATATACAGCATGCGGTGAGGATCATTGCCGGATGTTTTCTGATCTGTATCATGAAAGAAACAGGTGTCGGAACCGGAATAATAAATGGAAGGGGTTTTGCAGAAAAAGGGAAACAGGAGATTGCGGACGGTGCTGTCAGAATGATGCTGCCGGCACTTGTCTATGCGGCAGAAAAGGATCAGACGGATACTCCGTCAAAGGATCTGGCATGGGCAGTGATGCGGTGGTTATGGCCTGCCGGTGCATTTATGACAGAACAAGGGAAGGAAGAGACGGCCGGCGAAGATTCCAGGACGTATGCCATGATACTGGAAAAACAGGAAAATGATGAGAACGCTGTAGATAAAAATGGCAAACTGATCACACAGAATCCGGATACAGAGGAGAAGGAGACATGGAAAACACCAGTGGTAAAAGCAGATATTTCCATGGAAAAGCTAAGAGATTATGAATATCTTATGAGTCATTTCTATACCGTGGACAGCAGTACTATGGCAGATGAGGGACTGATCAATGCAGATAAGCTGATGGGAAAAGATATGAAATTAAATCCGGATACAAAAGGGGCTAAAGTCCTGATCTACCACACGCATTCCCAGGAACAATTTGCAGATTCTGTCCCGGGAGATGCCGGTACATCAATTGTGGGAATGGGGACGTATCTGTCTGAACTTTTGAATCAAAAGTATGGAATATCCACATATCATCACGAAGGGGTATATGATCTGGTGAATGGAAAACTGGATCGGAGTAAGGCGTATCAGCTTGCAGAGCCGGATGTGCAGAAAATACTGAAAGAGAATCCGGCTATCGAAGTTGTGATCGATCTTCACCGGGATGGCGTGGCGGAAGGGACGCACCTGGTGACAGAGATAGACGGTAAGCCGACGGCGCAGATCATGTTCTTCAACGGGCTCAGCAGGACGCGGGCAAATGGAAATATCAGTTATCTGTCCAACCCATACCTGGAAGATAACCTGGCATTTTCCCTGCAGATGGAGATTGCAGCGGCAACATATTATCCGGGATTTGCCAGACACATTTTTCTGCGTGCGTACCGTTATAATATGCATTTCAAGCCAAAGACACTTCTGATCGAAGCCGGAGCGCAGACCAATACAGTGGAAGAGATGCGCAATGCGATGGAGATTCTTGCAGAACTTCTGCATCAGGTGTTGTCTTGATTCAAAAATATTTTTATGATAAGATATTCAAAGTATGGAAAAATCTGTATGATCCTTATGAATAATATATGACAGAATAGCTTTCAGCATTTTTCATACGGATGAAACGGAGAAAGGATATAGAAAGAATGGCGAAAAAGAATACATATGATGCGGGCAGTATCGCGATCCTGGAAGGACTGGAAGCGGTAAGAAAAAGACCCGGAATGTATATAGGAAGTGTTTCTACCAAAGGCCTGAACCATCTGATCTATGAGATTGTGGATAATGCGGTGGATGAGCACTTGGCTGGATACTGCAACGAGATCCATGTGACATTGGAAAAAGATGGATCAGCAACGATCGCAGATAACGGACGTGGTGTGCCGGTAGACCTTCATGCGACCGGCGTATCGGCGGCACGTGTGGTATATACGACACTTCATGCGGGCGGAAAGTTCGACGATTCGGCATACAAGACCAGCGGGGGACTCCATGGTGTCGGTTCCTCTGTCGTAAATGCATTGTCAACTTATATGGATGTACAGATCAGCAGGGACGGATATATCCATCATGACAGGTATGAACAGGGAAAACCGGTGATCGAACTGGAAGACGGATTATTGCCGACGATCGGAAAGACAAGAAAGACCGGAACGAAGGTGAATTTCCTTCCGGATGATACTATATTTGAAAAGACAAAGTTCAAAGCAGAAGAGGTAAAAAGCAGGCTTCATGAGACAGCGTATCTGAACCCGGATCTTAAGATCGTGTTCGAAGATAAGAGGGGAGCGGAGCCGGAACAGGTCATTTATCATGAGCCGGATGGAATCCTTGGATTCATCCGCGAACTGAATCACAAAAAAGAAGTCGTGCATGATCCGGTGTATTTCAAAGGGGAAGCAGAAGGCATCGAAGTTGAGGTGGCTTTCCAGTATGTCAATGAGTTCCATGAAAATGTGCTTGGTTTCTGCAATAATATCTATAATGCAGAGGGAGGAACGCATCTGACCGGATTCAAGACGACGTTTACGACAGCAATCAACCAGTATGCAAGAGAACTTGGAGTTTTGAAAGAAAAGGATGCGAATTTTACCGGGGCGGATATCCGTAACGGTATGACTGCAATCGTATCGATCAAACATCCGGATCCGAGATTCGAAGGACAGACCAAGACAAAGCTTGATAACCCGGATGCGGCGAAAGCCTGTAGTAAGGTGACGAATGATGAGATCATCCGCTTTTTTGACCGGAATCTTGAGACCCTTAAGAAGGTGATCGGATGTGCAGAAAAGGCGGCAAAGATCCGCAAGACGGAAGAACGTGCGAAGACCAATCTGCTGACAAAGCAGAAATACTCATTTGACAGTAACGGAAAGCTTGCCAACTGTGAGAGCCGTGATGCGTCAAAATGTGAGATTTTCATTGTGGAGGGGGATTCTGCCGGAGGTTCTGCAAAGACGGCCAGAGACCGTATGTTCCAGGCAATCCTGCCAATCCGTGGTAAGATCCTGAATGTGGAAAAAGCAAGTATCGATAAAGTACTGGCAAACGCAGAGATCAAGACAATGATCAATGCATTTGGCTGTGGATTTTCCGAAGGATACGGAAATGACTTTGACATCAGCAAACTGCGTTATGATAAGATTATCATCATGGCTGATGCGGACGTGGATGGTGCCCATATCTCGACACTGCTCCTGACGTTGTTCTACCGCTTTATGCCGGAACTGATCTTTGAAGGACATGTCTATATTGCGATGCCGCCTCTTTACAAGGCGATGCCGAAGAAGGGCGAAGAAGAGTATCTGTATGATGACAAGGCACTGGAAAAATACAGAAAGACACATGACGGTCCATTTACCTTGCAGAGATACAAAGGTCTTGGAGAGATGGATGCGGAGCAGTTGTGGGAGACTACCCTGAATCCGGAGACCAGGATCCTGAAACTGGTAGAGATTGAAGATGCGAGAATGGCATCCGGTGTAACCGAGATGCTGATGGGATCGGAAGTACCGCCGAGACGTTCCTTTATCTATGAGAATGCGACGGAAGCGGAACTTGATATATAGAATAGGAGAGAAAAAATGCAGGATTCACAGATCATCAGAACCGAATATTCGGATGTGATGAAAAAATCATATATTGATTATGCGATGAGTGTAATCATTGCCAGAGCCCTGCCGGATGTAAGAGACGGATTAAAACCGGTACAGAGACGTACACTTTATGACATGCATGAACTGGGAATACGGTATGATAAACCGTACCGTAAGTGTGCGCGTATCGTCGGAGATACCATGGGTAAATATCACCCGCATGGGGACAGCTCCATCTATGATGCACTGGTGGTCATGGCACAGGAATTTAAAAAAGGGATGGTCCTTGTAGACGGACACGGTAACTTTGGTTCGATCGAAGGAGACGGTGCAGCGGCAATGCGTTATACCGAAGCGAGGCTTGCGAAGATCACGCAGGAAGCATATCTGGCCGATCTGGACAAGGACATTGTAGACTTTGTGCCAAACTTTGACGAGACAGAGAAGGAACCGGCCGTACTTCCGGTACGTATTCCGAACCTTCTGGTCAACGGTGCGGAAGGTATTGCGGTCGGTATGGCAACCAGTATCCCGACACACAATCTGGGTGAGGTTGTGGATGGGGTGAAAGCCTACATGAAAAATGATGAGATCACGACCCGACAGTTGATGAAATATATCAAAGGACCGGACTTCCCGACAGGAGGAATCGTGGTCAATAAGGACGACCTGCCACAGATATACGAGACAGGAACCGGAAAGATCAAGATCCGCGGAAAAGTTGAAGTGGAAGATGTGAAGGGCGGAAAGAAGCGTCTGGTTATCACAGAGATCCCGTATACGATGATCGGTGCGGGAATCGGAAAATTCTTAAATGATGTCTGCAATCTGGTGGAGACCAAGAAGACAACGGATATCGTAGACATTTCCAACCAGTCATCCAAAGAAGGCATCCGTATCGTCATCGACCTGAAAAAGGGGGCAGATGTAGAAAACCTGACCAATATGCTTTATAAGAAGACCAGACTGGAAGATACTTTCGGAGTAAATATGCTGGCAGTTGCAGACGGAAGACCGGAGACTATGGGCCTGAAACGTATTATTGAGGCACATGTAGACTTCCGGTTTGACATGGCAACGAGAAAATATAATACACTGCTGAAGAAAGAACAGGATAAAAAAGAAATCCAGGAAGGTCTGATCAAAGCATGTGATGTGATCGACCTGATCATTGAGATCTTAAGAGGAAGCCAGAGCATAAAAGATGCAAAGGCATGTCTGGTGAACGGTGAGACAGAGAATATCAAATTCAAGTCTTCTATTTCAAAAAAAATGGCAGGAATGTTAAGGTTTACAGAGCGTCAGGCAACTGCGATCCTGGAAATGAGGCTCTATAAACTGATCGGTCTGGAGATTGAAGCACTTCAGAAAGAGCACGAGGAGACACTTGCGAAGATCGCAAGATATGAAGATATCCTGAACAATTATGATTCTATGGCAGCTGTCATCATGGAAGATCTGGACCGTATCAAGAAAGAATTCGCAAGAAAGAGACGTACGGTTGTAGAGAATGCAGAAGAGGCTGTGTTTGAAGAGAAGAAAGTGGAAGAGCAGGAGATCGTATTCCTGATGGATCGTTTCGGATATGCAAAGACGGTTGATGTCAGTACGTATGAGCGTAATAAAGAGGCAGCAGATAATGAAAATAAATACATCCTGCACTGCATGAATACCGGCAGGATCTGTATTTTTACAAAGGATGGGAAGATGCATCAGGTGAAAGTGATGGATCTCCCATATGGAAAATTCCGTGATAAAGGACAGCCGATCGACAATATCAGTAATTACGACAGTACACAGGAAGAAATTGTATATATCTGTGATTCCGAACAGATGCGGTATGCGAATCTGTTGTTTGCCACAAAGCAGGGCATGGTCAAGAAGGTCGGCGGAAGCGAATTCCAGGTAACAAAACGCACCATTGCGGCAACGAAACTTCAGCCGGAAGATGAAGTCGTGAATATCAGGGTGGTGACGGAGAACCAGCATATTGTACTGCAGACGGCAGATGGATTTTTCCTGCGTTTTCCGGCAGCAGAAGTTACGGAGAAGAAGAAAGGCGCGATCGGAGTGCGGGGTATCCGCTTGAAAAAAGACGATGCATTGACGAATGTATACCTGTTTGAAGAGGGAACTGAGTGTAAGATTTCATACCATGAAAAAGAAGTCACCCTGAACCGTCTGAAGCTTGCAAAACGAGATGGTACAGGAACAAAGTACAGAGGGTAAACGATATGATACAGAACATTGAACCACATGTATATAGAAATGAATATGTCCCGGAGCCGCCAAAGGAAGACAGCGTGATCTTGTATTATGAAGGAAGAAAGATTCTGGTGAAGCTGGAAGATCAGGAGATTTCTTTCCTGACATTCAAAGAGGCTGCAGTCTGTTATCCGGATATCTATGAAGATTATACGTATCTCTTCTCGATTGACGGACAGGGATACTATCTGACGGATGGAATCGACCCGGCAGACTTTCCGGGGTTTGAACTGAAGGATAATCAGTATTTCCGCGAGGCCAGACCAAAGTACAGACAATTTGCCGCAGTGACAGGATGGCAGCTTTACCGCTGGTATCAGTCACGGAAATTCTGCGGCCACTGCGGGCAGCCTATGGTACATGACGACAAAGAACGCATGATGCGTTGTCCGGATTGTGGAATGATGGAATTTCCGAAGATATGTCCGGCGGTGATCATAGCTGTCACACATGGAAATAAGATCCTGATGTCGAAGTATGCGGGAAGAGAATACAAAAAGTATGCACTGCTCGCAGGCTTTAATGAAACGGGTGAATCCATTGAGGAGACGGTAAGGCGTGAGGTCATGGAAGAAGTCGGACTGAAGGTAAAGAATCTGCGGTATTATAAGAGTCAGCCGTGGTCCTTTACCGATACACTGCTGATGGGATTCTTCTGTGAACTGGACGGGGAAGACGGTATCACGCTCGATACCGATGAACTTGCTATGGCAGAGTGGTTTGAAAGGGAGCAGATGCCGGTAGAGGCCGAAGATCTGAGCCTGACAAATGAGATGATGATGGCATTCAAACATGGAAAAATGTAAAAAATACGCAAAATCCCTTGATTTTGCAGAAAAACGGTGCTATAGTTAATTCAGTTACATAAATCAACCGGCAGAAGAGTGGACATATCGTTCACTCTTCTTTGTTGCATATCAAAGTATGCAGCAGAATCTGACAGTGGCAGATCCTGCAGATAAGCAGGTGAAAAGCATAAATGAAAGAAGACCGGCTGATCGTATAACGTAGATAAATAAGGTCTGCATAAGGAGGATTTTAGATTGTCAAAAAGAGAAATGTATGAACAGAAAACAGAAGAGATCCTGCTTCCGATCGTGGAAGAGTATGGATTTGAACTGGTGGATGTCGAATATGTAAAAGAAGGAAGTAACTGGTATCTTCGTGCATATATTGATAAACCGGGCGGAATCGGAGTGAATGACTGTGAGGCTGTAAGCCGCAGACTTTCCGACATTTTGGATGAGAAAGATTATATCGAAGATTCCTATATCCTGGAAGTCAGTTCACCCGGACTTGGCAGACCGCTGAAGAAGGAAAAGGACTTCAGGAGAAGCCTTGGAGAAGAAGTCGAGATCAGAACCTACCGCATGATTGACAGGCAGAAAGAATTCACCGGAATCTTAAGAGATTACGATGAGACAACGGTTACGATCGAGATGGAAGATGAGACCGAGAAAACATTTGAAAAGAGCGAGATCGCACTGATCCGATTAGCGTTTGATTTTTAAACGGCATGGATAAGCAAGGAGGAAAGACCATGAATACAGAATTATTAGAAGCGTTAAATATACTGGAGAAAGAGAAAGATATCAGCAAAGAAACACTGTTAGACGCCATTGAAAATTCACTGATGAATGCCTGTAAAAACCATTTCGGCAAAACAGATAATATCAAACTGATCATGAACAAAGAAACATGTGAGTATCAGTTATATGCTGAGAAAACAGTTGTGGAAGAAGTAGAAGACAAACTGGAACAGATCAGTCTGGAAGATGCAAAAGAGATTGACAGCAAGTTTGAACTTGGTGATATCGTGCATATTCCGATTGAGTCTAAATCATTCGGACGTATTGCAACACAGAATGCCAAGAACCTGATCTTGCAGAAGATCCGCGAAGAAGAGCGTAAGGTTGTATACGATCAGTATTTTGAAAAAGAAAAAGATATCGTAACAGGTATTGTGCAGCGTTATGTCGGAAAGAATGTCAGCATCAACCTTGGTAAGGCGGATGCTATGCTGACAGAGAACGAACAGGTAAAAGGTGAGGTATTCAAACCGACAGAACGTATCAAATTATATGTGGTAGAAGTAAAGAATACGACAAAGGGACCAAAGATCCTCGTGTCCCGTACACATCCGGAACTTGTAAAACGTCTGTTTGAATCAGAAGTTACAGAAGTGAAGGATGGTACCGTAGAGATCAAGAGCATTGCAAGAGAAGCGGGAAGCAGAACAAAAATTGCCGTATGGTCTAACGATCCTGACGTAGATCCGGTCGGAGCATGCGTTGGTATGAACGGAGCCAGAGTCAATGCGATCGTCAATGAGCTGCGTGGGGAGAAGATCGATATCATCAACTGGAGTGACAACCCGGCTATTTTGATCGAGAATGCATTAAGCCCGGCAAAGGTTATCTCTGTAATGGCTGATCCGGATGAAAAGACAGCCAGCGTTATCGTTCCGGATTATCAGTTATCTCTGGCAATCGGTAAAGAAGGACAGAATGCAAGACTTGCAGCAAGACTGACAGGATATAAGATCGACATCAAAAATGAAACGCAGGCAATCGAGTCCGGAGAACTTCCGGAAAACTACATGGAATTAAGCGAGGGCGTGTACGAAGAAGAGTATGATGACGATGCAGAAGAATTCGATGTAGAGAACACGGCAGATGCTGAATATGATGAAGACGACGCAGAGATCACATTCGACGAAGTTGAGGACACAGAGGAATAGGTGATAATTCGTGGGAGTAAATAAAAAAGTTCCTATGCGCAAATGCGTAGGATGTCAGGAAATGAAGAGTAAAAAAGAGATGATTCGTGTCATCCGCACATCGGAGGGAGAATTTCTGCTGGATGCGACAGGAAGAAAGAACGGACGCGGTGCTTATCTCTGTCCGAATGGCGGCTGCCTTGCAAAAGCAGTGAAGAACAAAGGCCTGGAGAGATCCTTTAAGCAGGCTATTCCAAAAGAAGTGTATGAAGCACTGGAAAAGGAGATGGAAGTACTTGAGTCAGAATAAAGCATTATCTATGATTGGTCTGGCTACAAAAGCCGGCAAGGTTGCAAGTGGAGAGTTCTGTACGGAGAAAGAAGTAAAATCCGGAAGAGCATGTCTTGTGATCGTTGCAGACGATGCATCCGATAATACCAAGAAGAAATTTCAGAACATGTGTGACTTTTATCAGGTTCCGATCTATTTTTACAAAGACAAAGAGACATTGGGGCATGCAATGGGAAAAGAATTCCGCGCATCTTTGGTGGTCCTTGATGAGGGATTCGCAAAAGGTATCCGGAAGCATATAGACACAGAGAATCAGACAATTGCGTAGAGGAGGCAGATCATATGTCAAATAAAGATATAGAAACAAATATAAACGAAAATACAGAAAAATCAGAAACACCAAAGAAAAAGAATATCGTGCATGTATTCCGTCCGCAGAATACACAGAACGGCGGTAATAAAGGAAGAAGATCCGGCGGAAACCGTCAGAATTCCGGACAGGGAAAACAGATGCAGGCAAATAACGGCCGTCCGGCAAAGCGCCCTGCGGCACAGAACACAGCAACAGGAGAGACACAGGCTCCAAAGAGAACAGAGAGGCCGGCAGCAGAAAGAGCACAGGGCAGACGTCCGGAAAGAAACGAAAGAACAGAAAGAACAGATAGATCAAACAGAGACGACAACAGAAATAACCGCGGCAGCGACAGACGCGGCGGTGGAAGAGACGGACGTAGTGATCGTCAGGAAGGAAGAGGCGGACAGAGATTCCAGAGAGGCGACCGTCCGCAGAATGGCCGTTCCGACAGAAATCAGGGAGACCGCGATAACAGATATGACAACAACCGTGGTGATGACAGACAGGGACGCAAATTCGGAGAAAAATCAGATAACAGAAAAAATGACAGAAGAAATAACACAAGCATTCCGGCTCCTGCAATCGAAGGACAGAAACCACAGAGAAAGAATGCTAAGGGAAAAGACGATCACAAGAAGAAAGATTATCGTCGTGATGATGAAGAAAGAATGCCAAAGGGTAAGAAGAAAAACGAGCCGAAGCAGCAGCTTCAGAAACCACAGCAGAAAGAGCAGAAGGTAGAAGAAGAGATCAAACAGATCACAATCCCGGAAGTTCTGACAATCAAAGAACTGGCAGACAAGATGAAGATCGTACCATCTGTGATCGTGAAAAAGCTGTTTATGCAAGGCAAGATCGCTACTGTAAACCAGGAAATCGATTACGAGACAGCAGAAGAGATCGCACTGGAATTCGATGTCCTGTGTGAGAAGGAAGAAGTTGTAGATGTAATCGAAGAACTTCTGAAGGAAGACGAAGAGGACGAAAAGAAAATGAAGAAACGTCCGCCGGTAGTCTGTGTTATGGGTCACGTTGACCATGGTAAAACTTCTCTTCTGGATGCGATCCGTCATACCAATGTTATTGACCGTGAGGCCGGTGGTATCACACAGCACATTGGTGCGTATGTTGTAGAAATCAACGGAGAGAAGATCACATTCCTGGATACTCCAGGACATGAGGCGTTCACAGCAATGCGTATGCGTGGAGCAAGTTCTACAGATATCGCTGTTCTTGTAGTAGCAGCAGATGATGGTGTTATGCCGCAGACAGTAGAAGCGATCAACCATGCAAAGGCTGCGGGTGTAGAGATCATCGTTGCTGTTAATAAGATGGATAAACCTAGTGCCAACATCGACCGTGTAAAACAGGAACTGACAGAGTATGAACTGATTCCGGAAGACTGGGGCGGAAGCACGATCTTTGTTCCGGTATCTGCCAAGACAGGTGAAGGACTGGAAGATCTGATGGAAATGATCGCTCTGACAGCAGAAGTAATGGAATTAAAGGCAAATCCAAACCGTCGTGCCAGAGGTCTTGTCCTGGAAGCAAAACTGGATAAGGGAAGAGGTTCTGTTGCCAATATCCTGGTTCAGAAGGGAACACTTCGCGTCGGAGATCCAATCGCTGCCGGTTCTGCGTTTGGTAAAGTAAGAGCCATGATGGATGATAAGGGAAGAAGAGTCAAAGAAGCAGGCCCGTCTACACCGGTAGAGATCCTGGGACTGAATGATGTACCGAATGCCGGAGAGGTTATCGTTGGATGCGGAAATGAAAAAGAAGCAAGAAACTTCGCAGAGACATTTATCTCACAGAGCAAAGTAAAACTTCTGGAAGAGACAAAATCCAAACTTTCTCTGGATGATCTGTTTACACAGATCCAGGAGGGTAACTTAAAAGAACTTGGAATCGTCGTAAAAGCAGATGTACAGGGATCTGTAGAAGCAATCAAACAGAGTCTGCTGAAACTCTCGAACGATGAAGTAGTCGTTAAGATCATCCACGGTGGTGTTGGTGCGATCAATGAATCGGACGTAAGTCTTGCTTCTGCATCAAATGCTATTATCATCGGATTCAATGTACGTCCTGATGCAACTGCAAAAGAAACGGCAGACCGTGAAGGTGTAGACATTCGTCTGTACCGTGTCATCTACAATGCGATCGAAGACGTAGAAGCGGCCATGAAAGGTATGCTGGATCCTGTATTTGAGGAGAAAGTACTCGGACACGCAGAAGTACGTCAGACATTCAAGGCTTCAGGAGTCGGAACAATCGCCGGATCTTATGTCCTTGACGGTCTGTTTAAGAGAGATTGTTCTGTCCGCCTGACACGTGACGGTATTGTAATATTTGAAGGACCTCTGGCATCACTGAAGAGATTCAAAGATGATGTAAAAGAAGTAAAGGCAGGTTATGAATGCGGATTCGTATTTGCAAACTTCAATGACATCAAAGAAGGTGACCTCGTAGAGGCGTTTGAGATGGTAGAGATTCCACGCTAGGAGTTGATATAAAAATGAGAAAAAGAAGTATTAAGAATACAAGAGTAAATACAGAGGTGCAGCACGAGTTATCGAACATCATCCGCGGGGGCTTAAAAGACCCGCGTGTTGCACCATGGACTTCGGTTGTAGCCGCAGAAGTTGCGCCGGATCTTAAGACATGTAAGGCATATATCAGTGTGCTCGGAGATGCTTACGAGCAGGAACAGACGATCAAGGGTCTGCAGAGTGCGGAAGGATATATCCGCCGGGAACTGGCAAGAACATTGAATCTCCGTAATACACCGGAGATCAGGTTCGTGCTGGATCAGTCCATTGAATATGGTGTCAATATGTCAAAGAAGATCGATGAAGTAACCAAAGACCTGAAAACGGAAGGTGTTGAGGAAGATGCTGAATAAAGTATTGGAAAATGTGTCGACGATCGCGATCGGCGGACATATACGTCCGGATGGAGACTGTGTGGGTTCCTGTGTGGGACTCGGACAGTATATCCGCGAGAATTACAATGATAAAACCGTAGACATTTATCTGAAAGACATCCCGGAATCTTTTCATTTCTTAAACGGAACAGAGACGATTCTGGAGTCTGTGGATAATGAAGAAAAAATATATGATCTCTTTATTTCCCTGGATTGCGGGGATACAGACAGACTGGAGTATTCCAAACCATTGTTTGTAAATGCAAAGCATACATTCTGTGTAGATCATCATATCAGCAACATTGGCTTTGCAGAGGTCAATCATATCGTTTCGGAAGCAAGTTCAACATCAGAGCTGGTATACGGACTGCTGGACGAAGAGAAGATTTCTAAAAATGTAGCGGAAGCACTTTATCTTGGAATCGTGCATGATACGGGAGTATTCCAGTATTCCTGTGCCGGACCGGAGACATTCCGGGTGGCTGCGAAACTTCTGGAAAAAGGAATTGACGCACCAAAGATCATAGAAGAGACATTCTATGCGAAATCCTACGCACAGAATCTTGTAATGGGGCGTGCATTGATGGAAAGTATCCTGTTTCTGAATGGAACTGGTATTGCATCTTTTATCCGAAAAGATGTGATGGAGTTTTACGGGGTAGGGCCGAAAGATCTGGAAGGAATTGTAAGCCAGCTCCGTGTAACGGAAGGGGTAGAAGTTGCCGTGTTTATGTATGAACTGAGGCAGAATGAATTCAAAGTAAGCCTCCGTTCAAAAGAGAAGGTCGATGTCAGCAGGATTGCACAGTATTTTGGCGGCGGTGGTCATAAGAAGGCAGCTGGATTTACAATGACAGGAACACCGTTTGATGTGCTGAACAATCTGTCAAAACAGATCGAAGAGCAGATGGAAAAACTGGAAAAGACACAGGAGCAGTAAACTATGATACACGGAATCATTAATGTGTATAAAGAAAAAGGGTTCACTTCCCACGATGTAGTAGCAAAACTCCGTGGGATCGTGGGACAGAAAAAAATCGGACACACCGGAACACTTGATCCGGATGCGACAGGTGTTCTTCCGGTTTGCTTGGGAAAAGCAACTAAGCTTTGTGATCTTCTGACGGATAAGGATAAGACTTATGAGGCAATTATGCTTCTCGGTATGACAACTGACACACAGGATATCACGGGCAGGATTCTGGAAGAAAAAAGTACGGAAACACTTACAGCAGATAAAGTAAGAGAAGTAATCGAAAGCTTTGTCGGAGACTATGATCAGATTCCACCGATGTATTCGGCACTTAAGGTAAACGGGAAAAAATTATATGAGCTTGCCAGAGAAGGAAAGGTTGTAGAAAGAAAAGCCCGTCCGGTGAAAATCCTGGATATCCGGATCATAGAAATGGATCTTCCGCGGGTCCGTATGGAGGTGTCGTGTTCCAAAGGAACCTATATCAGGACTCTTTGCCACGATATCGGCGAACAGCTTGGATGTGGCGGATGTATGGAATCACTGATCCGTACAAGAGTATCGGCGTTTCAGATAAAGGATGCAAAGACACTGGAAGAAATCGGAGCATTAAAGCAGGAAGGGATGCTTGAGGAGATTCTGGTGCCAATTGATGAAATGTTCCCGTTATATCCAAAGATCACAGTGAAGGATGACTGGAAAGCATTTGCAAAAAACGGGAATCCGCTGGATGAGAAGATGCTGAAAGACGCAGACAGTCAGGAGGAAGACAGACAGGTGCGTCTGTATGAGGAATCAGGTAAATTCATTGCTATTTATCAGTGGAAAGAAAAAGAAAAAAAATATCACATCGTCAAGATGTTTTTTAACGAGTAAACGAGGAAGAAAAGACTATGCAGTATATCAGGGAGCTTGCGGAATATAACGGAAGCGGCAGGGTAGCGGTGACTTTTGGAAAGTTTGATGGATTACACAGAGGCCATCAGGTGCTTGTGACAAAAGTTCGTGAATTAGGAGAACAGGAGAATATTAACAGCATCGTATGTTCGTTTGACATGAGACCGCTATGGAAGGAAAGAGGGATTACTCCGGAACTTCTGATGGTCGGGGAAGAACGGCAGGAAAGGGTGAAAGACGAAGTCGATTACCTGATCGAATGCCCGTTTACTGAATCTTTCCGTCAGAAAAGTGCGGAGGATTTTATACAGGAGATCATTCATGATCTTTTTCATGCCAAATATGTTGTGGTAGGAACAGACTTTACATTCGGATGTGAGAAACGCGGGGATGTGCATATGCTGGCGGAATATGCAGATCAATATGACTATCAGCTGATCGTCATAGAAAAAGAATGTTATCATGACCGGATCATCAGCAGTACTTATGTAAAAGAAGTGGTAAAAGCCGGAGATGTGGGACTGGCAGAAAAGCTGCTTGGTTATCCATTTGAAGTAGAGGGGATGGTCGAACATGGCAGACAGCTTGGCCGTACGCTCGGATTTCCGACACTGAATGTTGCATGGCCTGACGGAAAGATCGTGCCGGCACACGGAGTCTATTTCTGTAAGATTGATGTACAGGACAAGACCTATCCGGGGATTGCAAATGTCGGTATTAAGCCCACTGTAACGGAAGAGAAGAAGCTGTTGATCGAAGCGTTTCTTTTTGGATATTCGGGAAATGCATACGGAGAAAAAGTCCGGATCAGTCTGATGGAATTCCGGAGACCGGAACAAAAATTCAATGGAATCGGAGCACTGAAAGAACAGATTGATAAGGATATTGCAAAGGGAATGGAATATTTTGGAATTGTATAAATTTCTCTTTACACAGGGAAGTTCATATGATATACTAAGCAACGTTGAAGCCGGTGTTCGGTAACTGGAAACTCCAACCGTTACTTAATATCAGGCGTTTTAATTTAAGAGAATACAGGAGGAAACAAACATGATTTCTAAAGAACAGAAAGAACAGATCGTAGCACAGTATGGCAGAACAGCAGGAGATACAGGATCACCGGAAGTACAGATCGCTATCCTGACAGCAAGAATCAATGATCTTACAGATCATTTCAAAGCTAATCCAAAGGATCACCACTCAAGAAGAGGACTTCTTAAGATGGTAGGACAGAGAAGAGGACTTCTTGCATACCTTAAGAAGACAGACATCGAGAGATATCGTGCACTGATCGAGAAACTTGGATTAAGAAAATAATTCATGCTTTTTATGGGGACATTCGGAAGAATGTCCCTTTTTCATTGTCGGAATAAGCAATAGAAGTCATCGGCGGCAGATTATGTGAACGATTTTGGGTATAGCTTTTTGTGAAAGTGTATGCTATAATAAATAGGATTGTGGATTGGGAAAACTTCACCGAGACCACTGAAAAGTATATTTGATATAAAAATGTGTTTTTCAGTAGTTTCGGGGTGATCTTGAACCACAAAAGAAAAAATAAAGGAGAACACATTTATGTATAAAACATTTGAGATGGAACTCGCCGGAAGAACCTTAAGAGTTGATGTCGGCAGAGTTGCAAAACAGGCAAATGGTGCTGTGTTAATGCATTATGGTGATACAACTGTACTGTGTACAGCAACTGCTTCAGAAAAGCCAAGAGACGGAATCGATTTCTTCCCACTGAGCGTTGAATACAATGAAAGAATGTATGCGGTAGGAAAGATTCCTGGGGGATTCAATAAGAGAGAAGGAAAAGCATCTGAGAATGCAATCCTTACATGTCGTGTGATCGACCGTCCGATGAGACCACTGTTCCCGAAGGATTACCGTAACGATGTAACACTGGAGAACCTTGTATTATCTGTCGATCAGGATTGTTCACCGGAGCTTACAGCTATGCTTGGTGCAGCAATCGCAACAACAATCTCTGATATCCCGTTTGACGGACCAATCTCTACTACACAGGTAGGTCTGGTTGACGGCGAATTCGTATTCAACCCTACAGCAGCTCAGAAAGCAGTATCTGACATGGCTTTAACGGTTGCTTCGACAAAAGAGAAAGTTATTATGATCGAAGCAGGAGCAAACGAAGTTCCTGAGCAGCAGATGATCGATGCGATCTTTGCAGCGCATGAATTAAACCAGAAAGTAATCGCATTTATTGACACAATCGTGGCAGAATGCGGAAAACCAAAACACGAATATGAAAGCTGTGCAGTTCCGGAAGAACTCTTTGCAGCAATCAAAGAGATCGTTACTCCGGAAGAGATGGAAGTAGCAGTATTCTCCGATGACAAACAGACAAGAGAAGAGAATATCCGTGCCGTAACAGAAAAATTAGAGGAAGCATTTGCTGAAAATGAAGAGTGGCTTGCAGTTCTTCCTGAAGCTGTATATCAGTATCAGAAGAAGACGGTACGTAAGATGATCTTAAAAGACCACAAACGTCCGGATGGAAGAGAGATCGACCAGATCAGACCACTTGCGGCAGAAGTTGACCTGATCCCTAGAGTACATGGTTCAGCAATGTTCACTCGTGGACAGACACAGATCTGCAACATCTGTACTTTAGCACCTCTTTCTGAAGCTCAGAAACTGGATGGTCTGGATGAAGCAGAGACAGTCAAGAGATATATGCATCATTACAACTTCCCATCATACTCTGTAGGTGAGACAAAGCCATCCAGAGGACCGGGACGCCGCGAGATCGGACATGGAGCACTGGCAGAGCGTGCGCTGCTTCCGGTACTTCCAAGCGAAGCAGAATTCCCGTATGCGATCCGTACTGTATCTGAGACATTCGAATCTAACGGTTCTACATCTCAGGCAAGTGTATGTGCATCTTCTATGTCACTGATGTCAGCAGGTGTACCAATCAAGGCTGCAGTAGCAGGTATCTCATGTGGACTTGTTACCGGTGATACAGACGATGATTATCTGGTGCTTACAGATATCCAGGGACTGGAAGACTTCTTCGGAGACATGGACTTCAAGGTGGCCGGTACTCATAAAGGTATCACAGCGATCCAGATGGATATCAAGATCCACGGACTGACAAGACCGATCATTGAAGAAGCTATTGCTAAGACAAGAAAAGCAAGACTTTACATCATTGATGAAGTTATGAATAAAGCAATCGATGCTCCAAGAGCAGAGGTTGGAGAATTCGCTCCGAAGATTATCCAGATGCAGATCGATCCACAGAAGATCGGTGATGTTGTCGGACAGCGTGGAAAGACAATCAATGCGATCATCGAGCAGACAGGTGTGAAGATCGACATTACAGATGATGGTGCCGTATCTATCTGCGGAACAGATGCCAAAGGTATGGAAGAAGCACAGAAGATGATCCACATCATCGTCACAGATTTTGAGGCTGGACAGGTTCTGGAAGGAAAAGTTGTCAGCATCAAAGATTTCGGTGCATTCCTTGAGTTCGCACCTGGAAAAGAAGGAATGGTACACATTTCCAAGCTTTCCAAAGAAAGAGTGAATCGTGTAGAAGACGTTCTCACACTTGGCGATGTTGTTAAGGTTGTATGCCTTGGCAAGGATAAGATGGGAAGAATCTCATTCTCTATGAAGGATGTAGCGGAATAAGATTATAATTTAATATCAGATGTTATGTGAAAGCCTCGGATTTCCGGTAGTGGAAACCCGAGGCTTTTTTGTGTTCCCGGAAAAATACCAGTCATAATCTCCGCCCATCCACATATACATGGGTGTAAAGAGGTGATGAACATGAAAGAAGATACAATCTTAAAAGTCCTGCCATGGGATGTCAGAAGTATTATACAAAAGGAAAAGCTGGAGTTCGAATACTTACAGGAGATCCGTCTCCGGGAGGGAAAGCCGCTGATCTTCCTGTATCATGACACAGAAGTTATTCCCGGAGCGAAAGCCAGACGGCCATACCTGGTGACGAAGGATAATATCCGCGAAATGCTGGAATACATCAGTAATTATTCCCTATATGCGTGCGAGCAGGAGATGCGGCAGGGATTTATCACGATCGAAGGAGGACACAGAGTGGGATTGTCGGGACAGGCTATTATGGAAAATGGGAAGGTAAAGAACCTGAAATACATTTCTTCGGTAAATATCCGTGTGGCACATGAGATGATCGGATGCGCCGATGCGGTATTTCCCTATATTGTATGTAACCGGTTGTTATGTCATACATTGATCGTATCGCCGCCGGGATGTGGTAAGACGACACTGTTAAGAGATCTGATCCGTCAGATATCGGAAGGAAATTCCTGGCTTCCGGGACTTGCGGTAGGTGTGGTGGATGAACGTTCAGAGATTGGCGGCTGCTATATGGGTGTGGCGCAGAATCATCTTGGAATCCGTACGGATATTCTGGATGGGTGCCCGAAAGCAGAAGGGATGATCATGCTGATCCGTTCAATGGGACCGCAGGTGATCGCTGTGGATGAGATTGGGACACCGGAAGATGTACATGCCATAGAATATGCCATGCACTGTGGATGTAAGATGCTGGCGACCGTACATGCAGAGTCAATGGAAGAACTTAGAAAAAAACCACTGTTCAACCGGATGATCGGAGAAGGAAGGTTCGAACGGTATATTTTACTTGGAAATGACGCACACGTGGGACAAATCGAAGGAATCTTTGATAACAGGGGAAGCCTTCTATACAAAGAAATGATGGAAATGGCGAAATGATAAAAGGAATCGGGGCAGTCATGGTCATTCTTGCAGGCGGGGGCTGGGGAATGTTGCAGGCTGCAAAAATAGAAGAGTGTTACAGACAGATGCGATATCTGAGGAAACTGATTTTTCGGATTAGAAGTGAGATCCGTTATTCCAGACAGGTGCTTCCGGAAGCGTTTCTGCATGTAGGGAGCGAAGCGCAGGAACCGTATAAGATGTGGCTGCTTTCTTTGTGCGAGAGGCTGACGAAAAGACAGGGTACAAGTCTGGCGGGAATATGGGAAGAAGAGACGAGGAAATATCTTGCGGAAACCGGAATCCCACAGGATATGATGGAGAGTCTGATACGCCTTGGCAGTGAATTGGGGACGATCGATATCGAGATGCAGGTGAAGACATTGGATCTGTACCTGGAACAAATGGAACAGAAAATGGAGGACATGAGAACGGAGCAGAAGGAGAGAATCCGTCTGTACCAGTGTGTCGGAGTGACCGGAGGCATATTTCTGGCAATTATCCTCCTGTAAAAAATAGGAGGCAGTATATGAGTGTGAATCTGATATTTAAAATTGCGGCGGTAGGGATTCTTGTATCCATACTTTGTCAGGTGTTAAAGCACAGCGGAAGAGAAGAACAGGCATTCTTGACCAGTCTGGCAGGACTTTTACTGGTTTTATTCTGGATCGTGCCATATATCTATGATCTGTTTGAATCCATCCAGGATCTGTTCTCGTTATAAAATGTGTGATGTCTGAGAAGTATGTGCTATATGGGATGGGAGGCGGAACATATGAGTATGCTGCAGATCGGAATACTGGGAGTGGCAGGAGTTCTTCTGGCTTTGCAGTTCAAAAGTGGTAAATCCGAATATGGCATCTATATCAGTATTGTCCTTGGTCTTTTGATCTTTGCCACTTTGCTTGGGAAGATCAGCCTGATCAAAGATGTGCTGAATGAGATCAACAGCGTTGCCGGGCCAGGCAATGATTATTGGAAAACATTGTGGAAGATTCTTGGAATCACATATGCGGCCGAATTTTCTTCGGCAATATGTAAAGATGCGGGGTATCAGACGATTGCATTACAGATCGAAGTGTTCGCCAAGATTACGATTCTGGTGTTAAGTCTTCCGGTGTTAAGTGCGCTTTTGCAGACGATACGGGGATTTCTGGTATGAGATGTAGTGCGGGATATAAAAAAATAACGGGCGTTTATATCGGGTGTGTTTTGATATTTTTGCTATTTTTGCTATTGTTTCCGGTAGTAGGGCATATCGGAGTTACATATTGTTATGCGGCGGATCCAGAACAGGAACAACAGAAAATAAAAGAAAGCATCCTCTCAGAATTTGAATACGGCAAAATTGACGATTCCTTACAGTCTCTGTTCCCTGAAAAACGGATCATATTTAAAGAAGTAATATCGGAAATCTTAACCGGAAATCTGAAGGCATCTGCAAAGCTTCTTTCAGAATTCGTCAGGGAGCAGATGTTTTATCTGCTTCAGACAGGCAAAAAGAATTTGATACATATATTGCTGATTGCAATGATTGCAGCATTCATGAATCAGTTTGCAGGTACCCTTCAGAACCGACAGGTAGCAAGTGTCGGATTCTATATGATTTACATGTTATTGGCGGCACTGACGGTCGCTGCTTTTGATGTGGTTCTTAAGTGGGTGGAATCCGGGATACGGAATATCACTGCTTTTATGGGAGTATTCTATCCGGTTTATTTTCTGGCGGTTGCGGTGGCGAAGGGAAGTGTGACCGGGGTGGCATTTTACAATCTTGTTCTGTTTTTAATCTATGCGTTGGAGATCATAATCGAAAATGTACTGCTGCCGATGGTGAGAGTATATATGATCATCCGTATCCTGAATTTTCTGGGACCGGAAGATATGTTGGAGAAATTATCGGAATTTCTGGAAATTGTCATCCGCTGGACGCTTAAGACAGCACTTGCGTGTGTCATCGGTGCGAACCTGATCCAGGGAATGATCAGTCCTGCGATCGATACGGTGAAAAGAAGCACCGTACTGAAAGGTGCAGAGGCAATCCCGGGAATAGGCAATCTCCTGGGCGGAATGACGGAGGTGGCGCTTGGAACGGCAGTACTGGTAAAGAATGGAATCGGGATGGCAGGAGCGGTAATCTGTATTGCCCTGTGTGTCATACCGTTAGTCCAGACTGCGGGAACAGCTCTTCTTTA
>OGRR01000881.1_pt1 | contig 22277 bp, 17 predicted proteins | sample 1553511 | NCBI WGS metagenome assembly OGRR01 (sample SAMEA2580040, study PRJEB22360) | human gut metagenome | biome: human gut; feature: human-associated habitat; material: faeces | place: Denmark | collected 2008/2010 | reverse complement strand
TGCGCTTAAAGGATAATGCGGCGGAAAAGATTGAGGGGGAAAAAGAAAACAAGACGCTGGCCGCCGCAGTGGATAAAATGAACGAGGCCAAAAAGGAATCCCAAAAGCGGGAGGCGGTTTCCCTGACCGATGCGGCCATTAAAGACGGACGCTATGATGCGAAAGGCCGTGAGAACCTGCTGAACCTTTTCGATAAGGATTTCGAGGGAACAAAGGCTATGCTGGCAGCTATCCCGTGTCGTGCAAACGTGGCCGGTCAAATCAACACGGATAAAGGATCCGGTGTGACTCTCGGTGATTGGAAAGACAAGTCATGGGACGAACTGGATAAGGCCGGTAAGCTCGTTGAGCTGAAAGATGCCGCCCCGGACTTGTATAAGTCCAAGTTTAAGGAACGTTTCGGCATCGAACCGAATCTGTAATTATTAACCAGTAAAACAAGAATAGAAATGGCAATTCAGAAAGAAATTTGGATGGCGGCTATCGTGGAGGGCTTGTTTGCCTCCAATAGCTTCCTGAGCAAGGCGTTCAACGCCGATGAGTACGTGAACAACGGAAAAATTGTTCACATTCCGAATGCCGGTGCAGCATCCGGAACCAAGAAAAACCGAACCGAACTTCCCGCTAAGGTAACCAAAAGAACGGATATCGATGTGACGTTCCCGCTGGATGAATACACCACTGATCCGGTACTTATCCCTAACGCCGACACGGTGGAACTCAGCTATGACAAACGGGAGTCCGTCCTGCGTCAGGATAAACTCAAACTGCAGGATGATGTGGCACTCGATTTCGTTTTCAACTGGAGTCCCGCCGCCGCACAGTGCATTGAAACCACCGGTGCGGAGATTGATGCTTACACAGATAAGGCCACCGGTAAGCGCAAAGGTATCTGCAAGGCAGACGTGTTGGGCTTGATGACCAAGTTCAATAATGATGATATTCCGCAGGAGGGGCGTTATTTGCTGCTGGATGCGCAGATGTACTCCCAGCTGTTGAATAGCCTGACGGAGAACGAGAACACGGCGTTCCTCGCTTCCGCCGATGCGCAGAACGGTATCCTCGGTAAGCTGTTCAGCTTTAATATCATGATGCGTAGCAGGGCAGCCCTTTACACTGCGGCCAAAGCTCCCAAAGCATGGAGTACCGCCGGTGCAGCCACCGACCTCGCCGCCGGTCTTGCATGGCACGAGCAAAGCGTCTGCCGTGCGCTGGGTGAGGTGAAAGCGTTCGAGAACGAGGGTGACGCAACCTATTACGGTGATATTTATTCATTCCTTGTACGTGCCGGTGGCCGTATCATGCGGGAAGATAAAAAGGGTGTAATCGCTTTAGTGCAGGGAACCCCTGCAGCGGGATAAGGTTATGGCAGAATTGAAATATTTGGTAATCCACTGTACCGCCACGCCTCAAGGCCGTAAGGTAACGGGTAACGATATCCGGGCATGGCACACGAACCCGGTGAGTAAGGGTGGGCGTGGCTGGAAGCAGGTGGGATATACCGATATGTTTCACCTTGACGGAACGGTGGAGCGATTGGCCCGGAACAACGAGGACGCACGGGTGGATCCGTGGGAGATTACCAATGGAGCAAAAGGGTACAATTCCATTTCCCGGCACATTGTGTACGTTGGCGGTGTGGCCGCTGACGGCAAGACTCCCAAAGACACCCGTACTCCCGGCCAGCTGAAAGCGTTGGAGGATTACGTGAAAGACTTCCACCGCCGTTTCCCACGGGTGAGAATCATCGGTCATAACGAGATTGCGGCCAAGGCGTGCCCGTCATTTGACGTTCAGGCATGGCTCAGGAAAATAGGCATTAACCAATAACAAAGCAAAGAGATGGACGGTCTGATGGATTTTTTAATGTTCGCCCTGCCGGGTGGTTTTATCGGGAGCATCTTCACATGGTTTGTTGGCCGTAGAAAGCAGAACAATGATATGTTATCCCAGCTTCAGGCGTCCATCAATATGCTCAGTAGTGAGAACCGGAAGATATTGGATGAGAATATCCAACTCCGTAGAGAGAATGCCGACCTGAAAGCGAATCAGGAGGAGATGATCCAAAAGCTCTCCCGTCTTACCAAAGAGGTGGAGAGATTAAGAAAAGTAATCAATAAACAAACAGGAAATGATGAGAAATCCAATCCGAGGGGTAACCCTCGTGCTACTTATAGCCGTGTTCTGCCTGATGGGATGTGCCACGGCGAAATTAACCAAGAGCCAGCAGTCACACACGCTGACGGAACAGACGAAAAGCGGAACCACCACCGGAGTAACCGGAGAGCAGTCAGACGTGACGGCTCAGAGGACGGGGGAACTACTGCAGGGACAGACGATAACCGCCCTGACACGGGAGGGGATTCCGGAGTCGGAGGCGAAAGTGGATGTTCCGATACAGAACCTCCTTAACCTGCCGGATGGTGCTGGCTACACGGCCAAAGACGGTCAGGCATCGGTAAGCGTGCAAAGGCATGGCGATAATATCACGGTTACGGGTAAATGTGACTCTATCGCCCGGCAATGCCTTTTTTACGAGCGTGAGGTGTTCCGACAGCGCAACGAGGTGGATAGCTTAAAACGGGTTATTTCCCGGATGGAACAGACGAGCAGCCGGAGTGATGAAACCTACAAGGCGGAGAGCGATGCCGCTGAAAGTATCAAGGAAAAACCTCCCGCTACATGGTATAAATGGCTTTTAGCCGGATTCGTGGGCGGTTTGCTGCTTACCTCTCCACTAAAGAAACTAAAGAATAGAATATTAACCTTTTTAAAATAGAGAACGATGTCAAAAGTATATGTGAATGATGGATACATGATGCTCCTTGATGCCATTTATTTCAATGGTAAAAAGATCGGCAATGTTTCTGAGGACGGTATCGATTGGGGCGGTGATGCCGCTGAATATATCAAGCTCTTTGCCGCACAGGTTCGTAATGCCCCGGTCAAGAAAATAAAGAAAAAGGATGCTACCAATCTGCTAAAGTTTACCCTGATTGAACTTGTTCCTCAGAACTGTAAGGACGTGATGGGCGGAACGGTGGACGGTACAAAATGGGAGGCTCCCTCGGAATCCGTTTCGTTAGAGGGTGCATTGAAAATCCTTTGCGGAACCGGCCAGACTATCGAGGTCAAGCGTATGACGCTGGACGGTGTTGTACGTGGCAAGATTGGCGGTGATGATCCGCTGGGTATCGAGTGTGAAATGGAAATGTTGAACCCGCTGGATGGAGGTTCTCCTTTCAGCTTTGATGACACGGTTCCATTTATTTCCATAACGCCCACCTCTTTGTCATTCGCCAAAGGTGGAGAAAGCAAGACGGTGGATATTGAAGCCTCCGGAGCGTTTTCCGTTGGAAAGGTTCCCGCCGGTTTCAGCCTTGAGATTGTAAACGGCAGGATTACCATCACGGCGGATGCCAATACCGGGGCTGCGAGAAACGGATCGGTAGAGTTTATCCTTGCGGCTGATAATACCAAAAAGGCCACCCTCACGTTGAGTCAGGCGGCTGGTAATGCGTAACCCATGAAAAAGAACGTGGAAATAGAGGCAGCGGAGGCTTTGCTTGATGTAGGGGTTTCCCTGCCTTTTTTGCAGTTTAAGATGCCATTCAGAAAGAAACCGGTATCGATCAGGGTAACCATGAAACGTCCCTGCTTGGGGAGTCAGATCCGGATCGCAAGGCTATACCTGCAGTTGGGTATCACATACGAGGAGATGGAGCAGTTCAACAAGCATGAGGAGATGGCGTTCCTTGCCATTCATGGCAAACGTGTTTCCAAGATGGTATCCCTGACCATCTGCCGTGGGGCGGTTTCCGGTCTATTGTTTTCCGGTATTGTCGCATGGCTCTTGAGATGGTTTGTTCCTGACAAGTACCTGCAGGGTGCTAACCAGCGTTTTGTCACTTTGCTTGGTACAAAGTCTTTTATGCGTATTATCGAATCGGTTCAGATATCCAATCCACTGAAACCGAGAGAGAGCCAAAAAAGAAAGGGGAGTTAAGAACGAAATATGTCGGATCCCATAGCCCCTTTGGTATAGTGTGGCAGATAGCTGCGGCCACCGGCTGGAGTGTAAAATACATTCTTTGGGGTGTCAATTACCAAACCCTCCGGATGATGCTTGCCGATGCGCCACATTACGAGAAAGAGAATGATAACAACCGAACCGGAAGCAAAGGCGGTAAAGGGAAACCTAAAAGCCTTTCCGGATTTTTCCAATCACGATTGAAAGAACAATGAAACCCGTTGAGATAGAATTCATAATGAGAGACAAGCTCTCTCCCGGCATTGACAAGGCGGGCAAGTCCGCCGAAACGCTGGGAGATAAGGCCGAGCAGGTGTCTAAAAGCATCACAGACCGTATTGCCGCCCAAAAAGAGCAGATCAAGTATGTTGAATCCTGTCTCAAGGATTTAAAGAAGCAATACGACAACCTTGCACCCGGAAAGGCGCAGCTGGAGATGCGTGCGGAGATAGATGCCTGTACCAAAGCCCTGCAGGAGGACAAGAACATTCTCTCCTCCCTTGAGGCGGAGCATGACAAGGCATCCGTTTCCACCAAACGTCTTTCGATGCAGCTCCGGGAGATGCAGGATGCGATGGCTCGCCTGCGTTTGGAGGGCAAACAGAACACCAAAGAGTATGCGGAGATGGCCGATAAAGCCGCTGTATTAGCCGATACCATCGGTGATCTGCGTACCCAAACGAATATTCTCGCCAATGATGATGCAGCCTTGCAGGGAGTGATGAGCGGTGTGAACGGCTTGTCCGGTCTGTTCACGACCGCCACCGGTGTCATGGGGATTTTTGCCTCGGAAAACGAGGATCTGATAAAGATACAAACCCGTGTGCAGAGCGTCATGGCCGTCACTATGGGGCTGCAGCAAGTCATGAATACCCTGAACAAGGATTCCGCTTTCCGGCTGGTCACCGTTGTCAAGATGAAAAAGCTGCTGACGGCGGCCAATACAAAGTTGGCCGTGTCATTGGGCATCTCCAATGCGGCTGCCACCGCTTTGATGGCCACCCTTACGCTGGGGCTTTCCGCCGTTATAACGGGGCTTATCGTGCTTTGGGATAAATACAGCGATGCTCAGGAGGCAGCGGCGGAAAAGGCCAAAGAACGGGTTAAAATAGAAAGTGACGGGCGTTCCCAAATGATCAAAACCCGCTTTGAGATAGAGAATACCACGAAAAGCCTGAAAGACTTTACCGGTAGCAAGGAGCAGGAAAAGGCCAAAGTTGAGGAGTTGAACCGGAAATACGGCGAGAGCTTCGGATATTACAATACCGTTGCCGAGTGGTACGATGTGCTGATCCAAAAGAGTGATGACTATATCCAAATGCTTTTCCTGCAAGCGAAAGCCCAAAGCCTCGTGAACAAAGCCGTGGAAGCGGACGAAAAGGTGAACGAGGTAAAAGTCACGCCCGAATCTGATGTCGAGGGTTCAATGGGGTGGTTTTCTAAAATGGGGCTGCGTATGGCTCAGGCTGAATCCTATGGCCAATTCGATGCCGAGGCTTTGATTGAAAAGCATAATAAAGAGGCAAAGGCCGCAGCTATAAAAGCTGCAGAGGAACAGCGGGATGCTTATTTGGATGAGGCAAAGAAGCTGCAGGAAGAATATGCAGAGCTGGGTAAAAAGTCCGGTATCGGTGGTTTCGTGGATCCGAATAAAAATAACAAGGATCCGAAACAGCCCGCTAAAATTGTGAATAACCTTGCCGAGCTGGAACTAAAAGCCCGTCAAAAGATAGAGGATCAGCGTATCGCCCTGACGAAAGAGGGATACGAGAGGGAGCGTGCGGAGGCCTTGCTTAATTTCGAGAGAGAAAAAGACCGTATCACGGGTGAGGAACAGCAGCGCATTGAACTGTACAATAAGCTGAAAGCCGCCGGGGAAAAGGTTACTCCTGAACAACTTGCCAATATATCCGCTCAGGCGGCCACGCAACGCATACAAGCGGCGCAGATATATGATGCCACCGTTGCAGATATTGATAGCAGGGAAAACAGGGATGCCACCGAGAAGAAAAAGAAACAGCAGGAAACCCTGCAAGAACTCCTGAGCAAATGTCGTGATTTCGAGGCGCAAAGAGCCGCCATAAAGAAACAGGGTGATGATGATATCGCCCAGCTGGAATCCCAGCGTACAGCGGAAAATTCCGATGAGATTGACCGTGCGATAGCGGTTGCAAAGGAACAAGTAACGAAAGGCATCCAATCCATTAATGATGCCGAGGCCGAGGAGGCATCCAAAGATAACGATTTTTTAAAGAAATTATTCGGGGACTATTCTTCCATGTCCTTTGATTCGCTGCAAAAACTTATTTCGCAGGCCAAACAGCTCCGGGCGTATCTTTCCGGTAACGGGGATACGAAAGGCATCACGTTTATTTCGCCTGAGCAATTAAAGAATATAGAGAAAAGCCCGGAAAAACTTGAAAAGTTAAAGAAAGCACTTGACAAATTGCTCGATTCCGACAAAGGCGGCAATAACAAGTGGGAAAGCATTTTCAAGACATTCGAGAAAGGCTTTGCCGAACTAAAGGGAGCCAAAGGAGCCAAAGAACTATCCGGAGCTATCGGCACGATTGGCGGTGCTGCATCAGATGCGGCTGGCGAGCTTGCTAATATGTTCGACCAAATGGGTGACACTCAGACGGCGGATGCCCTGAGTGGAATGCAGCAGGTCATGGGTGCGGTTTCCAACATCGGGCAAGGATTTGCAAAAGGCGGTTTGATCGGCGGTATAGGTGCGGCCATCGGCGAGGCTGCCAATTTTATCCCCTCGGCTTTTGCGGGGGAAGCCCGTCACAAAGAGGCTTTAAAAGAGATTGAAAAGGCAAAGCTCGATTTTCAGCGGCAATACAATCTCCTTTTGCTGGAGCAGAATCTTTTGCTGGAAAAGGCTGAGAATATATTCGGGGAACGTCAGGTGGCAAAGGCCGCCAATGCGATAGAGGTTTACCGGGATGCCCTCTCCCAATTTAAGGACGAGCTTTCCGGAGAAGCCCCGACCATGAGCTGGATGGAACGCATGACGGGAGATTTTGCCGGAACTTACCGCAAACGGTTGGAAAATTATCAGAAAGGTTTCGGCGGTCTGAACGATGCCCAGATCGTAACCGGCCACAAGAAAACCGGTCTGTTCGGTTGGGGAAAGGGTAAAGACGTTTATAGCGGCATTCTCGATGTTTACCCGGAGCTGATCAAGGCCAACGGTGAGCTGGATACGGAAATGCTCCAAGTGATCCTCGATACCCGTAAGATGAGTGATGAAACCCGGAACTACCTCGAGAACCTGATCGACCTGAAAGATGCGATGGACGAGGCAGAGCAGGCTTTGGAGGATTACCTGCAGGAAACATTCGGGAGCCTCGGCCCGGGTATGCTGGACTCCATCACCTCCGCCATCAAAGGGGGCGGTACGGCTTTGGAGAACTTTGCGGATCAGGCAGTATCCGTGTTTGAGGATCTCGGTGAGCAGATCGCATACTCCTTGTTTTTCGCTGATAAATTTGATGACCTGCAGAAGCAGCTCAAAGAGGTTTACGGCAGTGGTAAAAGCGAGGAACAGATTGCTAATGATGCCATGCGGCTCGTGGATGACTTTTACAATAATATCGGCAGTAACGTGGATGCTGCGCAGTCATGGATGGAATCGTGGAAAGATAAAGCGGCGGCTATGGGGTTCGACCTTTGGAAAGAGGATACCACGACTCAGAGCGGTAAAGCCGGGGCGTTTCAATCCCTTTCTCAGGATCAGGGTACAAAGCTGGAGGGGTTGATGACCTCCCTGCAGATGCACGATGCCTCCATCGATGAGAACGTGGAGAATATCTCCGAGGGACTCGGCGGGGCTATTGATACCATCAACAAGATAAAAGAGAATACCGACAGTCTGCCGAAAATATATGATGAGATCGTGGAAATAAAGCGTGACGGTTTAAAAATGAAATGATATGGATGTATTGAAAGGCTTATTATTGATTAATGATGTGGATATATTCACGGATTACGGGGCTTTCCTCGTGGAGGAAAAGCCCGGTGAGAACAAGAACTACTCCTCACTTTTGAAACCACCTGCAACCAAAACGCACACGGCTGTATCATTCAGGGAACAGGATGGCGAGAAACTGCCTGAAACACTTGTTCCGGCTTGGGAGGCTCGTGACGTGACACTCCATTTTGCGATCATGGCATCAGACCGGCGGCAATTCCTTATCCGTTATTCCGCTTTCTTGGCTTTTTTAAAGGCCGGGAATAAAGGGTGGCTAAATTTATACCTGCAGGAGCTTGACCGTTCATTCCGGCTGTATTACAAGGAATGCACGGACTACAGCCAGCTGACCGATTTCGGTGGCGAGGTTGCCGCAAAATTCAGCGTGAAATTCAGGGAACCGGCTCCGGTGTTATAGGCTATTCAAATAAATTCAAACGGCGTTCAAATGGAACTTAAAATATACAATCAGCAAGGCGTTTTAAAAGCCACCGTGTCACCCTCGGACTCGGATCGTCATGTTAAGGAGGTGATGAATGACAATGTACTGAATTTGTCATTCACGCTTTACGAGTATGTCGGGCTGGGCGTGAACGATTACGTGGACTTTGACGGGGAGCGTTTCACGTTATTGGAGGATTATAAACCTGAGCAGAATTCCACCGTGGAATACGTGTATAACTGCAAATTTTACGGGATCGAGAGTGAACTTAAAAAGGCGAAAGTCCTCAAGCTGGTAGATAACGAGAATGAGTTGTCTTTCTCTTATGATGCCACCGCTGCGGAACATCTCCAGCTTATATGCGACAATATCAACCGGATCAAGGGTGGTAATGCTTGGGTTATCGGGGAGGTTGTTTCCACGGGTAACGTGAACATAGAATACGATAATATATTTTGTTTTGACGCTCTTTCCGAGATAGCCAAGAACTTCGACACGGAGTGGTGGATCGAGGGTTCGACCATCAACCTGAGCCGGTGCGAGCATGGCACTGCCGTTCCTTTGGGATATGGGAAAGGATTGAAAAAACTCACCCGTGTGGCAAATGATACGGTTCCGTTTTTTACCCGTCTTTACCCGCTTGGCAGCACCCGTAATATCGTGCAGTCTGATTACGGTTATAAGCGTCTGCAGTTACCCGGTGGCGTGCGCTATGTAGAAAAGAATACCTACCTCGGTATCGTGGAGCAATCTGAGGAAAACTTCTTTTCCAATATTTATCCAAGACGTACCGGTAAAGTATCTACGGTTAGAAGCATGGAGGCCACTGGTGAGGACGGCAATAAATTCACGATATATTACTTTACGGACTCCTCTCTCGATTTCGATCCGAATGATTATGAGATTGAGGGGCTTGTCAAGAATGTGGTGTTTCAAAGCGGAGAGCTGAACGGGCGTGATTTTGAGTTGAATTTTAATTCCAAAACGAAAGAGTTTGAAATCGTAACGCAATTCCCTTACGAGAACCAGCAGCTGCCGGGCGGTTTGTTGATCCCGAAACCGGGTGATGAATATATCCTGTATAACATCCGGATGCCTAAAGAATATTATCCGCTGGCCGAGCAGGAATTTGCAGAAGCTGTGGCCAAATACATGGATAAAATCAGTATTGATACTTCCGTGTACAAGGCTCCCACTGATTATGTCTATTTGGAAGAAAACCGGATATCCTTGCAAATCGGTAGGCGTGTTCTTTTGGAAAATGAGATCTATTTTCCGGCAGGGGCGCACGAGAGCCGTATCACGAAAATCTCCCGGAAATTGAATAATCCCTTCGAGGCGGATATTTTGAATGCACGTATGCGGTTGATTACGGGCGTATCAGCCAAATAGAGAACAATATCGTGGATATACAGGCCGCTTACAAGGAGCAGCTGAACAAGGAGGTGCTGGCTGTTTTAAAGAGCTGGGACAGCATTGATCCTACTGAATACAATGTCCTTTCCGCCGTCCGGACTATCAAAGCGATAGCGAATTCGATCAGCAGGCTGGAAAAGGAAATTTCCGATAAATTCCTGCGGAAAGATATTCCTGACGAGGCGGGGGAACTTGAAACCTTTTTAAAGGGGATCAGCGTGATCGGCACGGCATTGGTTGAAAAGCTCACGGTCGATAAAAACGCATTCTTTAAAGATACCCTCTCCTCCGAGAACTTCATCTCCGGTTTTCCGGGCGGATCCGGCTGGGCTTTGTTCTGGAAAGAGGTCATTAACTCCGCCGGTGTAACGGAGAAAAAAGCGGTCATGGAGCTTGATGACATGACCATCCGTGGCGTGATGAGAGTTTACGAGTTCGTGATCTCCCAGCTCGTGGGTGAGAACGGAACCCGTATCACCTCCGACATGATGCGTGTTCATTCTATCAACCCGGCCACAAAAACGATATATCTCGACACTGAGAAAGGTGTCCTTTATAATCCTTTCCGTGCCGGTGATATCGTGATGGTGCAACAATTTTCCGTGAATGGCCACGGTGGAAAACAATACGAGTTTGAGGTGGTGGATGCCAAGGTCGGGGCATTGGCTGATGGAGAGAACCGGATGGATAGTGTCACCTATAAAAATTTTGTCGGTGACGTGGGCAGCGTGGCCGCCCGTGACGTGCTTACCCGTGTGGACTCTTTGACGAACTCAGACAGAAAAGGTATCCTAAAGCAAACCAGCGTGGAGGAGGGCAGCCCTTACCTCGATGTCCTGTACGGGATGAAAACGGATCCTGACAATGCCGTCCGTACCCGTTTGGGACGTTTGGCTGGAATCATCACTTATTGCTGGGGACAGTTAAAAGGTTACGGGCTGTATTCGGAGAACGCTTACCTGACCGGTGATTTTCGCCTGCGTACGGGAGAGGATGTCCGGACGAAATTTGAAATCGTTGAGGGGATGTTGCAGAGTGCCATGCAGGGGGTTATCAACACGATGACCGAAAAGGACAATTACCTGACGAACGCCACCTTTCAGGATGACCTGACCGGCTGGATCCGGGAGAATGATATCAGCATCTATGACGTGAACGGGCAGCTGCTTGATTTGGGTATAAACTTTTATTCCGAAAAGAACAAGGTTTCGGACGTGGTTTCTTTTGACGGGCGTTTCATGCTCCGTGTTAAACGTAGTTATATAAAGCAGTTGAATAAAGATATAACCAAACCTGAAAAAGGGAGTATCCTTTATTTGACTATAAAATACCATTGTGATGCCGGTGGAACCCTGACTGCCGGTTTCAGCGGATCCGCTCCTTATGTTTCAAAAGCTATCGAGGCAGCCGATGGATTTCAGGTGTTGGAGGTATCGGGAGAATGGAGCGGATCCGGTGATTTCCTTTTGCAGTTTACCGGTGATATTTATGTCGAGCGGCTCACTTTGACCAACCACCCGCTGGAGGATTATCAAAAGGTTGTAAGCACGAAATTTGAGCAAACGGCTGAACATATCTCTGCGGTGGCCGAGGCGGTGGATAAAATTGATAACACGATAAAGACAGCAGGCTGGATAACTACTGCGGACGGCAATAAGTTATGGGCTACAATTTCAACGGTGGATGGCTTGGGTAACCGCCTGACCACCCATGAGGGCAGCTTCCACGTGACGGCGGATCAAATCAATGCCATCGTGAGTCGTATCGATAAGGCGGAGGATGAACTGGGAATTATTGACAACACGATAAAGACTGCAGGCTGGATTACCACTGCGGACGGCAACAAGTTATGGGCGACCATTGACAGGGTGGACGTATTGGGTAACCGCCTGACCACCCATGAGAGCAGCTTTCACGTGACGGCGCAGCAGATCAACGCCATCGTGAGCCGTGTGGACACGATAGACGGAACCATCAGCAGGGCCGGGTGGATTACCTCTGCTGACGGTAACAGGTTATGGGCAAGCAAGTCGTTGGAGAATGGCGGTACAATCGTATCCTTTATCAACCAATCGGCTGAGGACGTGGCAATAAATGCGGAACATATCAGGCTGGAGGGGCTCGTTACCGCCAATGAATATTTTAAGGTGTTGGAGGATGGTTCGATTGAAGCGAATGCGGGTACGTTTTCCGGATATTTAAAGACTAATTTTCATTTAGTGGAATCGAGCGATGCCATATACACGACTGATTCCGCACGAAAAGAATACGGATACAAGATCAACAAGGAATTAAGTTTGAAGGTTGATATGAAAGGAGCAACTAATGGAGCCGATATCATATTGTCAAATGATGTAAAGTATATTGGATCACGAGTGATCTTGTATAACGGATGTCATCCTCCTTACACGAGAACGGTGGGTTCTATCCGTTACAGTTCCGTGCGCATTGATGATGGAAGTCAGATTCGTGGAACCAACTCGGGTTTGGGCGAAGATGGTTTGTTGTCGTATAGCGATCCTTATAAGATAGAATGGATAAGCGGAATAATCGAACTTATTGGCACGCCGGAACATAATGGCAGAGAAATGGCCGGTCTGATATCGTGGAGAGGGGAACTCGTACAACCGCCAATAAACCCTCAAAGTGGTTGGCTCTATTATAACGAGAAAGAAAACCGGAATTACTTGTATTGGTATGGCGAATGGGTAGAATTTCCTGTTTATGGTGACGAATCCGAAGATTTACGCATAACGTGGCTGGGAATGTTATCATCGCCACCAAAGGATCCGAAAAAAAATTCGATATACATGACCACGTGGAAGTATCTTTATATATACACCGGGGAACATATGGAGGAGATCACCTATGGTTTTGATTTCCTAAATAAATGTGGGTGGTGTGTTTTGGGATTTAACTCTCTCAGTTATAAATATTACAAATGACGATATGAAAAAAGTGAACTTTAAAAAATTTGAGGCTTATACCGGAATTTCCAGGCAAAAGAAAATTACCGGTGACGCACGTAAGGATTTTGCTGATTTGATATACCAGCATACGATCGGGATAGAAGCCCACGCCCTTGCTTTTAAGATCTATAATAGTGAAGAACCGGTTGCGATCACGGGAAAAGAGGAACAGCTTATCGTGAGGGTTGCAAATGAATGGTGTACTCCCATGTTTATAGATGGTTTAATAGAACAGTTAAGAACGGAGGTCTGATATGGAAAACTTGACAGAATCCCAAATACAGGCGAACATACTGCGAGCCGAATCCAAAGGTGTGGGTGAGCTTCCTGTTGTTTCCTCTTTGGATGGAGTATTGACACTCCCGGCCTTGAGAATGAACGGTGGTATCCCGGAAGTTGTCGAGGCTCCCGTTAATTTGCTGCAGGACGTGGCAACCGATGCGGTTGCGGATGCGACCCAAAAGGCCGCTGATGCCACGGCAAAAGCGATAACAGCCACGAACGAAGCGAAAAAGGCCACGACAAATGCCACCAATGCCGCCAAGAATGCGAATGATGCCGGTACGGATCTGACCAAGATAAAAACGGCAGCGGAAACTGCAACCAAAAACGCCAATGATGCCGCCTCCGGCGCGAATACTTCCAAACAGAATGCAGACAAGGCAACCACTGCGGCCAATAACGCTGCCAAAAGTGCCAATGATGCCGCCGGTGCTGCGGGAACCGCTATCGAAGCGGCAAAGAAAGCCACGGACGCTGCTAACGGAGCCGCTTCAAATGCCACGAATGCCGCCACGAAAGCGTCCTCCGCCGCTGATACGGCGAACAAGGAGGCCAGCTCTGTAAATGCGGCCAAATCGGAAGCTCTTGCCGCTGCCGCCCGTGCGAGCAGTACGGCCACCACCGCAGAGGCCGAGATCGAGAAGATGAAGCAGCTGCAGGAGTCCATATCGGGTGCGGCTTCGTTGGCTCCCACGAGAATGGAACTGACCTACACGAAACGCATCACCCAGCGTAATCCTTACGTTCAGCGTATCGTGGCCAAGATGTTCCCCTCGTACTCGCTGCAGAATGTTTTGTTCTTGGGTGATGACGTGGCCGTGAGCGTGGATCCTGCGGGTGTTGTAACCCCGTTGAAAATTGGGACGAGCCGGATCCACGTGATCCCGACACAGGCCACCCACTTGTACAAGACCATAAACGTGACGGTTCAGGCTCCGTCCGTCCGCCTTACCGGAGGCGGTAAAATCCGGGTTGACAGTAAAGGTAGAATACGTTTAACTTAAAAACTTGATAAATATGACAAGCGATCAGGAAACCCGTGTGTTAGCGATGCTTGCGGCTTTCGAGGCCGGAAAGAAGATCAGTGACCTTGATACTGCCTCCGGCAGCGTGAGCGATATGCGCATCGAGGTGCTGGACACGGACGGAGAGTCCAAAGTTATGAATTTGCCCGGGGCGGTTACCCCCGCCGCAAACGGCGTTTGTGGGCGTTATTGGAATGAATCGAATTCCACGTACCGGGCTGCCGGTTACTATGGCAGCCTTGATATGCTCCGCAAGCTGCCAGAGCTGTTAGGACTTGGTTGTTACCTCGTTCAGGATGACCGTACCCGGCGCAAGCTGGATCCCACGAACCACTACCGTTTTGAGGACGGTACACCGGCGAAGCTGGACGGCACGATGGGACAGTATATGTGGTGTTGGAATATTGGTTTTTATTTTGCCGAGTGGAAAGTGAGTAATTTGAAATATTATGCGGTTTCCCTTTCTCCCATCAAAGGCAAACAGTGCGTGTATATTCCCGCCGGTGGCCTTTCCGCCCTCGGTGGTGGCGTGATGGACAGGACGAACAATATCCTTTGTTCGGTTGTGAGTGATGCCGCCCAATATCGTGGTGGAAACAATGATGCAAGCCGGGACGGTACTTACCGCACGCAGTTGGGGATGGTTGCAACCAATATGCAGTACCGTAATTTTTCAACTTATGCCCGCAAGCGTGGCGAGGGTTGGGATGCCAACTGGTACGTGGCTCAGGCGGTGGTTGAAATTCTTTTCATGATCATATTCGGAACCCGCAACATGCAGGAGACCGTGATTGCGGAAAAGGACAGCAACGGTTTGTATCAGGGTGGCCTCGGATCCGGCACCACCAATATGCCGAATTGGGATCAGTGGGGTTATTACCCGGTTGTTCCGACCTCTGCCGGTATCGAGCTTGGTGACGGTTGCGGTGAAGCCACCTTTAACGTGCTAAAGGAGGACGGCTCGTTGCATTATGCAGCAAAGGTTCCGGTGTTCTTCGGCCTGAAACATCCTTTCGGTCATATTTGGAAGATTGTCCGTGGGCTTGTTGATAACGTGGGAGAGAAAAAATCCGAGGTTTACGTTGCCCCGTCCCTTTATGCCGGTTATGATGACAATTCGATTTCCGGCCTTATCAAGGTTTGCGAGGTTCCGAGAACCTCCGGTTATATCAAGCAGAAAAGTTACTACTTGCTTTGCGCCATGCCGACCGAAATCGGAGCGACCGCCTCGACTTATTTCTGTGACTATTTTTGGGAGAATTCAGCATCATCCAAAGGGCTTCGTGTCCGCCTCTCCGGTGCTTACGCTTACCGTGGCACGTCTGCGGGGCGTTTGCTACGTATACGCACGATGCAGCCTCGAGTTCGTCTGCGACTGTGTCCGCTCCCCTCTGCTTCTTTGATGCGGATCCGGTCATGTCAGCTTAAAGCGAGAACGAAAAAACGGAAACGGGAAGCGAGAAAAGAGCGTTCTTTGAAATTTTGTATTGAGAGTTTTGTAAAAGCGGTTCAGCTGTTTTCAAAACTCGCCGTAAGGCGAGTCGATTTTTGTGATTTTTGAATAAGTATGGTGTAAATGGCGTTAAAAGGCTTATCTTTGCATCGTTAAACCAAGTTTAACAGGTTGTTTTACCCTTAGTGTGACGCAGGCTTCGTGTCCGCCTCTCCGGTGCTAACGCTAACAATGGCACGAATGCAGGGGCGTTTGCTACGAATACGAACAATGCAGCCTCGAATTCGAATGCGAATGTGTCCGCTCCCCTATACTTTGCAGTTAGGAAACGGTTAGATGGGTGAAAGGCCTTGCCACTTGGCAAAAGATGACGAACGCTCTGGAAGGACGCTGGTAGGCCGCTAACGGTTCGAACGCTTCCGAGTAAGGCAAAGCAGACACTCAGACACTCAGAACCGCAGACACAGGCCATGAAAAGGTATGGAAACTTGTTTGAACGAGTTGTCGAATACGGCAATCTCGAAGAGGCGTTTCACAACGCCGCCCGTCACAAAACCCGCCGAAGCGAAGTAATAGAGTACGGCTCCCGTTTGGAGGCGAACCTATTACAGCTCCAGCGTGAACTTACCACCGGTACTTACCGCACCTCCGAGTACAAGACTTTTACCATTTACGAACCCAAAGAGCGGAAGATATTCAAACTGCCATTCCGTGATCGTGTCGTTCATTGGGCGATAATGCAGGTGATTGAACCGATATGGCTCTCCAATTTTACCCGTGATACATACTCTTGCATCCGTGGGCGTGGTATTCATCCTCTTTTATACAAGCTTCGCCGTGATTTGAAAGCGGATCCGGAGGGAACCCGGTACTGCCTGAAAATCGATGTGCGCAAGTTTTATCCGAGTATTGACCATGAGATCATGAAACAAGTGATCCGCCGGAAACTGAAAGATGCCCGATTGCTCGCCTTGCTTGACGGTATCGTGGACTCGGCGGAGAACGGGGTGCCCATCGGGAACTATCTCTCCCAATTCTTTGCCAACCTCTATTTGTCCGAGCTAGATCATGTCATTAAAGAAGAAATGGGTATCCGGTACTATTATCGTTTTGCGGATGATATTGTCCTGCTGGATGGGGATAAAGGGAAACTCCACGGAACCCTTGTGTTTATCAACCACTACCTGAATAATGAACGTGCTTTGAGTATAAAACCTAATTATCAGGTTTTCCCGGTAGAGAGCAGGGGTGTCAATTACGTGGGATACGTGACGTTCCATGATTATTGCCTTGCCCGCAAGCAGAACAAGAAAAACCTCTGCCGGGAGGTGGCAAAATTACGAAAACGTGGGCTGAGCGATGAGGAGATCCGGATAAAGGCATCCAGCCGGTTGGGGTTCATGCAGCATTGCAATAGCATTTATTTATTAAAAACTCTCAATATGAAAACATTCAGTGAAGTAACAAACAGCAGTGGTAATCTCACGGGAGATAAGTACCACATTGATGACATTTTGAACAGGGAAATCCACCTGAAAGGCTTCGAGATAAAAGCCTCCAAGTACAAGGGTGAATGCCTGATCATCCAGTATGACATCTACGAGCAGGTAAAGGACAAGACCGGAGCTTTGCTCGCTGATGATGACGGTTCTCCAAAAATGGATTGGGTGGAGCATATCACTTTCACCGGTTCGGAGGCTCTTATCAAACAGTTGAAAGATGTGGTGTTGGATGAACCCTGTTCGGCAAAGATTATTAAACAACCAATCGGTGACCGGGGTAAATGCTTTTATAAGATAACCGATCCCGATTAAAATATCGGTGATTATGTACAAAGGGATTTATGCAGAAAAAAAGACTTTTTCAAAGTTCGATAACGAACATTATTTGTGCTATCTGAACGAGCAGCGTGAGGAGTATTCTCCTGAACCGGATGCCCGTTCGGGTGAGGTGACTGAACCGGTGTCCGCTCCCATATTGGGATATGCCTATACAGGAAGTATGGCGGACGGAGGTACTCTGATTGAAGCGAGAGAGGCTACTTATGACGAATTTGTTTCCGGGTTGATCCGCACGAGGTACTCGGCCAGCCGGGTGGAGGCAATCCAGTCAAACCGTATGATAGCCTTTGTCAATCCGGAGCATGAACGGGCTGCTGAATTTATTTCCGAGTGGGATGATTTCCAGTCTTACCGGGAACAATGCAAGGAACAAGCCAATGCGCTTATAAACGGATAAATGCCTGTCGGGGGCAGGCAAGAAAAAGCCCCCGGCCTGTAAGTAGTTATCTCACCCACATACTTACACAAAGATGCGACCAACCGCACAGCCGGGGGCTAAATACCCTCTGCTGCGGTTGGTCGCATTTGTATGTTATGTGAGTGAGATGTCGCAAAGATAGTAATATTTAAAGGAATAACAGCAATGAAAACACCTATTTCTTACTACGGAGGCAAGCAAACCCTCCTGAAACATATTCTGCCTCTGATCCCAAATCATAAACTTTATACAGAGGCTTTCTGCGGCGGTGCTGCAGTATTGTTTGCCAAGCGTCCGGCTGATGGCGAAGTTATAAACGATATCAGCATGGATATAACGAACTTTTATTGGATGGCTAAAGTCTATTATCGTGACCTGAAACAGGAGATTGAGAAGACTTTGCACAGCCGGGATATGCACGCCCATGCCGGACATATCCTGCAGTATCCTCAATTCTTCCAACCGGTGCAGCGGGCGTGGGCTGTTTGGGCGTTGTGTAAAATGTCCTTTGCCAGCATGATGGACGGTTCGTTCGGTTATGACTTTGGCGGCGGAATGCCGAAAAAACTGCGTAACGCAAAGGATGAGTTTACCGAATGGCTATGCTCCCGGCTTGATAACGTGACCATAGAGAACCGGGATGCGCTGGATGTCATCTCCACTTATGACTCGCCCGATACGTTTCATTTTGTGGATCCTCCCTATATCAATAGCGATTGCGGCCATTACGAGGGTACGTTTGATGAATATTGCATGGAAAAGCTCCTGCAGCTTTTGGAGAAGGTGAAAGGCAAGTTCATGCTGACAATGTTTCCCCTGCCAATGATAGAGGAATACGCAAACAAAAACGGATGGATAATCCACCGGGTAGAAAGAACCATCAGCGCATCAAAGACGAGCCGAAGAAAGCAGGAGGAGTGGATGGTATGCAATTATGAAGAACACCCGCAGCGAACTTTGTTTGATTACAAAGATAGCAGCGATGTTGATACAACAGATGCCTCCTAAATACTTTGTAAAGATAGTCATTTCTAATGAATTACACAAATATTTGAATGTGTTTTTGTGTGAAAATACAATGATTTTAAAGGCTTTCAAACGCTGTTCGAATGACGTTTGAAAGCCTTGCTTTTATCGTGCGTGTGCGATAATTTTTTCGCATTTCGTTTTATACCCTGATTTTCACATTTCGTTTTTTACACCGCTCGCATTTCGTTTTGCCGATTATAGATATATTCTTTTTTCGTAAGATTTTCTTGTGCTTGTTTCATCAATTCGTCTGCACGGTTTTGCGCATGGAGTTGAGTAAAGATGCAGAAAGTCGCTAAGAGAAGTATCGAAATAATTTTTTTCATGTGTACGTTTGTTTTATTTGCTCACAAAGTTAGAATAAAAACTTAGTATTTGAAGCTGCTGCCTCCTAAAAATTCTCTCAATAAGGATGTCGGTGGAATTTCTTTGTCCTGCACGGGGGTGAAATATTTGATGAATTTCAGCAACCGGTAGGCTTCTGCGTATTCCGGACAGTTCCGTGGAACACTGGTAAGGATGGGCTCTGCGTGGCAGCGGAGCACGGCAAATTCGAACAAGAGGGCGGAGTTGAACATGACATCGGCATTTTCCTGATAGGGGAATATCCATTTGTCCTCGCCGGCACGTACACTGGGCCAGCGTGAAATGGTCTCTTGTGCCGAGTAGCCGCGGTAGTTGAAGTCGCGGATGATGCGGCGCAACAGGCGGTTGTCCGTGGTGGGAATCCAGTTGTGGTCGTCCAGCGAGATGGTGGTCAGGGCGGATACATAAATCTTATATTTGCTGGCGGCGGGAATCTGTGGTGTCAGTTCAGGGTTCAGGGCATGGATTCCTTCCAGGATAAGGATGGTATGCTCGTCGATGCGAAGTTTGTCGCCCTTGTACTCTTTCTTCCCGAGGTTGAAGTTGAAGCGGGGCAGCTCCACTTCTTCGCCACGGAGCAATGCCTGCAGCTGGGTGTTGAAGAGTTCGAGGTCGAGGGCGTAGAGTGATTCGTAGTCGTAGTTTCCGTTTTCGTCGCGTGGGGTGTCTTCACGGTCTACGAAGTAGTTGTCCAGCGAGATGGGATAGGGACGCAGGCCGTTGGTCATCAACTGCACGCTGAGCCGCTTGCTGAAAGTCGTCTTTCCGGAGGACGATGGACCGGAGATGAGTACGAGCTTCACCCGGTTTCCGTTTTCGCCGCGGTGGTAGATGTCGTCAGCTATTTGGGCTATCTTTTTCTCCTGCAGGGCTTCGGCTACGTTGATGAGGTCGGTGGCATGGCCTGTCTCGCAAGCCAGGTTGAAGTCGCCCACGTTACTCAGCCCCATGATGTAGTTCCAGCGCAGGTGTTCCTTGAATACGTCGAGCATCTTCTCCTGTTTCACCACTTCTTCCAGTACATTCGGGTTCTCCTTGTTGGGGATACGCAGCAGCAGGCCGTCGTAATACTTCACGATGTCGAACAGCCAGATGAACCCGGTACTGGGCAGCAGGTTGCCGTAGTAGTAGTCTACGGTGTCGCCCAATGTGTAATAATAGGTATATAGCGAGCCGGAGGTTTCCAGCAGCTTAACCTTGTCGTTCATGCCCCGTTCGCTAAAGATACGCACAGCCTCGGTGGTGTGGCATTCTACACGATGGTAGGGGATGTTTTCGGCGATGATTTCCTGCATCCGTTTCTTGATGGCGGTCACATCTTCCAGCTCTATGGAACGGCCGATGCGCAAGTTACAGAAGTAACCTTTGGATACCGGATGCTCTACGAACAGTTTTCCTTCCGGAAACAGCTCGCTGACAGCTTTGTAAAGAATGAAGCAGAGGGAACGGACATAAGTGCGCATGCCTGAGGAGTCACGTATGTCGAGAAATTCTACATCCTTATTGTTGTATACACGGAAATTCAGTCCTTCGGAACGGTTGTTGACTTTTGCACTGACTACCTGATAGGGGAAATTTAGATTAAAACCGTAATAAATATCCAAAAGTGAGCTCCCTATAGGGAATTCTTTAGAAATATTATTATTTTTGCAACAAATTTGTAACATGTGTTTCATGATGTCTCGTTTTTAGTGGGTTGACACGTTAAATATAGGACATTATAACACGTGAAGGAATGAAACACCTTAAATAATTAAAGATGGAATATTCTTTTTATGATTTTTTAAAGCTACTCGGCTCATTGGCACTGTTTCTTTACGGAATGAAGATTATGAGTGAGGGGCTTCAAAAATTTGCCGGTGACAGACTGCGGAAAATATTGACCGCAATGACAACCAACAGAGTGACCGGTGTGTTGACGGGCGTGCTGATTACAGCACTTGTACAATCTTCCTCTGCAACCACGGTGATGGTTGTAAGTTTTGTCAATGCGGGGTTGTTAACGCTTTCACAGTCCATAGGTGTCATAATGGGTGCTAATATCGGTACGACTGTTACGGCATGGATTATTTCAGCTTTAGGTTTCAAGGTGGACATTGCCGCCTTTGCTCTTCCTCTTCTTGCTTTCGGCATTCCTCTCCTCTTCTCTCAAAAAAGTAACCGCAAGTCTGTCGGTGAATTTATTTTCGGTTTCTCATTCTTGTTCATGGGGCTTTCCTATTTGAAAAACAATGCTCCTGACTTGAGCCAAAATCCTGATATGCTGTCATTTGTGCAGGACTATACTGACATGGGCTTTATCTCCATACTTCTTTTTGTGGGTATCGGTACGGTGTTGACCATGATTGTGCAGGCATCTGCGGCAACTATGGCCATTACGCTTATTATGTGCGCCAACGGCTGGATTAGTTTCGAATTGGGGGCAGCACTGGTTTTGGGAGAGAATATCGGTACAACCATCACGGCAAACCTTGCGGCGCTGACCGGTAATACGCAGGCAAGGCGGGCTGCTTTGGCTCATTTGGTATTCAATGTGTTTGGTGTGATATGGGTGTTGTGTCTTTTCACCCCCTTTACCGAGGCTGTGTCATGGTTCGTAGAGAACGTGATGGGTACTAAAGATCCGGCTGTGGCCGTATCCTTCAAGCTTTCGGCATTCCATACTTGCTTCAATATCTGCAACGTGCTGATATTGATATGGTTCGTGAAGTTTATCGAACGTACGGTCTGTGCCATTATTCCAATGAAGGAGCAGGACGAGGAATATCGCTTGCGTTTTATCTCGGGCGGTATGCTTTCTACGGCAGAGCTGTCCATCCTGCAGGCAAGCAAGGAAATACATCTTTTTGCCGAACGTACCCGCCGTATGTTCGGAATGGTGCAGGACTTGCTGCATACGGAGAAGGATGATGATTTCAACAAAGTGTTCAGCCGTGTGGAGAAGTACGAGAATATCAGTGACAGCATGGAGCTGGAGATTGCCAATTATCTGAATCAAGTGTCCGAAGGGCGCCTGAGTTCGGAAAG
>OGRR01000870.1_pt1 | contig 22472 bp, 18 predicted proteins | sample 1553511 | NCBI WGS metagenome assembly OGRR01 (sample SAMEA2580040, study PRJEB22360) | human gut metagenome | biome: human gut; feature: human-associated habitat; material: faeces | place: Denmark | collected 2008/2010 | reverse complement strand
GCACGGGAACAGAAACCCTGCAGCTTTATATCCATGATATTGCGGCTTCTGTAGTACGTCCGGTCAGAGAATTGAAAGATTTTAAGAAGGTTACGCTTCGTCCGGGAGAGGAAAAGAAGGTAGTTTTTACCATAACAGAACAGCAGCTTCTTTTCTTGACGGAGAATGGAATCTATGAGAGCGAAGCAGGAGAATTCGAAATATTTATCGGAAAAGATAGTTTGACAGATAATAAAGCTTCATTTGTATTGAAGAAATAAGGAAGAAGTGAAAAAAGGCTTCCAACCCCTCCGGGCTGGAAGCCTTACCTGTCCATTCTTATTTTGTCTTAGATTTCTTAGCGGCCTTTTCTTCATTCATGGATTTTTTCTCTTTCTGAAGTTCTTTGTTGGCGCTCTCAGCTTTTCTCTTTAACTTGGTTCTCCAGCTTACTTTGCCTTCCGGTTTCTCTAATGGACCGCGGACACCGGTAACTTTCGTGATATAAATACCACTTACTGTAGCTTTGACTTCTTTTTTCACAGGGATCATATCAAAACATGCATCATCAGCGATCAGAGTCATAACCTTTGGCCCGACCTTAGCCTTTACGATCGGAAGCTTGGAACGGCGCATAAGCTTTGGTGTCTGGTCAATGACTGCCTGTGGCAGACCGGACTGGTTCAGACGCATCCTCTTCTTATCAATAATCAACATAGTAACAGTCTGTGCAGTTGCAGCAAGCTGTGCATCCTGCTCGTCTTTTCTCTTCTGAGCTTTCTTTCCGAGGAAATATAAAGCAATTGTTGCAACAATAAGCACTGCTAAAATAACTAATAATACAATTGTTACTGGACTCACAACGAAAATCCTCCCTAATTTCAAATTCGTGTTTTATTGTAGCATTGATTTTTGGAAAAAGCAATGTGATTTTGGGGAAATACCTTTTATTTTAGGGAAAATTGTGATATGTTATAAAAGTTAGACGGCAGACTCCGTCTTTTGGATTTCCGGCAGAAAAGCCGGAAAAGGAAATGAGGAAAAGAAAGGTAAGATTAAATGAAAAAGAGAGTGTTAGCACTTTTATTGTGTGTATCCACAGCGATCAGCATGACAGGATGCGGCAGCAAAGGTGAATCAGTTGAGGCAACGGAAGCAGTAGAGAACACCGAAAGCACAGAAGAGGTGCCGGCAGTTCCGCTTGCACAATATGATCTGAAGGGATCGGATTATGTGACATTGTGTGACTACAGTGCAATCCCGGTTACGATTTCAGGAGATTATGACGTCACAGATCAGGATGTGCTTGATTATGTGGAAAAGATTTTTACACAGGGCGGACCTTTTTATACGGCTGATCCGGACAAGACAACAGTGGAAGAGGGCGATATTGTAAACGTAGACTATGTCGGAAAATTAGACGGTGAGGCGTTCAGCGGTGGAACAGCAGAGGATCAGAATATTGATGTGTCCAACAATTCTTCCGCAAGCGGTTCCGGTTTCATTGATGGATTTACAGACGGGCTGATCGGTGCATCAGTAGGCGATGTGATCGATTCTAATGTGACGTTCCCGGATGAATACCCGAATAACCCGGATCTTGCCGGAAAGGAAGTTGTATTTACGTTTACGGTCAATTCTATCCAGAAGGAAGTGACCATGGATACGATGGATGATGAATTCGCATTGGAACAGTTTGGCGTGGATTCCGTGGATGGAGTGTACGAGCAGGTACGCCAGTATCTGGAGTCAAGCGCAGAGAGCACTCATAAAAATGATATTTACTCCGCTTTGGAGGATTATCTGTTAGAAAATTGTACCGTTGATATGCCGGCAGATTACAGATCTGATGTGATCGAAGCGATCCGTGCCAATTTCATTGACCGCTATTGCTCCGGGGATGAGAGCCAGATGGAAACGGTACTCAGCTCTTACGGCTATACAGAAGAGAGCATCGAGCAGGAATGGTCTGACAGTGTGGAGAGCAGTATCAGGTTAGAACTGATCGTAAAAGCCATTGCAGAAAAAGAAGATATCCAGATTGACGATACGGAGTTTGAAGATTATGTAAGCACGATCGTAAGCAGCGGCGGTTTCGGTGATGCTGATACGTTATATAGTAACTATGGTTATGGCGATTATGTTTACGGAAAGAATCAGATCCGTGTGATTTATCTTGCAGGATTAGTTTTAGATAAATTGGCAGAGACAGCAGAGGTTACGGAGAACGCAGTAGAAGAAACGACAGAGTCTGTGGAAAGTACAGAATCCGCAGATAGCACAGAAGAATAAGAAAACGATACCGAAACAGAGGTATGAGATCATAAAAGAGTCGACAGACGTTGATGAGAGAAAGGGAGAGTAGAAAAATGGAATTAGTAAATGTAAGAGATTTATTCCGCAGACAGGATGAGTATGTGGATCAGACCATCGCGATCGGTGGCTGGGTGAGAAACATCCGTAACTCCAAAAACTTTGGATTTATCGTGGTAAACGATGGAACTTTTTTTGAGCCGGTCCAGGTTGTTTATTCCGATGTTCTGGAAAATTTTGAAGAGGTAGAAAAATTAAATGTCGGAGCAGCGATCATCGTTACCGGTAAATTAGTTGCAACTCCGGGCACAAAGCAGCCATTTGAGATTCAGGCTGAAAAAGTGGAAGTAGAAGGACCATCTACACCGGATTATCCATTACAGAAGAAAAAACACAGCTTTGAATATTTAAGAACAATTTCACACTTAAGACCGAGAACCAATACATTTGAGGCAGTGTTCCGTGTACGTTCCCTCTGCGCTTATGCAATCCATAAATTTTTCCAGGAGAGGGATTTCGTGTATGTGCACACACCACTGATCACCGGAAGCGATTGTGAGGGCGCCGGCGAGATGTTTCAGGTAACCACACTTGACATGAACGATCTTCCAATGACAGAGGATGGAAAAGTAGATTACAGCAAAGACTTCTTCAATAAACCGACTAATCTTACTGTAAGCGGACAGCTGAATGGTGAGACTTATGCGATGGCATTTAAGAACATCTATACCTTTGGACCTACTTTCCGTGCAGAAAACTCCAACACGACAAGACATGCAGCAGAGTTCTGGATGATCGAGCCGGAGATCGCATTTGCAGATTTAGAGGATGACATGATCTTAGCTGAGAGCATGTTAAAATATGTCATCAACTATGTGTTAGAGAATGCGCCGGAAGAGATGGCATTCTTCAACAGCTTTATCGATAAAGGGCTGTTAGAGAGATTACAGCATGTTGCAAACTCTGATTTCGCACGTGTGACTTATACAGAAGCAGTTGAGATCTTAGAGAAGAACAACGATAAATTTGATTACAAAGTATCCTGGGGCTGTGACCTTCAGACCGAGCATGAGCGTTATCTGACCGAGCAGGTATTCAAACGCCCGGTATTTGTAACTGATTATCCAAAGGAAATCAAAGCTTTCTACATGAAGCTGAATCCGGACGGAAAAACAGTTGCAGCAGTAGACTGTCTGGTTCCTGGCATCGGTGAGATCATCGGAGGAAGCCAGAGAGAGGATGATTACGAAAAATTACTTGCAAGGATCAATGAACTTGGACTGAAAGAGGAAGATTACAGCTTCTATCTTGACCTCCGTAAATACGGTTCTGCAAGACATGCAGGATTCGGACTTGGATTTGAGCGCTGCGTCATGTACTTAACAGGTATGTCCAATATCCGTGACGTTATCCCATTCCCAAGAACGGTAAATAACTGCGAATTATAAAATTGCCGGCTACGATATTTAGATAACAAGGAGATGGATTGTATGAGATATGTTTTGGAAAATGACACATTGCGTGTGGAGATCGATTCTTTTGGGGCAGAACTAAAATCCGTAAAGAGAAAATCCGACGATAAAGAGTACATGTGGTATGCGGACAAAAAATATTGGGGAAGAACCTCCCCTGTGTTATTTCCGTTTGTGGGGAACTGCAGAAATAAAGAGTACCGCTATGGCGGAAAAACGTATGCAATAGGGCAGCACGGCTTTGCAAGGGATATGGAACATACCATGGAATCCCGGACAGAGGATACCATCTGGTTTTCCTTACATTCCAATGAGGAAACGATGGAAAAGTATCCATTCGCGTTTGTTTTGAAAATTGGATACAATTTGACAGGCAATGAATTAAAAGTCATGTGGAAAGTGGAAAATCCGGATACAAAGACCTTATATTTTTCCATCGGCGCACATCCGGCTTTCTTATGTCCGTTTCATGACGAAGAAAGCAAGCTTGGATATGGTCTGCAATTTGCAGGATTAAAAGAACTGCATCATCATGGAAATACACCGGATACCGGACTGGCAGTAATGAGTGAAGATATTGTAATCCCGCTGGAGAATGAGAAAGTATACTTTACACCGGGATTTTTTGACCGCTGCACTTATATGGTGGAAGGAAAACAGACCGGGGAAGTTTCACTGGTCACACCGGATGGAAAGCCTTATGTGACCATGGATTTTGACGCACCTTTATTTGCAATCTGGTCACCGGAAGGAAAAGACGCACCGTTTGTCTGCATTGAACCATGGTATGGAAGATGTGATGCAGATGATTTTGATGGTACATTAGAGGAACGGGCATACGAGAACGCAGTGGAGCCGGAGCAGACATTTGAGGCTTCTTACAGCATCCGTTACCTGTAAAAAGGGAGAAAGATTTCATCTATCCCGGAATAACATAAGCGGGCTTTGAAAAAAATCCGCATAAGCAGCCGGATTGCTTCATATATATAGACAGAAGTGAAAGTCTGGCGGTGGCGGATTGGGAACAGGATTGAGATTAAGGGCGAGAGATGCAAAGGAAAACCCGGCAAAAGTGCTGGCAATGGTTGTTTTTATCATGTTTATCATAAGTGCGTTATTGTTATTGATTCTGGCATTGCTTTTATACCGGCTGGAGCTCTCGGAGGCAGTTGTCAAAGTGGCAGTGATCGTTATTTATATCATAACGGGGCTGACTGGAGGCATTCTGATGGGAAAAAAGATCAGGGATAAAAAGTTCCTCTGGGGATTTGTGGCAGGAACGGTTTATTTTGGAATTTTGTTTGCCGTCTCACTGATCATAAAGGGGGGAGCAGGCATTGAACCGGTGAAAATGATCACAACCTGGGTGCTCTGTGCGTGTGCGGGAACTGCCGGCGGCATGATCAGTTAAAAAAATGCTTTTCTTATGAAAAACTATGTGTTATACTATAGAATAGCAAAAAAGATGTTAAAGGAGAAATAATCATGAAACACGTTAAAACATTAAATACTAGAAAATTACAGAACACAGTAAAAAAAGGTGGATGCGGCGAATGTCAGACATCCTGCCAGTCTGCTTGTAAGACATCCTGCACAGTAGGAAACCAGACTTGCGAGAACAGATAAGTTTTAACTCAAAAGTGAATAATGACACTCACAAACGACCGTTCGCGCAGCGTGCGGTCATTTGTACGTTATAGATATGTGTAATGATTGCACATATTATGAGGAAAAGATGATAGAAAGTGAGGAAATATTATAGTGGTTCATCAGTATAAGAACAACGGCTATGATATTGTTCTGGATGTAAACAGCGGTGCAATCCACGTAGTTGACGATGTGACATATGATGTCATTGAGATGTATGCTGCACGTGAGAACGTAGCAGATGCCTCTGAGGAAGAGATTGTAACTGCATTATCCGGCAAATATGGAAAAGAAGAAGTAGAAGAAGCGATTGACGAAGTTCAGACATTGATCAAAAATGAGGAACTTTTCACAAAGGACACCTATGAAAACTATATGATGGATTTCAAAAAGCGTCCGACCGTTGTAAAAGCCCTTTGTTTACATATCGCACATGACTGCAATCTTGCCTGTCGTTACTGCTTTGCAGAAGAGGGCGAGTATCATGGAAGAAGGGCATTGATGTCCTTTGAGACCGGTAAAAAAGCATTGGATTTCCTGATCGCAAATTCCGGTAACAGAAGAAACTTAGAGGTGGACTTCTTTGGTGGAGAACCTCTTATGAACTGGCAGGTTGTAAAAGACCTCGTAGCCTACGGAAGAGAGCAGGAGAAGATCCACAACAAGAACTTCCGTTTTACACTTACTACAAACGGCGTTTTATTAAATGATGAGATCATGGAATTTGCCAACAAAGAAATGGGCAATGTGGTTTTAAGCATTGACGGAAGAAAAGAAGTCCATGATCATATGAGACCATTCCGCAAGGGAGCAGGAAGCTATGACCTGATCGTGCCGAAGTTCCAGAAATTTGCAGATAGCCGCAATCAGGACAAGTATTATGTGAGAGGTACTTTCACACACAATAACCTTGATTTCTCCAATGATGTGCTGCATCTGGCAGATCTTGGATTCAAACAGATCTCAGTAGAGCCTGTAGTGGCACAGCCAACCGAGGATTATGCAATCCGTGAGGAAGACCTTCCACAGCTTTATGAGGAATATGACAAGCTGGCTGCTGAGATGGTAAAGAGACATAAAAATGGAAATGATTTTAACTTCTTCCATTTTATGATAGATCTGGAGGGTGGACCGTGCGTGGCAAAACGTCTTTCCGGCTGTGGTTCAGGAACAGAGTATCTGGCAGTGACACCTTGGGGTGACCTTTATCCTTGTCATCAGTTTGTTGGAAATGAGGATTTCCTGCTTGGAAATGTGGACGAGGGTATCAAACGTCAGGATATCTGTGATGAATTTAAGTGCTGCAATGTTTATGCGAAAGAAAAATGCCGTAACTGTTTTGCAAAATTCTATTGCAGTGGCGGATGTGCAGCAAACTCCTACAATTTCCATGGAGATATCCACAATGCATACGACATCGGATGTGCACTTCAGAAAAAGCGTATTGAATGCGCAATCATGATTAAGGCTGCCGAGGCAGACGAAGAATAAAGGAAGGGTAAAACAATGAAAAAGAGTAAAGCAGCAGTCATATTGGCAGTGATCCTTGTAGCGTTTGTGGGACTTGCTTATTATGCATCAATTATTCTTTCATCCACCGGAATCGGCGAAGATATGTCAATTCCTCTGGGACTGGATCTCTCCGGTGGTGTTTCCATTACTTATCAGGTAGTGGACGAGAATCCAAGTGCTGAAGATATGAGTGATACCATTTATAAACTTCAGAAACGTGTAGACAGTTACAGTACAGAAGCTTCCGTATATCAGGTTGGAGACGACAGAATTACGGTTGAGATCCCTGGTGTGCAGGATGCAAATGAGATTTTAGAGGATCTTGGAAATCCGGGATCTTTAGAGTTCCAGATGCCGGATGGATCAGTTTTCATGACCGGTGACATGGTGGAAGATGCTCAGGGAGCAACAGCGACCGACAGATATGGAAACAAACAATATATTGTATCTTTAAAGTTAACAGACGAAGGTGCAAAGATATTCGGTGAAGTAACAAGCGAGAATATTGGCAAGAACCTTCCAATCGTATATGATGGGGAGACGATCAGTTATCCGCAGGTGCAGAGTGCAATCACAGGTGGTGAAGCACAGATCACAGGAATGTCTTCTTTTGAAGAGGCAGATAATTTGGCAACCCAGATCCGTATCGGTTCTCTTTCTTTACAGCTTTCCGAGTTAGAGTCCTCTGTCGTAGGAGCACAGTTGGGAAGCCAGGCGATCGCCTCCAGTTTAAAGGCAGGTGCGATCGGTCTTGCAATCGTCATGGTATTTATGATCGTGATGTACGCAGTACCGGGTATTGCAGCATCCTTAGCGCTTGCAATTTATACAACTTTAGTGATCGCAACCTTATATTTATTCGATATTACACTGACGCTTCCGGGTATCGCAGGTATTATCCTTGGTATCGGTATGGCGGTGGATGCGAACGTTATCGTATTTGCACGTATCCGCGAGGAGATCGCAACCGGAAAATCGGTTCAGACATCTATGAAGATCGGTTTCCAGAAAGCGATGTCCGCTATCTTAGATGGTAACATTACAACCCTGATCGCATCTGTTGTGCTTATGGCGTTAGGTTCCGGAACCGTAAAAGGCTTTGCCTATACGTTAATGATCGGTATCATCCTTTCCCTTTTTACAGCGATGGTTGTGACCAGATACATTCTGTATTCTCTGTATGCATTGGGACTGAAAAGTGAAAAACTTTACGGTCGTGCAAAAGAGAGAAAGAGCATTGATTTTATTGGAAAAAAAGCAGTATTCTTTACAATTTCCGGTATCATTATCGCTGCCGGACTGATCAGTATGGGAGTACATTCCGCAACAGAGGGCAAGGCATTGAACTATGGTCTTGACTTTATGGGTGGAACTTCCACAACGGCTGATTTTGGCAAAGATATGTCCATCGAGGATATCGAGAATGACATTGTTCCTTATGTGGAAAAAGTAACCGGGGATTCCGATGTGCAGGCAACAAAAGTAGAAGGAACAACACAGGTTACAATTAAGACACGTACCTTAAGTCTTGATGAGCGTCAGGAATTGGAAGATACACTGGCAGAAAATTGTGACGTGGATGCATCCACCATCACTTCCCAGAGTATCAGTTCTACCATCAGTGGTGAGATGCGTTCCGATGCATTGAAAGCGGTTATCGTGTCCTGTATCTTTATGTTACTTTACATCTGGTTCCGTTTTAAAGATATCAGATTTGCAGCAAGTGCGATCCTTGCATTGGTTCATGACGTTCTTGTTGTGATCACAGTATATGCACTTGTGCGTATTTCTGTAGGAAGTACTTTTATTGCATGTGTTCTTACCATCGTAGGTTACTCTATCAATGATACGATCGTTATCTTTGACCGTATCCGTGAGAATCTTGCATTAAAGACCGGAAAACAGACTGCGGAGGAATTGCGTGAAGTTGCAAATAAGAGTCTGACACAGACATTGTCCAGAAGTATCAATACTTCTATTACAACTTTTATTATGGTCGTAATGCTTTACATTTTAGGTGTGGCAAGTATCCGTGATTTCTCACTTCCACTTATGGCAGGTCTTGTATGTGGTGCTTATTCTTCTATCTGCATCGCAACAGAGTTATGGTATGTCATGAAAGTACATTTAGGAAAAAATAAAGCAACAAAATAGTTGTGAAATAGGAAAACGGCTGCCTTCTGGCGGCCGTTTTTGCATTTCACATTTACAGGAAAAAGAAGGGAGACAGGAGAATGCAAAAAGGACTTTTGATCTATCTGATCGTTATGAATCTCATTGGACTTGCAGTGATGGCAATGGACAAAAGCAAGGCGCGGCATCATGTATGGCGGATACCGGAGAAAACACTTTTCCTTGTGAGTATTTTAGGCGGCAGTGTCGGAACGTGGGCCGGCATGTATCTGTTTCATCATAAGACAAAGCACTGGTATTTTGTGGTGGGAATGCCACTTATTCTGATCTTACAGATATGCATTGCGGTATTGATCTGGAAAACGCATGGGTTTGGGATGTGATAAAGGCATGGTTTGCGACAGCGTATACATTTTTTAAATAAATTTATAATTGAATATTTACAGAAAGTCCTTTATAATGAACTTTAAAATCTGGCGGAAGACAAGGAGGAGTTTATGTACACATTAGAAGATATTCAGGCAGTGGATATGGAAGTCGCACAGGCAATTACCGATGAACTTGACAGACAGAACAGTCATATTGAGCTGATCGCATCCGAAAACTGGGTAAGCCCGGCGGTTATGTCTGCAATGGGAAGTGTCCTGACGAATAAATATGCGGAAGGTTATCCGGGAAAGAGATATTACGGTGGCTGCGAGTGCGTGGACGTTGTGGAAGAACTGGCAAGAGAGCGCGCAAAAGAATTATTTGGGTGTGAGTATGTCAATGTGCAGCCACATTCCGGTGCGCAGGCAAATATGGCGGTACAGTTTGCAATTTTAAAACCGGGTGATACGATCATGGGAATGAACTTAGACCATGGTGGACATCTGACACATGGTTCTCCGGTCAATTTTTCCGGAAGTTATTTTCATGTAGTACCATATGGAGTCAATGACGAGGGATTCATTGATTATGATAAAGTGGAAGAGCTTGCAATGGAATGTAAACCAAAAATGATCATTGCAGGGGCATCCGCTTATGCGAGAACCATTGATTTCAAGAGATTCCGTGAGATCGCAGACGCATGTGGTGCAGTGCTCATGGTCGATATGGCGCATATTGCAGGACTTGTGGCAGCAGGACTTCATCCAAGCCCAATTCCGTATGCTCATGTAGTGACGACAACGACGCATAAGACACTGCGCGGACCGAGAGGCGGAATGATTTTGAGCAGTCAGGAGATTGCGGATAAGTATAACTTTAACAAGGCAATCTTCCCGGGCACTCAGGGCGGACCACTGATGCATGTGATCGCAGCCAAGGCAGTCTGCTTCAAGGAGGCATTGCAGCCGGAATTTAAGGTTTATCAGCAGAACATTATTGACAATGCGCAGGCACTCTGCAAGGGACTGATGGATCGTGGAATCAGGATCGTATCCGGTGGAACAGACAATCACCTCATGCTTGTAGATCTGACCAATTATGATCTTACCGGAAAAGCAGTTGAGAAACTTCTGGACTCTGTAAACATTACCTGCAACAAGAATACCATTCCAAACGATCCGAAATCTCCATTTGTGACAAGTGGTGTACGTCTTGGAACTCCGGCGGTAACTTCCCGCGGATTAAACACGGATGATATGGATCAGATCGCAGAGGCAATCGCAGTGATGATCAAAGAGGGTGAGCCGGCAGCTGACAAGGCAAAGGCGATCGTGAAATCTTTGACAGAGAAATATCCATTGAAATAAAATAAATTTTTTTGTTGAATAAGAAGTGGTTATCTGCTTCATGAGTAAAAAAGCCTCCCGATAAAAATGTGGGAATTGCGATGAAAGGCAATCCGGATCATTTTTGCCGGGAGGCTTTTGTGGTTTAGGAATGCAGCGTTTTGCAAAAAAATAAGAGTTTAGCAGAAATGATCATCTTGCGAGCACATCAATGATCTGACCAACGTACATGGTGTGCATATCGCCGTCTTTGTACCATTTGTCAGCAATCTCGGAATCGAGGAAGGAATCATCCGTGATTCTGGTAGCAGACATTTTTTCACAGACCAAAACAAGATTTCCCTCATCAATGTATGGGATTCCATGCCGGTAGTCCACGGTAAGCCCTGCGTTTGCAATCTTATCCTCGTTCCGGCCGGAATGGGAGCCACAGTAATTCAAGGCATCGCGGTACTGGTCACTTACAAATGTAAGGGAGAAAAAGTCTCCCGCATCGATCAGTTCCTTGGTATATCTGGAATCACGGACAAAAACATAGACAACATTTTTGCCCCATAAAACACCAACACCGCCCCAGCTAATGGTCATTGTATTGGATTCCTGTTTATTTCCGGCTGTGAGCAGTGCCCATTCTTTGCCGATTTTCGTAAATGGATTCATGTCCAGCATATCAACTGGAATTGGCTGAAATGTATGCATAGGGATCACCTCTCATAATTTTTTTAGGTAGTTTTATTATATTACAGGAGAGTGGAAAAGTCACTTGAAAAAGAAAATAAAATCAGGTTATAGAAAATAAAACAGATAATAACTAATAGTTATACATAACATAAGGCTTCGGAATAATCTTGACATGAAAAAAAGAAAGTATCATAATGGTTGTCAAAGTTAATTTCCCAAAAGTGTAATGGGAAGAGGAGGATATTATGGATATCAGATTTGAGAAAAGACCAGTATTAAAGGAGAAACCAGACCAGAAGAATCTTGGTTTTGGTAAGTATATGACAGATTACATGTTTGTCATGGATTGGACAAAAGAAGACGGATGGAAAGATGCAAGAATCGTTCCGGAAGGACCTATCACAATGGATCCGGCATGTGTGACACTTCACTATGCACAGGAAACATTTGAAGGTATGAAAGCATACCGTACAGCAGAAGGAAAAATCCAGCTGTTCCGTCCAGAGATGAACGCAAAGAGAATGATCAATTCCAACGCAAGACTTTGCATGCCGGAATTCCCGGTTGATATGTTTGTCGAAGCAGTGGAAGCACTTGTAAAAGTAGAAGCTGACTGGGTTCCATCTGAACCAAACACTTCCCTTTATATCAGACCATTTATGTTTGCAACAGAAGCAGCACTCGGCGTACATATGGCAAACGCATACAAGTTTATGATTATCTGCTGCCCGGTAGGTGCTTACTATGCAGCAGGTCTTAACCCGGTTAAGATTCTGGTTGAGGATGAACTTGTCCGTGCAGTAAAAGGTGGTACAGGCTTTACAAAATGTGGTGGTAACTACGCAGGTTCTATTTTAGGACAGGTGAAAGCAGAAAAACTTGGTTATGCACAGGTTCTCTGGTTAGATGGTGAGCATCGTAAATATGTAGAGGAAGTTGGAACCATGAACATCATGTTCAAGATTGCCGGTGAAATCTACACAGCACCGATCGAAGGAACCGTTCTTCCGGGTGTTACAAGAGATTCCATGATCCATCTGCTTCGTGACTGGGGTTACAAAGTAAATGAGACAAGACTTTCCGTAGATGATCTGATGAAAGCCGGACATGACGGTACATTGGAAGAGGTATTTGGTACAGGTACAGCAGCCGTTATCTCACCAGTTGGAGAACTTCGTTACAAAGATGATGTTGTGACAGTCAACAACTTTGAGATTGGTGAACTGACACAGAAATTATATGATACCTTAACCGGTATCCAGTGGGGAAGAATCCCGGATAAATATGGCTGGACAGTAGAAGTAAAATAACTTCTGGACATTTTTCACATATCATAGTATAGTAATCATGTTATAGATGCCTTCATAGATGTAGCAGCATTTATGAAGGCATTTACAATATATATAGCACATTGATAATCGAATAAGGTTTATATTTTCAGATATGCGATCCTGTCTGTGACTGATTGCAGACATTTAGGTTTCTCTTCTAGCGCCATGTACCTGTGAGGACGACCATACACAGGTTAACGAGGAAAAGGGTTATCGAAAATTCGGCGGACGCCCTTTCGTACTTCCCAGTGCGAGATATGCCGGCAAATATGCAGGTGACTGCAAAACAAATACGGTATAATGGGACAATTGAATTCGAATATGATTTAAATTTTAAATAGAAAAGAAGAGGAAATTTAATATGTGTGGAATTATAGGTTATACAGGCAGTGAAAACGTAAAAGATGTTTTATTAGATGCGTTGGAATTATTAGAGTATCGTGGATATGACAGTGCGGGTATTGCAGTGAAAGACGAAACTTCCCATGTGACAAATGTTTATAAATGTGCCGGAAGAGTAAGTGATTTAAGAGCAATTTGTGATTCGAAGAAGATTTTGTCTACCTGCGGTATCGGACATACAAGATGGGCAACTCACGGTGGAGTTACGGATCAGAATGCACATCCGCATCAGCAGGGAAAAGTGACTCTGGTTCATAACGGGATCATCGAAAACTATCGTGAGCTGATCGCTGATTACGATTTGCAGGAAATCCTTCATTCTGAAACAGATAGTGAAGTTGCGGCTGCATTATTAAATCATTATTACAAGGGAGATCCAAAGGAAGCGATCAAAAAAACAGTGAGCAAATTAAAGGGTACCTTTGCGCTTGTGATCCTGTTTGAAGATCAGCCGGATGTGATCTACTCGATCCGGAATGTCAGCCCGATCGTTGCAACCATATGCAAAGAGGGAGCAATGCTTGCATCAGATCTGACTGCACTCTGCCGTTTTACAAATGAATACTTTGTTGTACCGGAATATCACATTTTAGAGTTGCACAAAGATCATGTGGTACTTACGGATTTAAATGACAATGTGGTAGAACCAGAATTTTTGTCCGTTGACTGGGAGTTGAACAGCGCGGGAAAGAATGGTTATCCATTTTATATGGAAAAAGAGATTATGGAGCAGCCGGAAGCAATCAAGAATACGATCAAAGACCGTATCGTGAACGGTCTGCCTGATTTTACTTCGGATGGTGTGCCGGATTCTCTTTTTACAGACTGTGACAGAATTTGTGTGGTAGCATGCGGAACAGCCATGCATGCGGGACTTGTGGCACAGGCTCTGGTAAAATCTATCGTTCATGTGCAGATGGACGTAGAACTTGCATCAGAGTTTATGTATTCCGATCCGGTCATTGATGAGAAAACATTGGTGATTGCAGTATCACAGTCCGGTGAGACAATTGATACCTTGGAAGCATTAAAATATGCGAAGAGACAGGGCGCAAAATGTTTATCTGTTATCAACGTAAAAGGTTCTTCCATTGCAAGAGAAAGTGATTATGTGTTATACACCGCAGCAGGACCTGAAATTGCAGTGGCAAGTACAAAAGCTTACACAACACAGCTTTCCGTATTTTATCTTGTGGTTGCAAAAATGGCATTATTGCGAGGTGTCTACACAGAGGAGCAGACAAAGAGCTTTATCGCAGAATTAGAGCGTGTTCCGGAAGTGATGCAGAAAGTATTGGAGAAAAGACGTGACATCCATGTGATCGCAAAGAAGATTCTGGAAGCAAAGGATCTGTTTATGATCGGACGTGGACTGGATTACTCTATTTTACTGGAAGGATCATTGAAACTGAAAGAGGTTTCTTATATTCACTCTGAGGCTTATGCCTCCGGCGAATTAAAACACGGACCAATTGCACTGATCACGACTAACACACCGGTTGTTGCAACGGTAACACAGGAAAAACTCATGTCAAAAGAGCTTTCCAATATTAAGGAAGTAAAATCCAGAGGTGCAGATATTGTATTATTTATCAAAGAGGCACTTTCCGGTGATCTTGATACCGAATATCAGGTGATCAAGCTTCCGGATATGCAGGATGAATTTATGGTTTTACCTGCATCGGTTGCATTACAGCTTTTAGCATATTACGTGTCATCCGATAAGGGATTTGATGTTGATAAGCCAAGAAATCTGGCGAAGGTAGTTACGGTAGAGTAAGAATTAAGTTTTGGGGGATTTGGATAAAGAACGGAAATAAAAATTGAGAAGTTGGGAAATCGAATGTTTTGCACAGGAAGCAGAACAGGATCGCATGTCTGAGCATATAATATAAGGAAATGTATGAAGAGGTTGTTCATGCCAGATATCAAATATGCCCAGACAGAGGCTGTAGATAAAGGAAGCCTCAAAGTAGAAGTACTTACAAACCGGACCAGAAGACCGATTGAGGGAGCAAGAATCACCATTTCCTATTCTGGAGATCCGGATTCCACGGTGGAGGAGGTAAGCGCGGATGATTCGGGAATGTCGGAAAAACTTACGCTTGATGCGCCTCCGCTTGAATACTCGATGGAACCCTCCGAAAATCAACCATTTGCCCAATATACAGTCAAAGTTACCGCACCGGGATATCGTCCCGTCAGTATTTCGGGCGTTCAGGTTTTTTCAGAGCAGCTCGCATTGCAACAGGTGCGAATGGCGGAAGAAAATGAGGAAGAAAATCAAATAGATTCCATTGTGATTCCGGTCAATACGTTGTTTGGCAATTTCCCGGCAAAAATAGCAGAGTCCGAGATCAAGCCTGTCTCCGACTCAGGGGAGATCGTGCTGAGTAAAGTGGTGATCCCGGAATTTGTTGTTGTTCATGACGGACCGCCATCGGATCCCAATGCGGCAAATTATTATGTCCGTTACCGGGATTACATCAAAAATGTGGCATCCAGCGAGATATACAGCACGTGGCCGGACAGCACGCTGCGTGCCAATATCCTTGCGATCATGTCCTTTACGTTAAACAGGGTTTACACGGAATGGTACCGGAACAAAGGCTATAACTTCACCATCACAACATCCACTGCTTATGACCAGAAATTTGTATATGGAAGAAATATTTTCCAGAGTATCTCGGATGTGGTAGAGGAAATGTTCCAGAATTATCTTTCCAGACCAAATGTGAGACAGCCAATCCTGACGCAGTATTGTGACGGACAGCGCGTGACGTGCAGCAACTGGCTGAGCCAGTGGGGAAGCAAATATCTTGGGGATCAGAACTACGAAACGATAGAAATTCTCCGTTATTATTATGGTGATAATATGTTTATCAATACAGCGGAGGAGATTTCCGGTATCCCGGCATCCTGGCCGCGGTATAATCTGGAAGTGGGCGCTGCCGGAGATAAGGTCCGGCAGATCCAGGAACAGTTAGCGAGAATCTCGCAGGCTTATCCGGCAATCCCGACTATCACACCGGATGGGATTTACGGAGAGGCAACGAAGGCAGCAGTAGAAAAATTCCAGTCTATTTTTGGCTTGCCTGTGACGGGAGTGGTAGATTACCGCACCTGGTATAAAATATCGGAGATATATGTTGCGGTGACAAGGATTGCAGAACTGGTATAAAATGCAGAGTAAATGTGCCGGGGGATTGGTATTTTTCAGTTCCCCGGCACAAAAACGTTTCAGGACAGATCGCAGACTAGGATTTGAGTGGAAAATGTGTTAAACTAAAAGACAGTTTAAATTGCAGTAAAGCAGGGATAAAAAGTATGAACAACTATAAAATCACAATCCAGTATGATGGGACAAGATACAAGGGCTGGCAGGGGCAGAACAGCACCGGTCTGACCATTCAGGGAAAAATAGAAGCAGTGTTAGGACAGATGGCAGGACATGCGGTGGAAGTCATCGGTTCGGGGAGAACGGATGCGGGTGTGCATGCCAAAGGTCAGGTAGCAAATTTTCATATTGAGGAGCATTTTACGGAGGAAAAAATCCTGTCCTATCTGAATCATTATCTGCCGGATGACATTGCCGTTATTGCGGTTGAACAGGTGGACGAGCGTTTTCACAGCCGCTACGCCGCAAAGAAAAAGACCTACCGCTATCACATCCATATGGGAGAGATCTCGGATGTTTTCGAGCGGAAATATGAGTACCAGTATGAGAAAACACTCGATGTGGAGCGCATGAAAGAAGCTGCTTCCTATCTGATCGGAACACATGATTTTACTTCATTTTGCGGAAATAAGAAAATGAAAAAAACGGCAGTCCGCACAATTTATGAGATCAATTTTACGAAGAAAGGGAATGATCTCTGGATCGATTACCGGGGCAATGGATTTTTGCAAAATATGGTGCGGATCCTGACGGGTACGCTGATCGAGGTCGGGGATGGCAGGAGAGCGCCGGAGGAGCTGTCACAGATCTTAGAGAGCAAAAACCGGGAGAACGCAGGCTATACAGCACCGGCATGTGGACTGATGCTGATGGAAGTGCATTATTAAAAGATAAATTCATAAGAAAAAACAGGCAGCAGGTGTTACATGGAAAAATGGTTTGTAATCAACAAAGGGGCTGATTTTGAAAAGCTTGGAAAAGAGTTCGGGATCAGCCCTGTCACAGCGCGTCTTATCCGAAACCGTGAGGTGATCGGGGAGGCGGCATTTGAAAGATATCTGAATGGAAGTTTAAAGGATTTATACGATCCACATTTATTGAAAGATGCAGATCGTTTGACAGATATTTTAAAAGTTAAAATAGAAGAGCAAAAGCCGATCCGTATTATCGGCGACTATGATATAGATGGAGTTATGTCAACCTATATTTTATACCGGGGAATTAAACACTGTGGTGGAAATGTTTCCACGCAGATTCCGGACCGCATGAAGGATGGCTATGGAATCAATGAGAATCTGATCGATCAGGCAAAAAGAGACGGAATGGATACCATTCTTACGTGCGATAACGGAATTGCTGCAATCTCAGAGATTGCGCATGCCAAAGAACTTGGGATGACCGTGTTAGTGACCGATCACCACGAGATTCCCTATACAGAGGAGAACGGGGAAAAGCAGTTCCTTCGCAGCAACGCAGATGCAATCGTGAATCCAAAGCAGCAGGAATGTGCGTATCCTTTTAAAGAGTTATGTGGAGCAGCAGTCGCATGGAAAGTGCTGCAGGTATTGTATGAAAAAATGGGTTTTGCCCTGGAAGAAACCTATGAATTTCTGGAAAATGTCGCATTTGCAACCGTTGGCGATGTCATGGATCTGACAGACGAAAACCGCATTGTGGTGAAAGAGGGTTTAAAACGCATTCACCGCACAAAAAATGGGGGGATGCGCGCCCTGATCTTTCAGAATCATTTAGAACCGGAACAGGTCAATGCATACCATTTTGGTTTTGTGTTGGGACCATGCATCAATGCGAGTGGCAGACTTGATACAGCAAAACTGTCTCTGTCTCTTTTTTTACAGGGAGAGGAAGAGGCAGCAAAAACGGCAAGGGAGCTTGTGGAGTTAAACCAGCAGCGCAAAGATATGACAGCAGATGGCGTCGAGGAGGCAAAACGTGTGGTGGAGGAACATTACATGTCGGATAAAGTGCTTGTCATTTATCTGCCACAGGTGCACGAAAGTCTTGCAGGAATCATTGCAGGGCGTATCCGGGAGGCTTATCATAAGCCGGTATTTGTGCTGACGAAGGCGGAGGAGGGCGTGAAGGGCTCCGGGCGTTCCATCGAGGAGTACTCCATGTATGAGGAACTATGTAAGTGCAGGGAACTTCTGGAAAAATTCGGCGGACATCCGATGGCGGCAGGATTATCTCTTCCGGAAGAAAACGTGGATAAGTTCCGTGAAAAAATCAATGCCTGTGCAAATCTCACGGAGGATGACCTGATTCCGAAGATCAAAATTGATATTCCGATGCCAGCAGCGTATGCGGATGCCGGTCTTATCCGGGAATTTGCAGTGTTAGAGCCTTTTGGAAAAGCCAATATCAAGCCACAGTTTGCCGACAAAAACCTGAGTATCACAAAGGCTTTTGTGGTCGGAAAAAATCAGAATGTGTTGCGGCTGAATCTCCTGACAGCCGCGGGAGAGGCGGTATCGGCAGTCTATTTTGGTGATATTGAGGCGTTCAAAGCATATTATGCAGAAAAGTATGGAAGTGCGGAAGTGGAAAAAGCTTTTCGCGGTCAGATAAACAAATTGAGGATAATGATTGTGTACTATCCAGAGATTAACGAGTATAATGGAGTGGAAAGCGTACAGGTTATCATTCGAAATTATCAATAAAAGCTGGAGGATGGCATATGTTTGGTGGAAAAAAAGCAAAAGAACTGGAAGAGGAACTTCTGGCATTACAGGAAAAACAGAACCGTCTGCAGGAGCAGATTTCTAATATTGCAAAAGCAAAAGACAGCGCAGAAGAGACATTGGTACAGATGACGATCTCAAAAACGGAACTGGATGAGACAATCACGGCGGTTTCAGAGGAATTGGAACTGTTAAAGGAGTGTTCAGAGGCGAATTCAGGACAGACCGTACTGTTGAAACAGCAGCTTGCAAAAAAGAATGAACAAAATATCAGATTGCAGCAGGAAAAAGAAGCACTCTGCCAGCAAATGGAGGGTGAGCACGAGAAAATTGCAAAAGTTGTAGAGAAGAACAAGTACGTCACCACACCCATGAAGGAGATAGAATCGTTCTATGAGGCATATTGTCAGGAGAGAGAGTCTGTTGAAGAGGCGTTACAGAAACTGGCAGATATTTCACAGAATATGGGAGTTCTGGCACTCGGCGCAGCAATCGAGGCAGGACGCATGGGAGAAGACGGAAGAAAATTTGTGACAGCGGCAGAGGAAGTGCGTGTGAACGCAGAGCAGTATACTTCGGCGGTTGCAGATGTGCTTGCGAGAATCAGTGGTTTTGAGGAAACTGCCACAGAGGCGGAAAAACAGATTCATACGTTAAATGATCTCTTAAAAGAAAATAACGGTTCTCTGGTGAAACTTCTGGAAGACAGGGACACAGAGGTGGCGGAAACAGATCATGAAAATGTGGAAGAAGAAACCGATATTGAAGAAATATTAGAAAGTCTCTGTCAGGGTGAAAATGAATTTTTCGAAGTGCAGAGCAGAGTGTTATCCAAAGCGGAAACACTGCGTCAGGAGTGGAAAGAGCACAAAGAATGTGCGGATGAATTAGAACGCAATGTGGAGGAAGTCCATCGTTTCGTCCAGACAGAATAAAGAAGCCACAGGTTTTAAAATATATCTAATTTATAATCATGGAAAAGAGAGGGGAAAAGTATGGCAAAAGAGGAGAAGTTTACATTTTTATCAGCGGATGGCAAAACAACCATCCATGCAGTCAAATGGATTCCGGAAGATGGAAAGTATGAGGCAATTTTACAGATCACACATGGCATGATAGAGTTTGTAGAGCGCTACAGACTATTTGCTGAATTCCTGACAGAGAATGGCTTTATGGTGGTGGGACATGACCATTTAGGACATGGGGATTCCGTTGCATCCAAAGATGACTGGGGATATTTTGCAGAAAATCCGAGTGACACGGTGATCGCAGATATGCATGCACTGCGCACGATGATCCAGAAAGAAAATCCGGGTGTTCCTTATTTTATGATGGGACACAGTATGGGATCTTATATGCTTCGGAAATACCTCACCATTCACAATGATGATTTGAGAGGGGCAATCATTATGGGAACCGGTTGTGTGCCGGACAATACGACCAAACTTGGAATCAACGTGTGCAAATTCCTTGCAAAAATTTTTGGCTGGCATCACAGAAGCAAACTGGTAGAATCGCTGTCGTTTGGCGGACCATATAAGAAATATGATCTTTCTGGAAAAACACTTTCAAACAGCTGGCTTACAAAAGATGAGGATATTGTAAAATTTTATTATAGCGAACCGCGGTGTACGTTCAAATTTACATTAAACGGCTATCTGGGGCTGATGGAAGCAGTTCTCTACGATAATCAGTTGGAAAATGTGAAGAAAGTACCAAACAAGCTTCCAATTTTTATTGTATCCGGTCAGGATGATCCGGTGGGAGATAATGGTGTCGGCGTCAAAAAAGTGTATGATCTCTTCAAAGAGGCAGGTTCTCTGGATATTACATATAAGCTTTACGAAAATGACAGACATGAAATTTTAAATGAGACAGACCGCGATAAAGTGTATGCAGATCTTCTTGCATGGATGAGAGTGCGGATCGATACGTAAAAAAAAGAGAGGAAAAAAAAGTGAAAAGAAAGAGAATGACAAAGAGAATTGCAGCAATTATTTTAGCTGCAGTGATGATGATACCAACACATGTGACATCATTTGCAGCAGATGCTTCTGCGCAGAACTCCACCGAGCAGGAAGAGAGCAATGCAACATCCGGTGATTCCCAGACAACACAGTCAGAGAATAATGCAGCAACGCAGAATGACAGCAGTGCAACAGGTGCAGATACCAATGCTGGTTCGACTGGAAATACAGGATCGGATACACAAAACAGCACAGCTTCAGATTCAAAGAGCAGCACAAGTTCAGATACACAGAACAGTACAGGTTCAGATTCACAGAGCAATACAACCAATAATGCTGCTTCAGATTCGCAGAGCAGTACAACAACAAATTCTGACAGCACAAATACTTCCACCAGTGGCACAACCGATAATGTTACAGGTGGGGTAACGGTAGAAGATGATAAAAAATCCACAGAAAATGTGACTGGAGATGTCATTGTGGATGAGAATAACGATAATGTTGAGATTAAGAAAGATGATAAACCTTATCTTGCACTCGGCGCGGATTTATCCGATGACCAGAAAAATACCGTATTATCCCTTATGGGAATCGATCCTGCCAATCTGGCAAATTATAACGTGACTTACGTTACAAATGCACAGGAGCATCAGTATCTGGATTCCTATGTGGATTCTTCCAAAATTGGAAGCAAGTCATGGTCTTCTGTCGTGATCGTAAAACGTAAAAAAGGAAATGGATTAAACATTTCTACGAACAATATCACATACTGTACCGTTGGTATGTACAAAAATGCGCTGACAACTGCTGGAATTACAGATGCAGATATCATCGTTGCAGGTCCTAAGCCAATTTCCGGAACCGCTGCACTGGTTGGAATCTTTGAGGCATATGAGGCAATGACCGGGGAAGCAGTACAGGATAACGTTGTAGATGCAGCGTTAAATGAACTTGTTGTCACCGGAGAACTGGAAGCTTCCATTCAGGGTCTGACCGATCAGGAAGTGGAGGAGTTTATTGCTTACATCAAGTCACTGATCGCAGAAAAAGGACTGACTGACGAGAAGAGTATCAACGAAGCAATTGATGAAGCCTGTGATAAATATGGCGTCACTTTATCTGATGATGAGAGACAGAAGATAGTTGATCTTCTTTTGAAAATCACTTCTCTTGGAATTGATTTAAGTGGGCTTGTAGATTATGCAGCATCTCTCTACAATTCCTTTAAAAATGGAGGAAGTTCTTCCGGAATCATTGCATCTATTGGTAATTTCTTTGGAAATATCTTTAGTGCGATTGGGGAGTTCTTCAAAAATCTGTTTAAATAACCGGAGTTTCAACTGGCGTAGTGTCGCAGATTCTGTGGTGCTTTTATAGGTTGTGAGGGGCAGATATAAGCGTCCTTTCACAAGTCAGAATTTTATATGTTAATGAAAAAGA
>OGRR01000868.1_pt1 | contig 22515 bp, 20 predicted proteins | sample 1553511 | NCBI WGS metagenome assembly OGRR01 (sample SAMEA2580040, study PRJEB22360) | human gut metagenome | biome: human gut; feature: human-associated habitat; material: faeces | place: Denmark | collected 2008/2010 | reverse complement strand
TAAAATAATACATTCTATTCGTATATACAATAAATAATTATCTATAAATAGCATAAAAGAGAGAAAAAGTGAGGGAAAGCGTGGAAAGGGAGAATATTTATAAAGGCAGTACATTTAATATGAAATGTCAGTATTGTGGGGCAGTGCTTAATCTGACCGATGAGGTGTGTCCGCATTGTGGCAGGAAGAATAGGGCAGGGGAAGCCTATAAAAAAGATTATGACAAATATCAGTCAAAAGTTAATACGGCGGAAAAATCAATAAGCGCACAGCAGCTGTATACAGTAAAAGTGCTTGTGCGTGGAGTGGCTATAGCGGTGCTTCTTGCAATGTTTATTGGTCTGGTGGTGTATATGCTTACACACGACTGGTATTTTATTAAGCAGAAAAATGCTGTTAGTGAATATGATACGGTGACAGCCACGTTAGACAGATATTGGGAGAATGAAGATTACTATGATTTCTTTAATTATAGTGACAGCATTAATATATCAGGCTGGTCAGATGGTCCGTATCTTGATTATCACCCACAGATAGAGGCTGCACAGATATACATATTTGTGAATAATTATATAAGTGAATATCTTGCCGCGGATAATATATTTTATAAGAATAAGGCACTGACAGATATTTGTGGTCTGCTGGATGAATTTTATGATTTGGATAACCTTCATTATATATATGGAAAGCTTGCGGTTGGAGATACGTCTGATGAGAAGGTAGAACAGATTTATAAGAATATGGATGCAATATTAAAGACATATTTTTATGTGAGTGATGAACAGGTGCAGGCTATAAGGACGGCGGATAGTACGCAAATCCAACTTATTATAGAAGAAAGTGTGAAAAATAAGTATGAATAATAAAATGAATGTGATATGTCCTTCGTGTGGCGCAGAATTTAATAAAAATCTCAGCCAGTGTCCATATTGTGGCAATTCCAATTATTATGGACAGGAAAAATCATATATGAAAGGACTGGCAGGACTTAGGCAAAGGCTGGCAGAACTTGCTGATATTAATAAAAAAATAATTGTAGATGAGGCTGTAAAAGTGCTTGTCCTTGTACTGGCGGTTGTAATCATACTGGTGGCAGCTATATTTTCTGTAAAAGCAATTGACAGACACAACGAAAGCATTGCCGTTAATAATATAAGAAAAGAGATAATAGATGGAAGATAAGTATTATACAGAAAGTCATAAAAAAGCCATAGACAGGTATGATAAAGATTTCAATAATACAGAAAAGAATGTACATAATAAGGCGGACAGTAATTCAAAGAAAGCTTACGCATTTGCAATACCCGCAGTTGTTATTGCACTGCTTCTTATAGCATTTATTGGTATTGCATTAACTGGCTCTGTAAAAAAGGCTGTAAAGAAATCAGCAATAACGAATAATTATACAGAAATAAGTAATAAAATATATTCATATCTTGATAGCAGTAGTTATAAGGAATTATCGGATTATAGTGATGAGATAGATGCTCTTGATAATAAAGCATTTGATAAAGAATATTCGGTTCTTATGGGTGTAAGATATTATGTGTGGTCAGTGGGATTTATGAATACTAACGATAGTGATAATTATAATCTTACACAGTCAGATGTGTCTAATCTGGCATATTATCTTTCGCAGTTTTACTACTATACACAGTTATCGGCATATAAAGATAAAGAAGTAACTATGACATCAGACAATGAAAAGTATCTTAACAAAATGCGGGAAGATATGGGAGTACTGCTTAAGAAATATTATCACATTACAGATGAGGATTTAGAGGCTATTGATACATTTTCAAGCGCACGAATTGAGCAGTGCCTTATACAAAGAGGATAGATGTGAAAATGGATTTTTTATACGCAGGATTTATGTTTGTATACATTTGACACAAAGCCGATATGCGCAAAATGTGCGCAGGAATGAGGATTATTATGAAGAAAAGCAGATTAATTATTATGGATATAATTATTGTAATTCTTGTTGTTCTTAATGCTGCGATGATAATAGCGGTAGCAGAGAATTATAATGATGAGAACAGGACATATAATACACGCTGGTTTATGAACCTGTATAAGAATGATGAATATGGCAGGGCAGTAGATTATGCCAGCAGGGATAAGATTGTGATAGATAATATTCAGGACAATGAACTGGATGAAAGCATAGCGGTTGCAGAGTATTATAATGCGGAATTTTATAAAAATGTATATAAGACAATGGGAAATACGCAGAAGCTAAAGCAGATGGAGGAGCAGTCTGATATGGCATTAAAGAGAATGGGAAGCCTGTCAATATTAAAGCAGAAGATAGATAGTATAGTCAACGTACCTGACAGGCAGACTAAATAATAAAGTAATAGAATAATAAGGCAATAAAGTAACAATATAATGAGATATTGAAGATTATTATTGATAAATCTATGTATAATTATTAAAATAACAGATAGAAGTAATAAGGCATATATGCTGAATTAATAAATTAACCACGAGGTGCAAAAGGAGAACGATGGCAGATAATATAATAGAATTAAGACATATTAGTAAAGTATATAGTGATAATGGATTTAAGGCTGTTGACGATTTTAATCTTGAGGTAAAAAGAGGAGAGTTCGTCACTTTTCTTGGACCATCCGGATGTGGTAAGACTACTACATTAAGAATGATAGCAGGATTTGAGATGCCAACAAGTGGAGAGATACTTCTTAATGGAGAAGATATATCACAGCTTCCAGCTAACAAAAGGCCTATTAATACAGTATTCCAGAGATATGCTTTATTTCCACATATGAATATATATGACAATATAGCATTTGGACTTAAACTTAAAAAGCTGCCAAAAGAGGAGATTAGAAAGAAAGTAAAGAGAGTTCTTGATATAGTTGACCTTGAGGGGTTTGAGAATAGAAAGATATCTACCTTATCAGGTGGACAGCAGCAAAGAATTGCAATTGCAAGAGCCTTGGTTAATGAGCCGGAAATTCTTATGCTTGATGAGCCGTTAGGTGCACTTGATTTGAAAATGCGTCAGGAAATGCAGATTGAATTGAAGCATATGCACGATGAACTTGGAATTACATTTATATATGTAACACACGATCAGGAAGAAGCACTTACAATGTCTGATAAGATTGTTGTTCTTTCAGAAGGCAGGATACAGCAGATTGGTACGCCTGAGGATATATATAATGAGCCACAGAATGCATTTGTAGCTGACTTTATCGGTGAAAGTAACATTTTCAAAGGTATTATGACAGGACATATGAAAGTAAGATTTTGCGGCGGTGAATTCATAGGAATGGACGATGTTCCAGAGGGTACGCTTGTCGATGTTGTTGTTAGACCGGAAGATGTAATTATAACTAAGCCAGAGGACGGAATTGTTGAGGGCGAAGTTGTGTCGGTTATATTCAAAGGTATGCACTATGAGGTTACTGTTGAATCGGGCAAGTACGAGATGGTTATAAGAACGACCAAATGTTATTCTGTCGGTGAAAGAATTGGTATGAAGCTTGAGCCGGACGGAATTCATATTATGCTTGCTGAGGATCATACAACAAGCTTTGTTACTAATATTAATAGTGATTATACACTTGATTTTAATGGCAAGGTTATTAATTGCGATTTAACAAAAGTTATTCCTAAATCAAGTATGAAGGACAATGTTTTAGTTGATGAGAATAATGAGGATGTTGATACAGATAAGTTAAAGGTTATGGTTTCAATCCAGCCATATGATATAAGAATGAGTGATAATGTGGATGAAGGTCTTGTATCCGGACATATTATCAACCTTATCTATAAGGGTGACCATTACAGTTACGTTATAAGAACAGAATATGGACACGACCTTATTGTGGATGATGAGTATCTGTGGAATATGGACGATGCTGTAGGACTTGTTATGCCAGAAGACAAGATGAAGTTCCAGTTAAAAAAGTAAGTAAAGGGAAAGGAATTAATAAAGATGAATAATGTATTATCGCGTAAGCAGCTTGGAATTCCTTACGGAATATTCCTTTTATTATTTGTTGCAGCCCCTTTGCTTGTATTGATATATTATGCATTTACCAATGGACAGGGACAGTTTACAGTAAGTAATCTCTGTAATTTCTTTACAGATCCTAACACACTTGGAACATTGTGTTACAGTTTTGCACTGGCATTTGTTGTAACTATGGTGTGTCTTTTAATAGCGTATCCGGTTGCATACATACTTGCACAGAGCGAGATTAAAAGAAAAGCAGTTATTCTTATGCTTTTTGTGCTTCCAATGTGGATTAACTTTACACTTAGAATTACAGCACTTAAGGAAGTTCTTTCATTAATAGAAGGTAATCTTGCATTTTATCCATTTATTAATACAGTTATTGGAATGACTTATGATTTTCTTCCATTTATGATACTCCCATTGTATACAACATTATCGAAAATGGATAACAGCATTATAGAAGCGGCAAATGATCTGGGAGCTAATAATTTCCAGACATTCATAAGGATTATATTGCCATTATCTGTACCGGGAATTATAAGTGGAATATCAATGGTGTTCCTGCCAGCGATGACTAATTATGTAGTGCTTGATATGCTTTATAACAGTACATATATTATGGGTAGTCTTATAGGAAGCTATTTTAGTGCATACGACTGGAACAATGGTTCAATGATAGCACTTATACTTCTTATAATTATATGTATAATCAGTCTTATATCAGCAGACAGCGATAATGAAGGTTCAGGACGCAGGCTGTAGATATATGTGACGGGAAAGAGGACAGGTATGTTTAAAAAATGTGTTAAATATGCAATTATCGGTCTTGTACTTATATTTATGTATGTTCCGATTCTTATATTAGCAGTATATAGTTTTACAGATTCACCTAATATTGGGGCTATTCATTCATTTTCGTTCCATAATTATGTGACATTATTTACAACACCAGAGCTTATAGATATGATTATAGGTTCAATTGCACTTGCAATTGGAAGTGCGGTGCTTGCTACAATACTTGGAACAACAGGTGCAATTGGAGCATTTTATTCTAAGAAAAATGTTAATGGTACAATGTCAGTTCTTAACCAGATACCAGTTGTTAATGCCGATGTCGTGACAGGTTTTTCATTATGTATTCTTCTGGTTGTTGTATTCGGGGTAAGCAAGAATACTTATATTCCACTTGTAATAGGACATACAGTGCTTAGTGCACCATTTGTATATCTTGCGGTTGTTCCCAAGTTAAAGCAGATGGACCCAAGTCTTTATGAGGCTGCACTTGACCTTGGAGCAACACCGGGATATACGTTAATTCATATTATTATACCTCAGATTGCATCAGGTATTATATCAGGATTTGTTATGGCAGTTACTTTATCACTTGATGATTATTTTGTGGCAACTTATACGAAACCGGCAACATTTGATACAATAAGTACATATGTTGTTAATGCAACAAAGGGTTCGCAGACTAATATTAAGACTGCATTATGGGCATTATCGACAATTATATTCCTGATTGTAGTTATAGTTGAAGTTGTTATGAATTTTGCACCTATAAAGAATGAAGCCCAGAAGGAGAAACATTAATGAATAAAAATGTGATTATAGATATTACATCTTATATCAGACATTTGACTAAAAAGGTTATAAAAGTTTCGCTTGCTATGATTTTGGTTGTTGAAATGCTGTCTGGAAGTATAACAGGAGTGTGGAAAGGATTTAATTCTACTAAAACAGAGGCGGCAGATAACGATACAATTACACTTAGAATATGTAACTGGGAAGAGTATATAGATGAAGGCGGCTGGAACGCTGATGAAACAATAGATCTTGAGAGCACAGATATCAGGGGCGATAATTCTATGGTTGATGATTTTGTTCAATGGTATTATAAGACATATGGCAAGAAGATTAATGTCGAATATAGCTGTCTTGGAACTAATGAAGAACTTTACAATATGCTTACATTAGGTGATGAGTACGATTTAATATGTCCTTCAGAATATATGTTTATGAAGCTTATGACTGAGGGCTGGCTTGAACCATTTTCTGATGAATTCTACGACACAGGAATCAAAGAGAATTATTATGCAAAAGGTGTTTCACCATTTATAAAGCAGACTTTTGATAATAATACAATCAATGGTGAACCTTGGAGTAAATATGCTGCTGGATATATGTGGGGTGTTACAGGTATTATATATAATCCAGAAGATGTTACAAAACAAGAGGCATCGACATGGAAGATTATTAATAATGATAAGTTCAGACGTATGATTACTGTTAAGGATAATGTAAGAGATACTATGTTTGCGGCAATTGGTGCAATCAAGTCTGATAAGTTAAGGTCGCAGGATTTTACCAAGCAGGCAGATTATACTGATAAGCTGGCAGAGGAGATGAATGACACATCAAAGGATACAGTTGATGAAGTATTAGAATATCTTCAGCAGGTTAAAGATAATGTATATTCATTTGAAACTGACAGTGGTAAGATTGATGCTATTACAGGTAAGATCAGTGCTGGCTATCAGTGGTCAGGTGATGCTGTATACATAATGCAGCAGGCAGAAGCTAATGATGTCGAGCTTAATTTTGCTATTCCAGAAGAATGTACTAATATGTATTTTGATGGCTGGGCGATGTTAAAATCAGGAATTAATGGCAATTCAGAAAAGAAGAAGGCAGCAGAAGCATTTGTTAATTTCGTATCTATGCCAGAAAATGCAGTAAGAAATATGTACTATATTGGCTATACATCAGTTATATCAGGTGGTCAGAGTCCTGTTATATATGATTATTTAAAATGGAATTATGGTCTTGAGTCACTTATGGAAGAGGATGATACAATAAGTGAGGCTGATGCAATAGATTATTCTTTAGGATATTTCTTCTCAGGAGTATCTAATGATTCAAGATATATATTAAGAACATCTAAGGCGCAGACAGAAGGAATGTTGTCAGCACAGTATCCAACGGAAGAAGTAATGCATAGAAGTGCTATTATGCAGTATTTTGATAATGACGAAACAGCGAGAATTAATCAGATGTGGATAAATGTAAGATGTTTTAATATTCATAATGTACCAGTCTGGGTATGGATTGCCGTAGCCGCTGCTATCGTAGCTGTTATAGTACTAAGAATTGCGGATGTCATAAGACATAAGAAAATATAAAGGTATAGGATATTCTTATAGAGAATATTATTATAAAAACAGAGAATAGAAAGTTGTATATTGGAGGAGAAGCTCCGATTATACTTTCTATTCTCTGTTTTGATTTTATTATTACGCAACATATTAAAAGATATTGCGTGGTGTGACAGGGTAGTTATAATTTTAAGAAAAATGCACTATATCCCGGTAATTCCAATCCATTATTTAACTGTATTTCTCTATCGGTTATAAGGTCATATGCTTTGTCACAGCCCATATTAAATGAGGCAGAATAATTGTAGTCAGCGGCATTTATTGCAACAAGTACACGCTCACCCTGCCACTCTCTTAAGAATACGCATTGTTCATTAGTGAGGATTATAGATGAGAAGTTACCATATTGTAATGCTGGTGATATCTTTTTAGCATTGGCAAGCTTTGCAATCCAGTCAGATAATTCATTAAAGACAGGTGTGTCAAAGCAGGCTCTTAAGGCAGGGTCACCATCTTCTTTACGCCCAGTTGCACCCCATTCACTTCCATAATATACACAAGGTATTCCTGGCATACCAAAAGCAAGAGCATATATTAAAGGAAGGTGACGGATGTTATTCAGTATGCTTGCAACTCTTGTGACATCGTGATTGTCAACAAAAGATAGTAAATGCTTACCTTTGTATAGTGTCCAGTTCTCAGGTCCGAACTGCCTTAAAAGTGAATGGTTAATTTCAAACATATTCATTGAATTAAAGCTTGAATAAAGACCCTTGTAGCACTCATAATTAGTAACTGAATGAAGCATTTCGTCGTTCATAATCTGGTTATAATCGCCGTGCAGTGTTTCTCCTAACAGGAAAAAGTCTGGTTTTAAGCTGTCACAGAAGCTTCTTAATCTTTTAAGAAAATCGTGATTGAGGCAGTAAGCAACATCAAGTCTTAAGCCGTCAATATCAAATTCCGTAACCCAGCCTTTGATAGCATTAAAAATATGCTGTATAACATCTTCATTATACAGGTTAAGCTTTACAAGGTCATAACAGCCTTCCCAGCCCTCATACCAGAGCCCGTCATTATAATTAGAATTACCATTAAAATCTATTCTTGCAAACCAGTTGATATAAGGGGAACTTTCCCTGTTCTTTAACACATCCTGAAAAGCCCAGAAACCTCTGCCAACATGATTAAATACGCCGTCAAGAACAACCTTTATTCCTTCATTATGAAGATTATAGCACACGTTGGCAAAATCTTTATTAGTACCAAGCCTTGTGTCTATCTTTGTATAATCTCTTGTATTATATCCGTGAGTGTCAGATTCAAACACAGGAGAAAAATATATAGCATCAGCACCTAATCTTTTAATATGTGGTATCCAGTCATTAACCTTTAAAATGCGGTGGTTAAGCACACCATCATTCTCAAAGGGTGCTCCTGAAAACCCAAGAGGATATATTTGATAAAAAACACTTTCGTAAGCCCACATAGCAGCCTCCATTTATATATTTATATATATATTAATCGGCATTTTCTTCTTTATCAACAACCTTAATAATATTCTTTTTCCACATTATTCTGGATGAAATTATAGCAACTTACAATACAAAAGAATAATCGTTTATACATTGTCAGTTATATATTTTTTTGATATAATAATTATAATTTTATTATGGTAGAGTGTAAAAGTTAAATCATTACTGATATGCTTAGATTATGTATTGAAAATATGCATAGCAGTCAGGATGGATTAAACATAACAGCCAACGGATAATACAGCATACTGAACGGAGAAAAGCCTATGAAGAAAAATAAGTGGTATACAATAAGCGTGTTTATAATAATATGTGTATTGCTGAATCTGGCAGGAAAGTGTATTGCTGGGTATTTCAGGCTTCCATTATGGCTTGATTCACTAGGTACAGTTGCGGCCACTTATGTATGCGGACCGGTATGCGGTGTTATCGTTGGAGTTACTCTCAATATTCTTTATTCTATAATATATTCGTGGACATATGCATGTTATGCCATAGTAAGTGTTTCTATAGCAGTTGTTGCTGGAATTTGCATAAGTAAGGATTATATGAAAACACTGCTTGGTGCACTGACATCAAGCTTTTATATTGCACTTGTTTCGTGTTCTATTTCCGTGATTTTTAATTATATGTTTTTTAATGGTTATATCAATAATATATGGGGTGATGGAGTTATTGAGTCGCTTTTAGGAATAGGATTTAATGATTTATTAAGTCACGTTGCAGGACAATTTTATATTGATTTTCCTGATAAGATCATAACTGTGCTTGCACTCTATATATTTGTAAGGTATGACAAGGGAAAGAACAGATTTGATAAAAGGATAATGACAGCCTGTATATATATCGGGATAGCTGCTATGGCAGCAGTACAGCTTATAGAAGTTAATACACCTAAGTGCGTGTATGCAGCTTTTGATAACAGTAGGAATAACCAGAATAATATAGAAGAAACACCGGATTATAATACTTATCTGCAGACAGTTTACGGAAGAGAAAACGGAATACCAGGCGGCTGTGCCAATGATATAGCACAGACTAATGATGGAATACTATGGATAGGAACCTATGGTGGTTTATACAGGTATAATGGTACAGAGTTTAAATGGGTGGATGAATATGCCTCTGTTAAGACTGTAAACTGTCTGTATAAAGATGAAGAGGGCAGATTATGGATAGGAACCAATGATGGCGGCGTATCGATAATGATTGATGAAACAATCATAAATGTTGTATCAGAAAAGGAGGGATTATCAGCTGATTCCGTAAAGTGTATAACACAGGGTTCTGATGGTGATTACTATATTGGTACGACAGGTGCTATGTCAATAGTTTCTCTTGCAGATGGATTAACAGTTAAAAGCTATATAGATGATATAAAATATGCTGTAAGTGCAGACTCTGATAAGAATGGTAACATAGCAGTTGTCAGCGATAATGGACAGCTAAGTATTGTAAAAAATGCAGCAGTTATTTCAGAATATAGTGCATCAGATGGTGGAAGATATACAACGTGTTCATTCGATGATGCCGGTATGCTTTATGTGGGAACATCAAAAGGAAATATAGATAAATATAATATAAATAATAATGCTTACGTACTTACAGAAAGCATAAGCTGCAATGAATTTAATAATATTAAAGGAATATATTTTGTAGATAACACATTAACAGAAAATGCCACACTTTTTGTATGTGCAGATAATGGTATAGGATATTATGACAGCCAGAATCGATTTATAAACATTGATACAGGCAGCTTTAATAATTCAATAGATCATATGACAGCAGATTATCAGGGAAATCTCTGGTTTACATCATCAAGACTTGGGCTGTTAAGATTAAGCAGATCAGCGTTTACACAGCTTAATTATGAACATACCGATGAAAAGCTGGTTGTAAACACTGTGACAATGTGGAATGGAAATTATTATATAGGTACAGATAGTGGAATTGCCGTTTCATACGCAGCTGCAGGTAGTATTTTGGCTAATGGTGATTATATTCAAAAGCAGGACAGCTCTGTGAATGAGCTTGTGAATAAACTTGTAAAAGAGCTTGATAACGTAAGAATAAGGTGCATAACAACGGACAGTAAAAATAATATGTGGATATGCACAACAGGCAAAGGAATATATGAGGTTACATATAGTGGTGAAATTATAAGATATGATGAGAATAACGGACTAAGTGGAAACAGATACAGGACTATAACGGAGTTAAGTGATAATACAATGCTTGCAGCAGGTGATACAGGACTTAGTTATATTGTAGATGAAGCTGTCATTGGCAATATAGGTTATTCTATGAAAAACAGTAAGGTTTTATGTACACTTGAAACAGATATACAAGATTATGGAAGAGTTATACTTGCAGGAACAGATGGCAATGGAATAGAAGTTATTAGTGATGGAAGAGTAATAGATAATTATGATAAGGATGATGGTCTTAGCTCAGCGGTTATATTAAGAATGGTAAAGGATGCTTCTGGCGAGGGTTTATTCATAGTAACAAGTAACAGTCTGTGTTATATGGATAAGACAGGCATTATAAGAATATTGGATAATTTTCCTTACTATAATAATTACAATGTAGTTAATGGGAACAATGATAATCTTTTTGTGCTGGGCTCAGCCGGAATATATGTTGTTGATAAGAGTGCCTTACTTTCTGGAAAAGAACTTGATTATAAGCTGCTTAATGGGGATTGCGGACTTGAAAATGCATTAACACCAAATGCATGGGATTATATTGATGTGAATAATAATCTGTACATGTCAACAGATGATGGTGTAATGATAGTCAATCTCAATGATTATAGTGCCAGAATAAGATCATATCGTATACAGATGAAGTCCGTAAAGGTAGATGGAGAAAGTCTCCGGGTAAAAAGAGGGGAAGAGCTTTATATTGACAGCAAAGCACAGATGATAGAGATGTTCCCAGAGATTATAAACTATTCTGTTAATACACCTTATGTAAGCATATATCTGGAAGGGTATGATGCCGAACCGAGGATAATATTGCAAAGTGATCTAACTAATATAATATATATGAACATACCTGTAGGCACATATACATTTCATTTGTCAGTTCTTGATGAAAATGGCAGGGTGCCAATATCTGAAAACACATATACAATTATTAAGGAAGCAAAGATATATGACTATTGGTGGTTTAAGGTGTATATGGTCGGAATATTTGCACTTACAGTTGCATATCTTACGTGGATAATATTCCATACACAGATTAAAAGAACCCTTGATTTTCAGAAGAAAGAGCTCGAATTCGTAAAGAAACAGCTTGAGATGGGAAATGAAACAGTTCTTACTATTGCAAGGACTGTTGATGCAAAGGATGTTAATACAAGCCAACATTCACTAAGAGTATCTGAGTATTCAGTTATGATAGCAAAGGAGCTTGGATATAGTGATGAAGAATGTGAAAACCTTAGAAAAGCGGCACTGCTTCACGATATAGGAAAGATAGGTATTCCAGACAGAATACTTAACAAACCTGAAAGACTTACAGATGAAGAATATGCCATTATGAAATCACATGTTGAAAAAGGAGCAGAAATACTTAAAAGCTTTACTCTTGTTAACCACGTTGAGGAAGGAGCACTTTATCATCATGAGAGATATGATGGAAAAGGATATATGCATGGTCTTAAAGGTGAAGAGATACCTCTTAATGCAAGAATTATCGGAATAGCAGATACATTTGATGCCATGACAGCTAACAGAGTGTATAGAAAGAAGCTTAATAAGGACTATGTTTTAGGGGAAATACGAAGAGGCAGCGGCACACAGTTTGACCCAAAGCTTGTGGATATTATGCTTAGACTTATTGATAGTGGCAGGATAGACATTGATAATCTGTATAAGGATGGTGAAGCAGATGAAGATAAGTAATATTAAGAAAATATCCGGCAGGGTATTGTCTTATATAGTAAGCAGGGAGAGTATCATAACTCTTATAACATGTGTTGCAGTAAGCATCATCATAGGTGCCTGTATGGTTTATTCAAGAAAAGATGAAGATAAGAGCATCAAGGTAGGGATAATATATGTAGGTGATGCAAGTACTGCATATACAGACAATTTCATAGAGGCACTTGCAGATATTAAGGAAGAGTATGGCGATAAGGTTGAAGTTATGCATATGTATAATGTTGCTGAGGGAACAGAAAGAGAATATCTTGAAAGACTTGTAAATGCAGGCTGCAATCTGATATTTTCTACAAGCTATAACTATGGTGAAACAACTAAGGAGCTGGCTGGAAAGTATCCAGATGTACAGTTTTGTATGGCAACCGGCTCTAATGCTAACGAGGAGCCATACTATGCTAATTATCATACATTTATGGGTGCTATATATGAAGGAAGATATGTAGCAGGAGTTGCGGCAGGCATAAAACTGAAGGAGCTTATATCAGAAGGGATAATAACAGAAAATGAGGCTAAGATAGGATATGTTGCAGCGTATCCTAATGCGGAGGTTATATCAGGATATACAGCTTTTTTGCTTGGAGCAAGATCAGTTGTGGGGAATACTACCATGACGGTAAAGTACACATATAAGTGGAATGATTATCGTACTGAAAAGAAGTATGCAAGAGAACTCATAAATGAGAAGTGTGTTATTATATCACAGCATTCAGATACAGCAGGACCAGCGACTGCCTGTGAGGAAACAGCCTCAGATGTACCTGTTTTTAATGTGAGCTATAACCAGAGTATGTTTGATGTAGCACCAACTACATATCTTACGGGGTGTAAGATTAACTGGAAGCCATATATGAAGGCTGCCGTTGATGCAGTTCTTAATGGAAAGGTGGTAGAAAAGAACATCAGAGGTAATATACATGGTAATGATGTGGGAGCCGGCTTTGATGAAGGCTGGGTTTCAATGCTTGAGTTTAATGATATTGTTGTGGCAGATGGCACTAAGGAAATGGTAGCAGATGTTATCGAGCAGTTTAAGAAGGATAGGCTTACTGTGTTTAAAGGTGACTACATAGGCGTAAATACTGACAATCCAAATGATATCATAGACCTTAGTGAAGGCTTTGTGGAAAATAAAGACAGCTCAGTACCATCGTTTAACTATATATTAAAGGACATTATTACGATAGAGTAAAAATACATTATTACGCATTATTACAATGGTACATTATTACGATAGTACATTATTACGACATTATTACAATAGAGTAAAAACACTTGACTGTACAGCTTTTTATATGATAGAATATGCAGGCTTTAAATGGTTTTATTGGAAACGAAACATCCTCCTGGATGATAACGAACAACACATTGAGTTAAGTTATCATTAAGGAGGATTTTTTTTATGCCAAAAAACAAATTTCAGGACGTAGTATTCACAATTATTATGGCAGCTATTATGGTGTACGGGATGGTTGTTTATAATATAGCTCTTAACACAGGAACAGTTGATGGAACAACTTTTATTGCAGCATTACACGAGTTACCAATAATGGTGCCAGGTGCTTTCATTCTTGAGTTCTTTATAGTTGGAAGGCTGGCAAGGCTGCTGGCATTTACTGTTATGAAGCCAACAGACAGACCACAGTTTATCACATATGCAATATCTATATGCATATGCTGTATTATGTGTCCTGTTATGAGTCTTGTTGCAACAATACTTTTTAAGGAACCATCTTTTGGTATGTGGGTTAAGACATGGGCTATGAATTTCCCTATGGCAATACTTTATCAGATGTTTTACTGTGGACCATTTGTACGTCTTATCTTCAGAGCAATATTTGAAAGAAAAGACAGCAGGCAGAAAGAAGCCATAGAAGCATAATTCCTGCTGCGATAGTACAGCATTTATTGTGATATTTAATCTTGTGATATTATCCAAGGTATGAGAAAAGCATAACTACTATGCCTAGTATAACAAGTATGACTCCTGTTGCACGGTTAAGTGTTTCAGGAGTAGCTTTGTTTGCAAAGATAGCTGCTATTCTTGCCCATATAAGTGTAAATACGATACATAATATCCACACAGTTATATCAGGTATTCCACCAATCGCGAAGTGTGACACAGCACCAGTAAGGGCAGTAAATGTCATAATAAATACACTAGTTCCGACAGCAGTTTTAAGTTCATATCCAAGTACGGAGGTAAGTATAAGCAGCATCATCATACCACCGCCGGCACCGATGAAGCCACATATAAAGCCGATTAATACGCCGCATACAACTGATTGTATGGCACGTTTCTTAGCAGACACACCCTCCATGGCTTCCTTTGTAGTCATAACAGGTCTTATGATGAATTTAATTCCAAGAAGAAATGTCATAAATACAGAGAAGCTGCCCATTGTAGCTGATGGAACAAGGCTTGATACATAGCTTCCTACAACAGTGAATATAAGAACACTGACCATCATAATAAGTCCGTTTTTAATGTCTAGATTCTTGTTTTTTCCATATGTATATGCTGATATGGCACTGGCAAGCACATCAGAAGAAAGTGCAATGCCGACAGCCATATAAGGATCCATTCCTAAAAATGTAATGAGCATAGGGCTGATTACAGCAGCGGCACTCATACCGGCAAATCCAGTACCAAGACCGGCACCCATACCTGCAAAAAAAGTTACAATAATAGTTAAAAATAATGATGACATAAGGTATTTACCTCCTTTTAAGTATCTTATCAAGATTAGCTTCTATCTGTTTCATACCCGAAAAAAAAGCCTCTTTAGTGGCAGTGTCCATATTATCAAAAAGATGTTCAAGAAAATCTTTCTGTAAAACCTGACCTTCTTTAATTATTTCCTCTGCCGCAGGTGTGCATATGAGCTGTGTTTTCCTTCTGTCACCTTTGGTTTCTTTTCGTATGATATAACCATCACACACAAGCCTGTCAACATTGACAGAAACAAGATTAGCTTTGATTTTTCTTACCTCCACAATATCTCTTGCAGTTGTATATTCTGGATTATTTGCAAGAAACATAAGAATATCGAAAGCTGTCTGTGGAAGATTAAACTTATGTAAAAGCGGTTTGCATACTGAGTTATATGCAAGATTGATTTTTTGTGCGAATTCAATTCCTGAGTTCATAAGAGAGTCAGCCTCCTTGTAGTGAAATATAAATTACAAAAATGAATAATTCAAATTTGAAGTATTATAACACGTTTATATTGATAAGTAAAGAGCGTAAATGCAGTTTTAGATTTGTACAGTTTTGCTTTATTTATTAGCTTTTTTATGTTTTTTATCTTCAATATAGTGCATTTCGTAATGACGGGTGCTATACTTACTTACAACAAAAATATGCGCACACCTGACACAGATTCGATATGCGTAAAAACACGCAGAAATGGAGATTAGTGTGAAAAATAGGATTTTTCACACGCAAGAATGGGAGATTATTATGAAAATATTTTTTTATGCCCTTAGGGAATATGATGAGAAGAAATATGTTGAGAAATTCGCAGAGCAGTATTCATTTGAGTATGGTTTTACATCAGATTATCCTTCAATGGATAATGTAGAACTGGCTGAAGGCTATGATGCAATATCAATAATAACCAATCCCATGTACCCGGAAATACTTAATGCATTTCATAAGAAGGGAGTTAAGTACATATCAACAAGAAGCATAGGTTATGAGCATATTGATATTAAGTATGCACATTCAATAGGTATGAGAGCAGCCCACGTAGTGTATTCACCAAATAGTGTTGCGAATTATGCGATTATGCTTATGCTTATGGCCTGTCGCAATATGCCTTGGATAATGAAAAAAGCGGATTGTCAGGACTACTCATTAAAGGGAAAAGTCGGAAAAGAATTATCAACATCAACAGTTGGAATAATAGGAACGGGTAATATAGGTAAGACGGTGGTTAAGCATTTATCTGGCTTTGGATGCCGTATATTAGCATATTCATGTTATGAGGATGAAGAAGTGAAAAAGTATGCAGAGTATGTAAGCTTTGATGAACTTCTTACGAATTCAGATATTATAACATTACACGTTCCTGGAAATGCTGAAAATACACATCTTATTGATGAGGCAGCATTTAAGAAAATGAAGGATGGAGTAATAATAGTCAATACAGCCAGAGGCCTTATAGTGGATACACAGGCACTTATAGCTGCATTAAAGAGTGGAAAGGTAGGATTTGCCGCACTTGATACTTTTGAGGGAGAGGCAGGCTTATACTATCTTAATAAGGAAACTGAAAAGCTTGATAATGACAATATGGCAGTTTTAAAGAGCTTTCCTAATGTAATACTCTCACCTCATATGGCATTCTATACAGAGCAGGCGGTGTCCGATATGGTTGAGAATTCAATAAAGGGAATACTAGGTTTGGAAAATGGTGACAATAGTCTGGAGGTTATGTAGTTTTAACAGCCGGATGTGATAAGGGTAAAAATGAATTCCTGAAATTTTGTTTTTGGCATAGTAAGCCCTCCTTATAAAAATAATAAAAAGTTTCATATAAACACAAAAATGTCGCCTATCCGTCTGACAATGGATAAGCGACATTTTATGTCATATTTATTTTATCAAGTATTGGGAATTTGACTTGCTATTTTGTGTTGGTGTATGTAGTAAAATAGTGTATAATTATTAACAAGATATGAATGTGAAATGCAATTATGTTATTAGGAGGAAAATGATATGAAGTGGGGAATTCTGGCTACAGGTAATATTGCAAAAAAATTTGCATCAACTATAAATCAGATGAGTAATGAAAATGAACAGCTTGCAGCAGTAGGCTCACGGAACATGGATAGTGCAAAAGCTTTTGCCAGGGAGTATGATATTCCACGATATTATGATTCTTATGAAGCATTAGTAAATGATCCGGATGTTGAGGCTGTTTATGTAGCAACACCGAATAGCTTGCATTATGAGAATTGCAGACTTTGTCTTGAGCATGGTAAGCATGTACTTTGTGAAAAGCCATTTACAATAAATGAGAAACAGGCACAGGAGCTGTACAGGTTGGCAAAGGATAAGCATCTTTTTATTATGGAGGGATTATGGATATGGTTTCTGCCATTGTATAATCGTCTGCGTAATATCCTGCTTCAGGGAACAATAGGAGAAATTAAACATATTTCCTGTCAGTATGGATTTGTTGCAACGGGTGCCAGAAAAGAGCGTAAATTTAACTCTGCACTTGGTGGAGGTGCTCTGTTGGATATAGGAATTTACAATCTGGGATTTTTGCGTATTGTTACAGGGTGTGATCCGCAGAATGTAGAAACCACAAAAGTACATATTAATGAGAATGGAACAGATGATTACAGTTGTCTCAAACTGACATATAATGATGGATGTATTGCAGAATCAGTCCAGACAATAGGGCAGGAGTTAAAACGTAATGCCAGAATTGAGGGAACAAAGGGAAGTATATTTTTGCCGGATTTCCAACACGCAAAGACCTTGATACTTGAGGTGGATGGTAAAGAACCTGAAACAATCGAGTACCCAGTTGATATAAATGGATTTGAATATGAGATTCGTGAAGCAGGCAGATGCATAGCATCAGGAAACAGCGCCAGTGATATTTATACACCGGAAGATAGTATTGCACTTACAAGGCTGATGTATGATATCCGTATGAGCTGGAATATGATATTTGATGGTGAGATACAGGCATAAACCGACAAATAGCATATTTCAAATAAATTGACAATGCAAAATAATAAAGAAGAATATGGGGGATAGAAGCGTGAAAAGAATAATTGAAAAACGATTAATTAGGTATCTGTTATCTGCAGTAATATTTGGAATAATTTATTCAATATTGTCCCTAATAGATAAAGGAAATGTGAAAATAGGTTCCGTGTTAGGTGTTATGGCACTTTATTTAGGGGCTATGTGTATTCTATGTGTCATTGCGCCAATAATCAAAAAGATTACAGGATATGACAAAAATATTAATAAATGAGTAAATGACGTGATTATGTTATACTCTAGTTTGTAAAAATAGAAAAATTGGAGTTGTGTGCCCAGACAAAGGGCGAGTAGTCTAACAGGTGGAATACCTGTCTGGTAAGGTTTAGCCAACCGCCAGCAGCATAAGCAGATGCCGTTATTCAGACAAGTGAAAATGAAATGAAAATGTTTTGTGATAGATTAAACAAAAAGTAAAAATTATATCAAATGATAAGAATTTACATAACTTAATAACTTATGGTCTTGATTGCGTATGCTTAAATACTGCTTGTGATATACCGGCAGATGGTTTTAAAGCTTGCACAAGATATACGTTCGAGTTAATCATTAATAATAGGCGGCTAAAAAGATAAAACAAATTAAATAGTACATTATTTGTTAATAAAAAGTAGAAGAATTATATGGAAGGAAATATATATATAACTGGTGATTGTCACGCAGATTTTCGTAAATTTAATAATGAAAATTTTCCAGAGCAAAGGATTTTGGATAAAAATGATTATGTGATTATATGCGGCGATTTCGGCGGTGTATGGGATGTTGGATGGGAGAGTAAAAGGGAAAAATATTGGTTTGATTGGCTGGATAGCAAGAATTATACAACACTTTTTATAGGCGGAAATCATGAAAATTTTGACAGATTAAATAGTTACCCGGTAAAGGAATGGAATAGTGGTCAGGTGCATGTTATTAGGTCATCAGTTCTACATTTAATGAGAGGAAATATATTCGATATTCAAGGATTAAAGATATTCTGTATGGGTGGTGCAGCAAGTCATGACATGTATGGCGGCATTTTGGATACGGAGCAAGAGTTACCTGATATATCAGAATATGATAAAGCATCAGATAATTTAGAAAAAGTTGGGTTTAAAGTTTATTATATCATTACTCATTGCTGCTCAGGTAAAATACAGAATAAAATATGTTCAGATGATAATTATAAACAGAATGCATTAACGGATTTTTTGATGTTGTAATGGATAATTGCAAGTATCGAAAGTGGTATTTTGGCCATTACCATAAAGATCTGACTATATCTGATAAAGAGGTTTTATTATACAACAAAATAATAAAATTAGGTGATAGTGTCAATGATTGATAGAGATTAGGTTATTGATGGTATTAAATAACGACAAATTGACACATTAAAATAAATAACTGTGTTAATTTGTCACAATGTAAACGCTCCAACCCATGTACCTACAAATACTCCGAAAAATTTGATATAACCATAATAATCCAGTTGCACAAGTTGTACGATTTTAACGAATTGTACAATTCGTACAATTATCACAAATTTTTCAGGAGGTTATAATTATTGAATGCTAAAGAGCTGGAAACACAGCATAATCTTAAAAAGTGGGCAGCCATAATAAAGGAATGCCGTTCAAGCGGCATGAAGATACTTCAGTGGCTTGAGATAAACAACATATCAAAAGACCAGTATTACTACTGGCAGAGAAAGCTTAAAGAAACATGTATTGATACTTTTGAAAGACAGGCAGCTACATTTGTAGAACTTCCTGTAACTAAAGAAGTTCCGATATCAACAGAATTAACTGTCACGCATTCTGTGTGTGAAAATAAAAATGATGACAGTCCTTTTAAAGATAATTCGATAGCTGCTGTAATAAAAACCAATGGAATTACATTTGAAATCACTAATACTGCTACATCTGATTTTATAAAAAATCTTATAGAGGCATTTAACCATGCTTAACGATGCAGCAGGTTTTAAACGTATATTTATAGCTGCTGGCTACATAGATTTACGGAGAGATATAGATATATAGATGGACTTGCAGAAAGTAGATTTTTTATAATATAAAAAGTTTTCAAAACTATAATCGTGACAGCAAATATATGGATTATCCACTAAATGCAGGACATAAAAGAATTAATACATCCCTGTGTCCTGCCTTATGTGGATAATAGTTCTAAAGCACCAGAAATACCGGCTTTTTAGAAGTGTTATCCACCGTCATAATGACGAATCAGACAAATGCCATAAGTGGCATAATAACACAATTTCTGCTATACTTAATGCCATAAAAAGGAGTATGTGGTTATGGAGATTAAGTATAAAGAGGAAGAATTAAACAGCATAGATAAGACACTTCTTATAAAGATGTTTCTTAATCTGCAGAACCAGATGGAAACTCTTACAGTAGAAATGAAAGCACTTAATGATAAGATGCAGAAAATGATGGAACAGCTTGTGCTTGCCAATAATATCAGGTTTGGAAGAAAGACTGAAAAAATGTCTGATACAAACCAGATATGTTTTATGGAAGTAGATGGAAAGATAGTATTCTTTAATGAAGCGGAAGCAGTGTCTGATCTTGATGTAAATGAGCCGGAAGAACTGGAAATAAATGCCATACATGGAAAGAAGACAGCCGGCAAACGTGCCATGGATATGGAAGGACTTCCTGTTGAGAGAATAGACCATTACATGACCGAAGAAGAATTAAAAGCAGAATTCGGTGAAAAGGGATGGAAACAGCTTTCAGATACAGTTGTTAAAAGGTATCACTTTACACCAGCTAAGATAACAGTTGATGAGCACCATATAGGTGTATATGCCGGTAAAGAAGACGGACATATGAAGCTTTATGAATTTCATGTAATCCAGGCAGATGAGACTCCTGTGCTTGTAAACAAAGACAGCAGACCAGCCGGTTCCAAGAGCTTTATGTGGGTATACCGTTCAGGATATATGTATTCAGATGAGCAGATAGTCCTGTATGAATACCAGCGGACAAGAAATGCTTCACATCCAAGGCAGTTTCTTAAAGATTATTCCGGGGTATGTGTAACTGATGGTTATCAGGTATACCATACAGTAGAAAAGGAACTAGAAGATCTTAAGATAGCCGGATGCTGGGTACACTGCAGGCGAAAATTTGATGAGGCATTAAAGGCAGTTCCAAAGGCTGCCCAGAAAGAAAGCCTTTCATATCTGGTAATAAAACAGATACAGGCAGTCTACCGTGAAGAGGATAAGCTGAAAGAGCTTAAGCCAAAAGACAGACTCAGACAGCGTCAGGTGGTAATAAAGCCACTGGTTGATGCTTTATTTGCGTACCTTAAATCAAACGAAAGAAAAACCAGCACAGCTAAACTGAAACAGGCTGTCACTTATGCACTCAATCAGGAAAAATATCTGAGAGTATTTCTTGAAGATGGTGAAGTCCCAATGGATAACAATGCATCGGAACGTGCAATAAGAGGCTTTTGTATAGGCAAGAAGAACTGGGAAATGATAGATACAATCAATGGAGCTGCATCCTCAGCAATAATATACAGCATAGCAGAGACAGCTAAAGCTAATAACTTAAAGCCTTATGAGTACTTTGAATATCTGCTGACCCAGATACCGGAACATATGGACGATACAGACCACTCATTTCTGGAAGATCTTCTTCCATGGTCACCAAAGCTGCCAGAATACATCAGAAAACAAAAAGACCGTGGTTAGCGGTCTTTTAAAAGTCAAGGTACATGGGTTGGAGCGTTTACGGTAGATAAGGCAGCGCTGTTATATCAAAACCGAAAATCCAAGTCAGTATCACAGATGTCCGCAATCAGTCTGAGAGTGAATCTGTGTGCTTAGATTAGGTACAATTTTATATCAAAACATTTAGTGAGGACTAAATTAGCACTTGAGATGGAATACTCCATCAGCTGGTTTGGTCCTCTTTTTATTTGAGAGGAGTGGTCGAATGGGCAAGGTGTTAATTTGGTTCGTAATCATTATTAGTACAGTGGTTCTCTACTGTCTTATGAAAGTTAAGGCAGAGAGTGATGAACTGTATTTAGATAAGGTTTTTTATGATGAAAACAGTATATCATATGCGTTCATGCATTG
>OGRR01000859.1_pt1 | contig 22728 bp, 23 predicted proteins | sample 1553511 | NCBI WGS metagenome assembly OGRR01 (sample SAMEA2580040, study PRJEB22360) | human gut metagenome | biome: human gut; feature: human-associated habitat; material: faeces | place: Denmark | collected 2008/2010 | reverse complement strand
CGTGCGCATCGTGCGCACCGCACCGAACACGCCCGCGCACGTGGGCGCCGGCGTTACCGCCTACTGCAGCAACAGCCTGGCCACGCCCGACGACGTTGCCGCGGTGGAATGCTTGCTTGCCAGCTTCGGCACCACCGTCGAACTGGAGGAATCGCAGCTCGACGCCGCCAGCGCCATCGGTGGCAGTACGCCCGCTTACGTTTACATGTTCATCGAAGCTCTGGCCGACGCCGGCGTGGCCGAAGGCTTGAAGCGCCCGCAAGCTCAGCAGATTGCAGCGCAAGCGGTTCTGGGTTCCGCGAAGCTGGTGCTCGAATCCGGTAAACACCCAGGTCAGCTCAAAGACGAAGTGTGCTCGCCCTCCGGTTCCACCATTCGCGGCCTGGAAGTGCTGGAAAAGGGCGCATTCCGCGGCACCGTAATCGATGCACTGCGCACCACCATCGAAAAGGCTCGTTCGCTGTAGGAATAGATTCGCCTATCGCCACAGCATTTGCCCATCGGGCAAAAAAGAGAGTCCTGTTGGCAAATTTATGGGATAAAGTACGACCTTCCTGCCATGCCGCTGCAAGCGGAAAGTAAAACACCAGGTCAAAAGCTGCCCTTTTCCTCCTGGAAAGGGCAGCCTGGGGTCAAACCCTAAAAGGATCGTACTTTAGCCCGCATATCTGCCAAAAACAGCCCATTCCATGACGCTTCTGCCGCCCGACGCCAAAAACAGAGGCCCAAAACCAAGAAAAGGCCCTTCCATGGCAAAATAATCGACTTGGGAACGCATTTTCGGGCATGATTGCGGGAATTTACTCGCCAAGGAAAAAAGGCACATCGCTATGACCTGGGGTTTTGATTTTGCCAGAATTCGCCCACTGGAATGAATCGTTCCCAAGTCAACTATTTTGCCTTCAAGCCCGCGATTCTTGGTTTTGCGGCTGCGGGCGCAAGGGTTTGGCGGCAATTCTTGCCAAAACAGCCAGCCAAGAAACAAACGCCCCTCCTGCCCCATAAAGAAACAGCCCCGTTACAAAAACGCACGCGCATGGCGCCTTTCTTGACACGCGCGTCACAGATACTAGAATCCGTATTAGCACTCCACATGCTGGAGTGCTAATTTACGTTTACAAGCACTACAAACAGGGCAATCGTTGCATGCAGTGCGTCTACGGATCGCCGAATTCCAGCGCCCGCACCCCGCAGCATGCAACCCGGCAAACTCGGACGCTCGCTGCAAAACGCAGCCAACAGGCATCACGCATCGTCGCAATGCCCAGGCACAACGAACAGCGAAAGCGAAGCCGCCGCCCCGAAACAGAAGGAAGGATCTGAATGAAGCAGTTCCAAACCGAAAGCAAGAAGCTTTTGGACCTGATGATCAACTCCATTTACACGAACAAGGAAATTTTCCTGCGTGAGCTGATCTCCAACGCATCCGACGCGGTAGACAAGCTCTATTTCAAGAGCCTCACCGACACCTCCATCGCCGTTTCGAAGGACGACCTTTCCATTAACGTCGCCTTCGACAAGGACGCACGCACCATCACCGTTTCCGATACCGGCATCGGCATGACGCGCGACGAGCTGGAAACCAACCTGGGCACCATCGCCCATTCCGGCAGCCTCGAGTTCAAGACCGAAAACGCCGAAAAGCAGGGCGAAGACGTGGATATCATCGGCCAGTTCGGCGTTGGCTTCTACTCTTCGTTCATGGTTGCCAAGGAAGTTACCGTAACCTCCCGCGCTTACGGCGAAGCCGAGACGTACACCTGGAAGTCCGACGGCATCGAGGGCTACACCATCGAGCCTGCCACCCCCGAAGAGGCAGCCACCATCGGCGGCGACCACGGCACCTGCATCACGCTGCACCTGAAGGACAACCAGGGTGACGAAGACTACGACATGTTCCTGGACCAGTACGAGCTGCAGGCCCTGATCAAGCAATACAGCAACTACGTGCGCTACCCCATCCGCATGGAAGTGGAAGAGCGCAAGCCGCTGCCCAAGCCCGAAGACGCCGGTGACGATTACAAGCCGGAGTACGAAACGGTGCGCGAGGTTAAGACCATCAATTCTATGATCCCCATCTGGAAGCGCCGCAAGTCGGAAGTGACCGACGAAGAGTACGCCACCTTCTACAAGACCGATTTCCACGATTTCGAGGACCCGGCCCGCACCATTTCCGTGCACGCGGAAGGCGCGCTGACCTACGACGCGCTGCTGTTCATCCCCAAGCGCCCGCCGTACGACTTCTACAACAAGGACTACGAAAAGGGCCTGGCGCTGTACAGCTCGAACGTGCTGATCATGGAAAAGTGCGCCGACCTGCTGCCCGACTACTTCAGCTTTGTGAAAGGCGTTGTTGACTCCCAGGACCTGTCGCTGAACATTTCCCGCGAAACGCTTCAGCAGAACAGCCAGCTGCGCGCCATCGCCAACAAGCTGGAAAAGAAGATCAAGGGCGAATTGGAAAAGTTCCTGAAGAACGACCGCGACGGGTACGAAAAGTTCTTCAAGGGCTTTGGCCGCAACCTGGAATACGGCATCTACACCAGCTACGGCATGAAGAAGGACGTGCTGGCCGACCTGCTGCTGTTCTATTCCGCCAAGCAGCAGAAGATGGTTACGCTGGCCGAATACGTGGAGGCAATGCCCGAAGGCCAGGATTCCATCTTCTTCGCAACCGGCGAGGCAATCGACCGCTTGGCGAAGCGCCCCATCGTGAACACGGTGTTGAGCAAGGGCTTCGACGTGCTGCTGTGCCCGCAGGATGTTGACGAGTTCTGCTTCATGGCAATGAGCGAGTACCAGGAAAAGAAGTTCAAGAACGTTGCCGGCGGCGACTTGGGTCTGGAAACCGAAGACGAAAAGAGCGCAGCCGAGGCTATCACGAAGGAAAACGAGGGCTTGTTCGCCGAAATGCAGAAGGCTCTTGAGGGCAAAGTGAAGCGCGTTGCCGTTTCTGCCCGCCTTACCGACACGCCTTCGTGCGTGACGGCTGAAGGCCCCATCACGCTGGAGATGGAAAAGATCTTGGGCCAGGGCCCCGACGGCGACCATGTGAAGAGCGACCGCGTGCTTGAGCTAAATGCCCAGCACCCCGTGTTCAAAGCAGTGCAGAAAGCGTTCGAAGACGGCGACACCGAAAAGGTGCATCTGTACGCCACGGTGCTGTACGACCAGGCACTGATCACCGAGGGCTTGCCCATCGACGACCCGGTGGAATACACCCAGGCCGTGTACAAATTCATGGCGTAGCAAAATGGGGACAGTCCCCATTTTGCTATTTCGCTGGAAGGGGCGTTCGCGGAAGCGGACGCCCCTTCCTTTGTGCACGGAGCTACCTATCCCCTACACCACAGCGGCAAGGTATTCGTTGGTCTTGGCGAAAATGCTCTCCTCGTCCTCGCGGGCAAGCTGCTGGCAGGCAGCGCTCATGCGGCGGGCGTCTTCCTGCTCTTCGGCGGTTAATGCAGCAGTAGTGGGCTGGGGCGAAGAATCACCTGCGTATTTTTTGAGACAGCAGTAAAGGGACTTAACGTAGAACAGTTCCTTCAGAAGCTGTCGTTGCAGGTAGCTCCCCTTCTTTCCGTCCGTGCCGCCGATGATGTTCGCGTAATCGATAGGGCTGCCATCGGAAAGCGCTTCGCCATTCTCGTCTATGCAGAAGAGCGCAAACACGTTGCCGCGAGCCTCAATTGCCTCCTTGAAGCTTTCCTGCCAGCTGCTATCGCAGGTCAGGCGGCTTTTCGCTTTCGTGCTCTGCAGCTGGCAATCACTTGCACCCGCAACGCAGCGCAATGCCGCCACGCATGCCTTGTTGAACGAAACATAGCCGCGCCACAGAACATCATTTTCGGCGCGCTTCATGGCATCGTCGAAGGCAGCTTCTGCTTGCTCGATATACGCACGGAAAACCATGAGCTTGCCCGGCCCAAGATTGAGGGCATCAAGCTTTTTCAAGTTCTGCGGAAAGAACAGGATATGAGGGCCGGCTTCTTCGCCCAGGCCGACTTCCTTCCCAAGGAAGGCGCTGGCCTTTTCCAGATATTCCAGACCTAGGTAATTGTCATAGATGGTGCGCGAAATACGATTGCGGAACATTTCGCCACGGACGTTGAGCATCTTGCCTTCGGCAGAGAAAAGAACCTGATAGGAGCCGCTTTCGGGAAGATGGCTAGTGGCCTTGCCGCCTCGGATACGCATGACATTCCCGATGAGCTTAAGGTGCTCTTCGAAAATGTACTGGTTGGCATTGCTCACTGCGCCGAGCTTGGCATAACCCTTTTCCATTGAGCGCAGAAGAGCTTCGAGATCGGCTTCGTGCCCTTCGGTATTTCGGAAGTACGCGAACCGTAACAGATGGTCGATAATGTGCTGCAGGTTGTTGGCGTAATCTGCGCACGTGTTGCCGTTTTCGCGAAACCCACGGTTCAGCTCGGCAAGAACGGCGGCCTTAAGACTTGCGGCGCTTTCGCGTTCCTTGAATTCGTCGACAAGGCGATGGTAGGCAACGCAGTAATCCTCGCTGGTAAGAACGTTGCCTTCCATGGACGAAATGGCACCCACGGAATCGATGGAAAGGTACGTGATCAGCGCAATTACCAGGGCAATTACGGAAACAACCAGCGAAACGATGCCGACCGAGAAATCAGAAAGCGCACTGACATCGGAAAACAGCTCGTCCTGCATTAGGACCAGAGCAACCCCAACCGTAGCACCGAAGAACGCACATACCACGGCAACGCAAACAAAAGCCTGCTTGGTGTTCCGCATCCCGTCCCCTTCCCTCAAACGCGCCAACAAAGAAAGGGTAGCACCTGGGTGGTTGGGTGTTAGCGGTCATGGAGAAATCTGAAGCAGCCGAAGGGCCTGAGGGAAGGAGCTTTTATCCGAGAAAAGCAGTTCCAGCTACGACAAACTGTCCTAATAGGTAACAAAACCTGAAAGAAAGGAAATGGACCAATGATTTACACAACAAAAGAATTCGGTAGCGCCGATATCATGGCGGAGATGGGACAAAAGCTGGAGCGACTCAATCGCATAGTCACTGCCTATTGCTGCGGCCATAACGAACCAACAATAGAAGATATGACTGCAGTATTAGATTACCTTGATGTTGTCCGGGAGCAATTTCATGAATGCGAGCTATCGTTAGTCGGTTGCCTTAAAGTAGGCACAGCAATTTAGCTTTCCCAACGAGGAGCGCCTGCAACGATTCAACGTCGTGGGCGCCCTTCGGCCCGGCCGATTCCGTCCAAGCCTCATGCCATGCATCGAACAAGACGAGCAATCGATTCTTCAGCAAGGCCCATTCTCTTTAGCCTCATCGCAAAGACCAAACGCTTCACAAGCAGGTATTCAGCGCGTGCATCGGCTAAATTCACTTTGGATGTCAAACCGTGAGCGGCAGCGTTACGGACATCCATAAGCTTCTTCCCGACACCCTTCTCCGATATCTCTAGCTGCTTTTTGCATGCAACGACAACGGAATCAGGCATCTTTTTAAGTGTGTGGTCAATGCGTGCCTGCAGGTTGTCATCTTGAACATGGCCAGCAAGCCTTTTCACGATTCTTTTCTCGTCAGAAGAAAGCCCTTCAGCCAACTCAAGCAACGCCGCGCGAACTTTTTCATACCTCCTCTCAGTTGAAGAAGAATGTTCAACCTTGCCTTCAAAAACGCACTCAAATTCCTCCTCAAAGGCAGCGCATAGATCAATCGCCTTGGAATACGTGATGATACTTGCATCGTCTCTGTCTCTATCAAGAGCGGGGCTCTCACAACCCTCAGAATCGAAAAACCCAATAATTTGGCTAAATGACTCGCCAATATCCCGCAATCGCACGAAGCAACCTTCCAATCCATCTCGTCCATCAGGGACAAACATCCTGCCATGACATGCAACGAATTTTCCTATGGTTGAAAAGCGCTTCCCGTCTCGTTCGCGCAGCCTGACGTCTAGGCTAGCGTTTCCTCTGCCTAAGCAGAAACGCAATGCGCCGAAAACAGCAATATAAAGGTCTTTCAGGAATTCATAATCAATAGAGCAATCAGGGGAAGCAACAAGAACAGACTCGAATTCGATGCCCTCGCTAATTTTTCCCTTCCAACCGCAAAAAGTCGAGAAAGAAACCCCTATTCCGCCAACGGCGCAAGCACCACATTCAATCTTCGTTTCTCCAAGTGCAGGAATACGCAAAGAAAGGTCATCGCCAAGTTCCACGTACGTCATTGGGCAAAACGAATCAACGGAAGGACCCGCAAACGCAATCTCATTAACGTATTCAAGCTTCTTGTCATTGGAAAGTATCCAATAATCAACGATGGGGAAACGCAGCTCGCACCCATGTACGCCTATTGTCCCAGACGCGTGGAACACTGCAGATTGCCCAAGCGAAAGAAGTCGACAAGCAAAGAAGGCGTTTACTTTCTCCCTTTTCCAAAAAGCGTTAAACGCCATCGACGCTTGCTCGCTTTGGCTAAGCGGCTTCCCATCGTAAACACTCAGAACGGAACCTTCGAAAGCGAATGCCATGCCAATCTTGATACCGTCAATGGGCTTCGAGCAGTCCGTGATGAAACCCCGATAATTATCATCAGGCAATATAGCCATATACCCAACCCCGCCCTTCTGCTGCGTCGCCAAAAAACCAAGCCGACAAACAAGCTACGCTCTGCACAGAGACTCGGTTCGCGGTGTTGGGTTTCTGGGTGTGCAGGTCCTCAGTCCATCGATATGCTCATTAAGGCCGGATCTAATTCCCTGCCACATCGGATCAAGAATAAAGTCAATCCCTTCACGTCGAGCATGCTTTGCGGCCGGCACAAAATCACTGTCACCCGCTATTAGCACGATTTGCGAAACCTGCTTCTTATAGGCAAGCGATGCTATGTCGAGCCCAATGCGCATGTCGACGCCCTTTTGAACAACATTAAGTTCAAAATCAGATTTCTTGAGGTCTTCAAGGGCGATATCTCCACGAAGCAGTTTTTTGGCAGCTTTTGACTTTAGCCTGAAACAAGATTCCCCCTCTTGCAACTCGCCCATCCGCAAAGCAACTTTTCTCTTATTGGCAAGAGCATCATAAAACTCATTCGACCACAAAAACGTTTCACTCTTCTCCATGCAGATTGGCTTTTCAAGAAGAGGGCGATACACATTCCCCGTCATCGGCGGGCAATCATAATAGAGAATACGATAAAGGCTGCTCATCTGAAACTCATCCTGCGATTCAAGATGCCTCTTGCAGTATGAAACCAGCTCATCCGCCCTCTCCTGCGGATCTTTATCGCCAAACAAACGATAGGCACGACGACGATAGAATGCGCCATCGACCAATATGGCAACCTTCTCCATAACGCCCGACCCCCTCGAAATAAAAAATCCCCCTGGTTTCGAGCCATCCCTGATAACGGGGGTCTACTTCCAGGGAGTCACTTTAAATGGACACTGACGACACGAGGACGAGCTTGTGTTTATTGTGTCTACGGGCATAATGCCAATCGCTTTTGGCTGAGGTCAAGCAACGGCATCGTTACGCCAGACCTATGGAGACGAAGAAAACGACTAGAGCTAATCCCTCTTGAACAAATCGCGCGTATAGACCTTGTCGGCCACATCGGCCAGCTCGTCGCTCCAGCGGTTGGCGACGATCACGTCGCACTTCGCCTTGAAGGCGGCCAGGTCGTGCGTCACCTCGCTGCCGAAGAACTCGGGCGCGTTCAGCGTGGGCTCGTAGACGACCACGGGGACGCCCTTGGCCTTGATGCGCTTCATGATGCGCTGCACGCTCGACGCGCGGAAGTTGTCGGAGCCCGTCTTCATCGTGAGGCGGTACACGCCCACGATCGAGGCGGCCGTGCCGGAGTAGACGAGCTCCGCCACCTTCGAAAGCACCTGGTCAGCAACGAAGTCCTTGCGCGTACGGTTGGCGTCGACGATCGCCTCGATCAGGTTCTGCGGCACGTCCCTGTAGTTGGCCAGCAACTGCTTGGTGTCCTTGGGCAGGCAGTAGCCGCCGTAGCCGAAGCTCGGGTTGTTGTGGCAACCGCAAATACGAACCCTCCCCACAAGGGAAGCCCTTCGTTGAATCTCGAGCAAATGGAAGCCCAAGAAGCCATCAAACCCCCGCATGTCGATTTGCAAGATGCAAAAACCAAATCCTTGCCCTTCGAATCATTTTATGGAACATGAGCGACTCCAACGTTGACAAGACGAGAACAGACAGGAGACCCCTGCAGTTCGGCGATGCGGGAAGGGCAATTAAGACTCTGCTGATGCCTGTACCTGGGCAAGGGTTCCTTTTTTTATATGGCAGGCTATATCGCGCTTATTGCAAAAATCAATAACTGTTTCGGCTGCGCGATAGTAAAACCCATCCACGTCTGCATATTCATTCGTACATTTATCGTAATGGGTTCTCCCAAAAACAATGCGATCGACAAAATCGATTTTTTCAAGAATGAAAGTAAGACTTTGATTGCAGATATTCGGCGTAGGATAAGGCTCCATGCTAACCCAAGTCTTCAATCCTTTATCGTGCAAAGCAGTAAGGGACGCCAATCGTCTTACGCAGCTAGCGGCACCTGGCTCCATATGCTCGCGATATCGCTCGTCGAGCGAAACAAGAGTTATACCGTAGGCGTTTAACTCTGCTTTGGGGAGCCGAACGAGCTGTATAGGCAAAACACCTTTGGTCAGAATCTCGCAGGGAATGCCGAACGAATTAATCAATTCAATGGCCTTGAGACTCATCTCTCGAATCTCAGGGTAACCTTCCATAAACGGATCTGTTGTAAAGCAAAGCTGAACTCGCTTTATCTCGCCTTTATAACGAGGCAGCTCTTTTCTTAATAGCTGCAAAGTATTGTCAACCAAAAAAGGCCTTCGCCATTTCTCGTAAGTTTCGGCCCTGCCGAACCTTTTTGCCATAAGGAAAGCGTAGCAGGGATAATTGCACCCATGGAAACAGCCCTGGACGTGATTCATTGCCCAATCACCATATTCGACCTTCGTACGATAGAGCATACTTTTGCGTTGAATATGACCCAGCGACTCCATTCGTGCCTTTCCATTTAAACCAAAAATTACATAACGCACAGCCTAATAAGCTCGAAAAACAGCATCCTTGGGGCTGAAACTTTGCTTGGCTTTACCTGTCTTTGTCTTTTTAACGACACGCTCGAGCCTACCACTCTTCAGTAGGGGCCCGATGTTGATCCGCAATAATTGAGTCGTTTTATCGAACACACCACAGCTAGATATAATCGATGCTGCAATCTCTCCCATTTTTATTTCTTTGCCAACTGGCAATTGTTCAATTATTTCATCAATGCGCCGGGTTACGACATCGGGCCGCACATCTCTGCCATCAACATCGACCTTGAACAGGCCAAGCTGCAAAACTTGATGCTCGTCATTGCGATTCAGCATATTGTCATTCATGAGAATGCAGCCATCAGCACTGTTCGTCATATGGATCATTCGATACTTCAACAAACCACCTGCCTCGACGCTCTTTGACATATCCTTGATAGGCATATTCGTGACGTATCTATAGGCGCTACGAGCGTTACAGCAAAATAGCCTCGCAACCTCGTATTCCGCACGCCAGAAATCAAACTGTCCTTCATGAAACAATTGGACAATATCAACCCAATCGTCACTGCCAATAAAGCTTGATAAACGTTTGCAGCGCTCATCAAGACGAACGCTCTCATCAAAACCGTCATCGAGGATTTCGACATCCGGAGGGAAGGCGCAATCTATCTTTCTCGCAGCACACGCATCACGAATAAACCCGACACCATTAAAGTTCACCAAAGCTTCAGTGTGATTCATATTGGGAGAATGTAGTAAATCGTCAATCCTCAAATCCTTAATACCGAACGGATCAACGTAGTAAAAAACCGTTGAAGGCTTTCGAGAACCGCATACCCGAATCGCCGACACCGCCTGCATAGCCTCGGAATAGCCTCGACAAACAATTGGATCTTTGATATAGCGGCTATTGCCACGTGCTGACCTAAAGTTACAAAGGAGCGAGTCCCTTGAGCCATCATTCGCTTCAGCCAAAACAAACTGAACAGATTGCTTAGATCCATTCTTCCTTGCCGCCGCCTGCACCTTAGACAGAGCGATCAGAGGTGAGCCGAGCGTTCCATCCTCGAACTTTCCTGCGCCCGCAAAAGCATCAACGTAAACAATACCATCGCGAGAAAAGCGATAAGTTTTCTGAAAGAATGGGGTTAGATAACAAGAAAGTAGATGGTCTTTAGTCAAAGACCAGGGATGCTTGCCTGCAAAATAACTATGCTGGCTTTTCGACACCTTAACCACCGCCTAGCATGAGAGAGCCTTTTCTCGTCTTCTACCACTTATACCTTCTAGATTTAACCCCTCTTAATCCTGCATGTGCACCTTGACGGCCGCATCGGCATAATTACCTCCCTAGCAGCTGACAACCGCTGCACCACGCTTCTCTTTGAAGGGCTTCGGGCCGTGCGCCAGACTCGAGCCGAAGGGTTCAGAAGTCCATCTCTTGACAATGAGACATCAAGCTCATTTTAAGCTCGGCTCAGCCAACCTTCTTCCTGAATGCGCATACCGAAATGCACTTATTGCATCGGACGCATAGTGCCTCGTCTATCCGTGGATACAGGAACCCATAGCGATCGGGTATCATGGCTATCGCTTTGCGTGGGCATGCGGCATAGCAGGCGCTGCATCCGCAACACTCAGAGTCATCACCATAAAGGATGGGTAATCCGCGCATATTCATCTGCCCGCCACTCTCTTCAAGGCCCTTTTCACCATGCGCTTTGCACGCCACTTCTTTGATGAGATGGCTGTCATGCGCTTGTATTCACCCTCCAAAACACCAATGCCCTCCTCCAACCAACGGTTGAGCACTTTGTCCCGATCATCAGGTCGAACCGTAGGGTGTATAAGCTGATCGTTGCCGAAAATAGCCTCTTCAAGCGGCCTTTCCCTCCAGACCATTGCGTCTTTAATAAAAGGAATAGCCTTCTCTCCTTTAACAGTATTGGCAATGACAAGCGAGATGCCATGCCTCCCATCCAGCCCAGACGACTCCAAATCTATACCCCAGAAATCACCAATCGTGAAGTCACCAGGACGCTCGCCGCCAGCGTAGGGACACCTGTAGCAACTCTCACGATACACGTCTCCAGACAAAAAACGCTTATAGTAATAAGACACCTCGGGTGAAAACGGCTTGTCGCACGTAACGAGCCTGTGAAAAATGGGAGTAGTAGCAGCAATAGTAGTGCCTCCGCTACAGCCCCAGCCTTCGCGCTTGTCGCGGAACCTGACCTCATCTAGTCGGCCATGCCTCGACTCCCAGCTCATACAATCGACAAAGAACGCCTGGCTAGGCACGCCATGGCACACAATGTCGACGGTGAGCAAACCGTCCTGCGGCCCACCGAGGAACGACAGCAACCCATCCACCTGACAGGGCGTCCCACTGAACAGGACCTCCCGACCTGCCTTCAGGTCGCGGCGCACACTCACCATCGCATCGCCCATATCGCTCTGCACGTATTTGGAGCCGCGCATGGCCGCCAAATCATCGAGATTATCGGCCCGAACGCAAGCGACATGCAATCCTTCGTCAAATGCATGTCCATACACAGCACCATTGTTGTTAATGGTTCTTCGAGCTAAAACAGAAAACACGCCCCCCGAAGAGGACAACATGAGCTCATCTACATCGGAGTTGATAACCGCCAAGCAGGATCTTTCAGCACGCCTCATATTACTCGCCATCCCCAGCCGCCTTTCCAGCAACACCAAACACGCTACTAAGAAAAACATCAGCTTCTTCCGCAAACTTCGCCTTGCACGCTCGCACACCATTCCAGTCGATGGATTTATCGGCAATGCCCACGGGGTCGCAGCCATCCGCAACACGTCTATCGGCAAGCTTGAAATCACTGAGTACATCTTTGAGGCGAACAGAGAACTTTGGCGGGTCAAATACGATCATAGGACACTCGAACAGCAGCGAAAAGCACGTGCCATGAAACGAGTCCGTCACCACATAGGCCGCATCACGGAACAATGCAACCCACTCCTCGGGCTTAGGGAGACAAACCCCCTCCAGCCCCTCGGTAACGCGCTTAAGAGGATTGAACGTTACGATGCGAGCGCGCAGCCCCTCACGTTCAGCAAGCTTTCTGGCAAATGAGCACATATCCGAGTTGTCGTTAAGCATATAGATAAGCACATAGCCTTCAGCAGCTTTGGGCACGCTAGCCGACAGTTCGCGCCAAAGCTCTGGGCGGCAAAGTAACACAGGGTCCTTCAACGCCGCACCGTCAAGCCCCATATCCCTCAAAATAGCCACGCTTGAGCTCTCGCGCACCGAGATAGCCTCAAACTGCTCCAGCAGCGGCTTCGTAAGACCCGCTTCCTCGCCGCTCAAACTAGGACGGCCGAAACTTGCGGAGAAGGCAACCTTTCTGTACCCCTCTGGCACGTTCTCAAAAAAGAACACAGGGTCGATGCCATAGTTGCACTCGATGTTCCATGTCTGGTCGCTGCCCACACAATACACAGCACTGGGGTCGAGTCCTTTACCGCCCGAAAGATATGGAGCCGAAGAACACAATGTCAACTCACGCTCAATGAATGAGCGGAACAGTTTGCGCGATTTATGACGAATCGGGGCGTTGGCCAAAAGACGCGCAACTCGCTCAATCACGTTGCGCTTTGAGTTACCCATATACGACCTTGCCCATCCCGCCGTTGTCCACTGCGGACGACAGTAGTCAATGAACACAGGCCGTCCGTAGCGTTCTAGCACATCACGAGTGGCGACAGCTTGCAAAACGGTTCCATAGTTATGCGAGTCAATAATAGTCGAAACGTAGATATCGATGCTAGCAGCCAATTGCATCCCTTTCTTTTATCGAAGCCGCTCCGCACCAGCAACTGCAGCGCTTAAATCACGAAGCCTCGCTGATGAGTTTCGCCAGCTCAATGCCGAAAAATTAAGTCCTTTGTAGATGCGCTCCGCATTCGGCGCTTGCCTGAGTGCCATGATCTTTTCAGCTACTTCTTCCGCATCCTCGCAGTCATCGATAAAGTCGGAAGGTCTTAGCCCGAGAACTTCAGCCACCCCGCAGTTACGAGAAAGCAGGACAGACGTCCCCGCCTCAATCGCATCTAAAGCACTGAGCCCGAAAGATTCCCGCCGAGAATTCATAACGAACACCGAACTCATCCTTAAACCTTGAATAAACTCTTTATGACTCGCTTGACCAAGATAAGTGCCACTTCCATCCCGCACCAATTCATCGAGCTCATCATTCGGCGAATAGCGCCTGCCGTAGACATCGAGCCTTACATCAACTCCTTTGTCTTTAAGAATGCCGATAGCACGCGCCACAACTTCATTCGCTTTGATGGGACGTGTGCCGCCGGAAACTGCAACTATTAGCCGAGGGTCGCCAGTCCTCTCCCGTCCCTTCCACGAGAAAGGCTCCACGCCCAGATGTGCATATGCCACTTTGCCCTTGAGCGAAGGCTGCTGATCAACAAGAAACCTCATCTGAAGGGCCGAATTGGTAACCACGAGGTCGCAATCGTCAAGCCACGCAGCAAAAGACTCAACCTCCGCGGCACTCATTCCTAGATCGTTGACTTTGTTTTCATAGGGGGCATATCCATGACAGAACCCAATAACTGCTTTTCCCCGCACCTTTGCGATAGTTCGCGCAGCCGAATCGAGTTTTCCAGGGCCCGTCGTCAAGACAACGTCTGATTTAAAAGCGCCTGCGATCAGCGCAAGTAACTTCCTTGCCTTGCCCTTTCCATCGAGAAGAAAAATCTCATCCTCTCCCGGCCAATGTTCCACAAAGCCTCGATTTGCATTTGCCGGACCACTGTTCCCCGATATACCCCCAATGAATAAGACCCGCATAACTCACCTTGACTTCATTTCTTTAAACACTTTTGCAAGAGTCTTTCGCTTAGCGAAAGCCATCAAAGCCGCGCAAATTATTGCCGCATATCGAACAATGTCATTGAAATACAGAAGCGAAACGCCAACCGAAAGGACAGCGAGCGCGACCGAGACAAAAAGAACAGTCTTCGTATCAAATGGAACACTCCTCCTCGCATCCTGCTTGGCTACGCGCCGCATCCCCCAATAATGGAAAAGCGCCAACGATATGTAGCAAGCCAAAGTGGTATAACCCGCTGCAACAAACCCGAATACAGGGAGAAAAACGAAGTTGAGAATGACGTTCAACGCAGCCGCACCAATAGAGGCAACCATGATGAGCTTACTGTTCTCGTAGAATAATTCGTAATTGGAAAACAACGTGTAAAGAAACGTAAAGTACACTCCCGCCGATACCGGAGGTATCACCCATGTTCCTTCGAGATATGCCTCCGACCCCAAAATCATAACGACTTCAGGGCCAAAAAGGGCCGGAGCAAGACACACCGCACCAACAATGACAAGAAGCATACGGCTCACCCTAGAAACCGCCTCGCCGTCTTCATCCCTCATCCTTTGATAGAACCAAGGTATGTAAGACGAGTTTATGCTCGATATCAGCATAGTCATAATCGAGGCAACGTTATAAGCAACGCTGTAATATGCGGTAAACGAAGCCCCGCAGATGCTCGCTATCATAATCCTGTCGGAGGACCCTAGCACCGTCATGGCGAGATAGTGCGGAATGAGGGGAAGATTGAGGGCGAGGGCGAACTTCCAGTACTTCAGGCAAACCATCTTGCGGCTTCCGCGTAGAATATTCGCGTAAATGCCAACGCCAACAACAATGTTGACAAGCGCCAAAGAGGCAATCCGAGCGAAAACCTTGTCGTCGCATAAAATCACCGCAGCAACGCCTAGTGCGGACGAGACAACGCTCGACACAATGGTGATAGCCACAAGAAGCCTATAACGATAGAAAAACCGCTCCTTGACGGTCCATAAGGCAAGAGCTTGATTAAAGTAATACTGGAGAAACATCAAGAGAAACAGCGACGTGCTAAGCCCTGTGAAAGCGTTGACCTGATCCTGAAAAATAAGGTACAACCCAAGCAAGATGGTCGTGCAGGCATTGCTGAGCCCTAACATGGACGACGTGTACCCCTCTTGGTCGTCTTCATACTTCACCAAACCGTTATTGAAAACTTGGTAGGAAAGGTTCAGGGTGGCGAACACGATAATCACGCTATCCCATGATTGGTACAGAGAAAACATGCCGTACTGCTCAGCGCTCATGAGCCTCGTGAAAATCGGGACAGTGATAAACGAGATGCCCTTCTGGGCAAAGCTGCACAGAGCAAACCAGAAAGATGCCTTCACCGGCTTGCTCAGGGCGTTGTATTTCTCTTTAATCAATCGTCGCCTTCCATGGTGCAGCGCATCTGCTCAAGGCGCTCGATAAACTTCTCATACGAACTGAACTCCGGCTCACGCCGCATGAACCTCTCCATACTCATATCGCGCGTCCCGCGCAGGGCCATAGTCGCCTCGAAAGACGGGTCGCTGAGCGCGCCTGCGCCCCTCGGCTCGAACAGCCAGAAGAACTCGCTGAAAATGCTCTTCGGAGGCACCCCTCCCCGCTTGCCCTCGGGCGAGTTGCGACGCCAACAGTCGTAGAGGTCGGCCGCCTCTGAGAGCTGGGCCGCACGGCGCTTCTCAAGGTATGAGTCAATGTCGCAGACGACCCGTTGCGGATTGCCCACAACGACACAATTGTCGGGCACGTCCTTATTGATAAGCGAATTAGCGCCGATGACCACGTTATCACCAACTGTCACGCCTTTAAGGATGGTCGCATGCATGCCGATGAACACGTTGTCACCAATCTTCACGCGCCCAGCGCTTCCCAGTACATCGCCGTACATCCCCTTGAACACGCTCCAGTCGTAGCCGTGCGTAAGGATGGTGACACCTTCGGTAATGGAGACATTGTTGCCGATTTCAATCATCCACGGCCGGGTTTCATCGACAACGCTTTTTGCCGGAGCATAAATAACCGTATGATCGCCGATAAACATACCCAAAGAGCGTAAGTGTGCGATATACGCGTCAGAGGAAGCTTTTGGGCCATAAGCTATTTTTTTCAAGATTTTCTTTAACCCCATCGAGACGCCTCGCTTTCTCTTGATTCCGAATTCCTAACCCGTTCGACTATCAACGGTGCAGACAAAAAGAAGAAGATCAAATAGCCACCTGGATCAACGGTAAGCACACAGTTGTAAACCAGGAGCAGCACGCAAAAGAGGGAAATCATTGCGCCCGATTCGATTAGCACCGCCTCGGATACCGACTTCCCCTTGCGCATGCGCAACGCATGAATCCCCAGAAAAACGAAAAAGAGCCCATAAAAGACAAGACCAACATATCCCGTCTCAAGAAAAATTTGTGCATCGGTAAACCATGTCCAATGTAAAATCTCTCCCCAATTCATATAAAGCGGCGATGCAAAGAACTGTGAGTAGGTGCCCGCGCCAAAACCCAAACCGAACAAAGAACTTGAGCCATCTCCAAGAAACATCAACTGAAGGGTCGAGATTGCTGTAAGCCGATTCAAGCCGTCGTTACTGCCATATCCGCCCTGAGAAGATGAATCGATCATCTTCTCGAAATCAAAGAAACCGTCCCAGCCAGGCATAAGAACATAGAACAGCTGAATAAAAGCCCAAAGTGCAAAAAATAAGACGACAACCATGCAAACACTTTTGAAAGATGGCTTAGAAACCAGCAGGTATAAGGCAACGAGCAGGGCCAACTGGACAAAATAAAACTTGAGCTCCGCAATAACGGACACCCAGCAAGACCCCGCAATAATAAAGAGGAGAGTCGGAAGACAGACAACTTTACGCCCATACCCAAATAGAGCTAAACAGGTCATCTCTAAAAGCAAGACATTAGTCGATGCGTTGCCACCGGATCCCGAACCAAATAAACCGTTTGTATTGTCCTGGCCATAATGGAGGACCAACGATTCATAGGAGCATAAAAAGATATTGATGACGAAAACAATAGACAGGAGCCTCATTATCCTCCCAATATCATCAATATCAAGCAGGCCGACGCATGCCACTAAAAAGGCAAAGAACCGAAGCACGTTACGAACTTCCCAGGCAAACAGCAGCGGAGAGATCCCATGAAGAATCGCCGAAAACAGGGCTACCAGACTAAAGCCAATCAATGAAACTAGGGAAACCCCCAACGAACGTTCCTCAATTTTCCCGAGCGCAGCGAAAAGAAGAGAGCGAGCAGGTTTATCAAGTCCCCACCATACGAAAGCAACCGGGGGAAACCCAGATCGGATATCAAGAAAGGATAAACGCAACAATATCCAATCAAAAGGTAAACAAGCCGCTTGGGCTTCATGCAGGCCCAAACAATTGCCGAAGCTGCAACAACAATTCCCGCCGCCATAAAAGGACCATCAGTTATTTTCAAGCTCAGGGCGAGAAGAAGCAGGGCCGCAGCAACGGCAGCAAGCAACAAAGCCTCGCTCTCGATACGCTGAGCGACTTTTCCGCGCATAGCTAGTGGCTCTCCTTAAACTGAATTAATTTACGAGCGAGAGAAACCGACCGAGCCTTCAGAACAAGGAAGAAAAAAGCCTGTTGCAGCGGCAATCTCCACCATGGATAACCAGAACAAGCGCACCGCAAGGTAGGATGATTGATTACTTCACGAATATAGGATCTCTTGGCCTCCGGGCGTTCGCTCGATCTCTCAATCATTCCAATGAGTACTCGACAATAATCGATAACGCAGCGTTGTTCACGGATATGACACTCGTCCCAAAATTCCCGAGGTTCTTCGTCTGCCATGGACTTCAACAAATGGAAGAGTTCAAAGAAAGAATCTATTGTCCGCCGGTCAAATGTCTTGGTTATCGAAGGCTGATCGTCTTTCCGATAGCAATACGGAGCGCCCGAGATACATGTCACCGTATCTGCAATACGACAAGCATGATTATTGAAAAATTTGTCCTCGCTCCGCACCGCGAAGAAACGAAGATGATGCTCTTCGGCAAACATACGACGATATCCAGCAACGTTAGCTGAAACCAAAACGGGCTCATCCTTTACACGCGCAGGCGGTGCTCCGTAAAACCCTTTACGGAGCCTATAAATCTCTTTCTCTCCCTTAAGAGTCTGACCTGCGAATGGGTGCTCCAGAACTACGCCAACACACCCATGGCTAACCGTTTTTAACCCCGAATATACGACATCCGCGTTCGATGAAACTGCAGCCGAGTAGAGTCGTTCATACATGTCTTGCTCGATCCAGTCATCCGAATCGACAAATCCAATATATTCACCCTTAGCGATCTCCATCCCGCTATTCCGGGCTGGCCCAAGACCGCCGTTTGCACGATGGATGACCTTAATGCGGTCATCGAGCTTCGCATACGTTTCCGCCATCTCGCCGCAACAATCGGGCGACCCATCATCAACAAGAATAATTTCAATATCCTTTAGCGTCTGTCGGCGGATGCTCTGAACGCACTCATCTAAATAGTCCTTAACGTTATACATGGGAACGATAACGCTAAATTTTGGAACCAGGCAACTCACTAAAGAACCTCCGAGAATTGCTCAAATGACTCGCTCCAGCAAAAATCGCGAATAACGATCATGCAGAGAGCCTCCGCCACTCTCTCCTACAGCGCCTCATGCGTCTCATACACATGGGCATCAGCCTTGCTGGCCGCAGAGAGCCCATCATTTGCAACAGCGCACATGTCGCAGGTGGAGCACGCATCCAGCTGCTCCTTGGTCACACGGCCTTCTTCGTAGTCGCGAACCACCCTCAGCTCGTGCATGTCGTAGGCTTTCATGCCTAGCAAGCTCTTGGCCTTGTGCTTAATTACCCACGTGGCGGGCTTCCAGATGTACTTGTGCATGGCCGGAGATACGCTACCTATCATCCAACAATTGCGATCGCAGTGGCGCACTTTTGCTCGAACGTCCTCGGCCTGATCGGAACCCCAAAGTTCATCCCATGTCTGCTCGTTCAGGTTGCCCATGACCTCCTTGTTCTTCGTGCCATTGCAAGGCATCACATCGCCATAGGGATCGATAAAGAAGGTGTCAAAGGCCATGTCGCAGGGTAAGAGACGCGGCTGGCCATAAACGTAGTTGATCAAGCCGTGATTGAAATAAGCACGGAACCACTTCTTAGGGCTACTGGATTTCAAGAGCTCATTGACCAAATCCTCGAAGTTCTTCGCCACCATCGGGCGGTCATGTATGACGTTCTTGGCCTCTACGAAATAAAAGCTATTGTGCAAGCTCGCAGTCGCGAACTCCATGCCCAGCTCGTCGGATATCCTGTACAGCGGCACCAAGTCAGGGGCGTTTCGGTCCTGCACCGTCATGCCGAAGCCCACGTCAGGGTGCTTCAGCTCGACCAACTTCTTCAGCGTCTCGTAACCCCTCTCGTAGCCATCCTCCAGGCCGCGGATCTCATCGTTGGTCTCCTGCAAACCCTCGATGGATATGCGGATACCAACCTCAGGAAATTCCTCGCACAAATCGATAATGCGGTCAGTGAAGAAACCGTTGGTGGAGATGACGATGCGATCGCTCTTCTTATACAGCTCACGCACGATGTCTTTGAGATCCTGGCGGATGAAGGGCTCGCCGCCAGTGATGTTGGTGAAGTACATCTTAGGAAGCTTCTTGATCGTCTCAATGGACAGCTCCTCATCTGGGCGGCTGGGCGCCTTGTAGCGGTTGCACATGGTGCACCGTGCATTGCAGCGGTACGTCACAATGACGGTACCGTTAAGTTTCTTCTCGGTCATTTAAGCCCCTTGTAGGTTGTTATCAAAAACCATTGAGTACTTGGAAGCGATTACGTCCCATGAATAGTTATTCTCGACAAACGCTCTTGCAGAAGCAGTCAGTTCATCTCGCTCAGCACGATTGAGGGAGTCGATTTCTTTAATACGATTCCCGAATTCACTATCGCTATCAAAACTGAAGAAGCCCTCTCCTTCAGTAGCAAACCGAAAAGCCCTAGCAGAGTCATTGCGAATAACCGGAATGCCGCAAGACATCGCTTCAAGAAGAGCCATTCCGAAAGCCTCATATTCAGACGGAAACAAGAAGCCAATAGCGCCACCGTAAAGCGAGGCAAGCTCTTTACCTGGTTTTAATTCACCGACATAACGAACTTGGCTGTCTATCCCTTTAGATTTGCAAAATGCATCAATTTCATCTGCATAAGATTGGTCGATAATTCCACCGGCATATGCGAAACACAAACTTTTGTCGTTTTCCATAAAAGGGGCAAGGACCTTAAGGCTCCTAAGCTGTCCTTTGTTCGGACAAATCGAACCACATTGAAAGAGATATCTACAACCTTTTTCAAATAGGATTTCAGATTCACGCAAACAGTCAATCTGAACTAGCGGACGATACAAGGACGTATCCACCCCATTACCCAAAACAAATATTTTGGATGGATCGACGCCGAGGTGATCGATAAGGTTATTCCGCGTCGATTCGTTCAGCACAAAAACGCAATCGGCATGCACCTGATCAAACCATTCTTGGAAGTAACGACGCTTAAGCGTGCTTTCGATTTCAGGCCATTCACCATTCCAGGCGCCACTATGATTTGTATAGGCCACCTTCGCCTTACTCCGCAAGGCGGCTGGTACAAGCTTGTAATAAAAAAAGCATTGTACTGATTGTGAAAATGGAGCATTACCCGTTCACCTTTGGGAATGTCTCGCAAAATTCTCTTCAGCACTCCAGCGAGTCTGACGGAATAGACCACGCGCTTGAGCTTATGCTTGACTCCAAGAGCTTCATCTGTTGCACCGAACCCCTTTGGCATCTTAACTTCGACGATGGGTAGGTCGGTTTCAAGACGGTTAGGATCTTCGATATCAACAACCCGAACATCATGCCCTTGCATGATAAAGGCATGCGACAGATTCTCAACAACGATTTCGGTAGCAGCACCCTTATCTGCGGGAATGGACGTATAGCCCGTCCCGATCTCGTATATTTTCATCGTATCTCTCCATAAGGCTCATCCATGCCACAACCATAGATGCCCATTAGACGTGCTAGATATTTCCCGGACGACATGGGTTCGAACTCTGCGCAATTGCGAGAATAGCGAGCGCAGCGGTCGGGATCGTTCCAAAGTGAAATAAGTTTTTCCTCAAGGTCTTCCTCGTCCCGAAACTCAAACAGTTCTCCTGTTACGCCATCATCTATCAGCTCTGGAATTCCACCGATATTCGCGCCGAGCACCGGCGTACCAGAGCAGAGTGCCTCTACCCACTATCGAGCGCAGCACTTCGCCAGTGTTGAAGCCCAAATCCTCCACGTTGGGCATTTCCTGCATAGAAGACGCCAAAGGGCCCTTACCCGCAAACTTAAATCTGATTTCAGGGTGTCTTCTCGCAATGTCCAAAAGAGTGGCCACGCCTTTATCGCGGTTGTATGCACCGAAGTAGAGCACATAGCGGTTCTTCTCGTAGGTTCTCCGCTCTAAGTTAGTGAAGTTCGGCAAGTGAACCGTTCGGCCAGCGAATTCAGGAACACGGTCAAACTTTTTCTTCATGTAGTTGCTTGGGCAAATCGCAACATCAAGGCCAGCATAAATCCTGCGACGTTTCCACCAATACGCCTCTGCCGCAGCAATGAAACTCTTCGCTCGACCACCGCGAGTGCAGCCACGAACCGCGCAGCGCAAAAAATGACCATCTAGGCATTCATCGCAAATCTCATAGCTGCGATTGTTCATGCATCCATCGCAAGGAACGATAGAGTGATAATCGTGCATGGTCATGACGAGGCTAATGTGCTTTTTAGCATTCCTTCTATAGCGAACCGCAGCTTCCAATACGGAGGGCGTCAGATGATAGTGGATGTTATTGAAGCGCACCACGTCAGGCTGAAAAGCATTGAGAAGCTCTGAGAATCTCTTGGCGTTCTCGGCCGATTCAATCGTTCGAGCAACATCCTTAACACGGCTAAGACCCTGCTTGCCGCCCAGCTCCATATTGGGAGCATAAATATTCCAACGGTTACCGACTACCTTACCGGGATCGTCCAGCCCAAAATACTGGACATCGTGCCCTGCATCTTCCAGGAGGGCACCGAGGTCAAACAAATACGTTTCAACACCGCCATGATGAACAAGGAACTTGCTTACCTGCAGAACCTTCATCAGGCATCATCCCGATAAAGCGCGAGGGTTCGCTCCACCACAGAGTCCCAGTCATACGCTGAATTGACGCGCTCGCGGGCGATACCCCCAAGGTGCACCGTTCCCTCGGGATCGGCGAGCACTTCGCGCAGAACGCGACGCAGATCGGCCGAGTCGCCTTTCTTAAACGTAAGCCCTGCGTTGCCCAACACGTCGGCGCACTCAGGCACATCGCTCGTCACGCAGCAACGACCGTAGGCCATGGCCTCAAGCAGACTCATAGGCATACCCTCCACGTCCGAGGGTAGCACGTAAGCATAGGCGTTGGAGTACAGCTCCTCCAAAAGCTCGCCCAAAACGAAACCCGTGAACAGGATACGTGCATCGCCCTTCGCCAGCCCGTGGAGTGATTTCTCGAACTCGGACGTGTCAGAGCCTCCGCCCGCTATCACCAGGCGCTTGTCGGTCTCCAACTTCTCGAACGCCTCAATCAGCAGTTCAGGCCGTTTCTCAGGTACAAGGCGCCCGAGGAACAGCAAATAGGAG
>OGRR01000853.1_pt1 | contig 22888 bp, 16 predicted proteins | sample 1553511 | NCBI WGS metagenome assembly OGRR01 (sample SAMEA2580040, study PRJEB22360) | human gut metagenome | biome: human gut; feature: human-associated habitat; material: faeces | place: Denmark | collected 2008/2010 | reverse complement strand
CATTCCTCCCCACCCGACTGCGAAACAAGGAATATTGTTTCTACGTCGGATGGGGGGGGTACCTTGCGCGAAAAAAAGATGGACACCGCCAGTCTGCAATGATAGAGAATATCCGGGACGACCGATAAGAAAAAAAAGGAACTAAAAAAGTATTCAAATACAAAAAATTGCACCAGTTGCCTTGGGCAAGGATAAAGAAAGCCCCGCCGTGCAAGCATATTCCACCAATCGAAGAACCGTAAGGACTCGCAAAATTTGCAAAGTGGTTCAGCGTATGATATAGTATATACAACAAGAGGGAAGAAAAAAAGCCCTCAGACATCAGGCGGATTCGCCGCCGAAAATCCTTTCTTTGTTTGAAATCCCCGCTGCTGTGAAAAACATGACAGCGGGGATTTTTTTTTGTTTTATCGGAACTGTTCTTCAGCATATTAAATACAAAACTACAAAGAGAGGAAGAAAAAATATGGATAAAAAGAAATGGATTCCGACGCAGGATGCCTGGCTGTATTTCGAAGGAAACGTCTGTACGGATATAAAAGTGAGTACCACCACTGGTACCAGTGTTCGACTGGAGGCCCCAGAATTTGCGCTCAGGAATTGCAAGCGTTCTTTTCCAGGCGTAAAAGCATTAATCATTCCAAAAGGTGTTAAAAAGATTGATATTCCAAACTCATTGTTTCCGAATGTGGAACATGTGATTTCCGATTCTGATAAGTTTTTGACATCTACAATGCTTGTGAGAAAAAGTATTACGCAGGGGAATACGCTTTTGAATGCTTTTTGCAAATCAGAAGATGATGTTGTTGACCTCCATCGCGTCAATAAGATTGATAATTTTGCTTTTGAAGGATGCCGGTCTTGGAGCCTGGTAAACGATGTATCTGTTGAATATGTTGCTGAAAATGCTTTTACCGATTCTGCGTTTATGGAACAGCCATTTAAAGGCGGAATCAAACTTGCGGGACATATAATGATAGCAATGGATGATACGGCCGAAGAGATTGTTGTACCACAGGAACCACAGATTTTCGTTCTAAGCGAAAAAGTACAGTCTGCCATCAGAGACATGAAATACGCTAGCACTAATATCAAGCGTATGCGTGTCAAATGCCTGGACTCTGTCGAGGCGTTTTGCTACATGCCGGAGACCGTGATTCTTGACTCCAAAGAAAAATGCACATGGTCAAAAGTCAGCAGAACGATATGCGGTATCGTTTCGGATAATACAAAAAATCTGATTTCCGAAATTCCAAGATACAAAAGCGTGGATGGAATCTTGTACTCAAGCGACATGAAGACTTTATGCTTCTGCCCAGGAGGAAAAACTGGACATGTGACGATTCCGGAAGGCGTAACTAAAATAAAAGATATGGCTTTCTATAGTTCTGAGATACACTCTGTAAAATTACCAGACACCTTGCAGGACATAGGTTCGCAGGCATTTCAGCTTTGCCATAATCTCACGCATATTGATTTTGGTAATGGAATCAAAAGGCTTGGCGCAAATGGACATTGTCAAATATTTGATGTTTGTAATAGCCTGGAGTCTGTGGAATTTCCGGCGCAGATAGAGTATATTGGCCACAATTGTTTTGAAAACTGTAAAAAATTAAGAAATGTAAAGTTTAATGAAGGCTTGCAGGAAATAGGCCCTGAAGCATTCATGGACTGTGAAAGTCTTAAAAATGTGGAATTTCCAAGCACGCTGAAAAAAGTTGGGAAGAGGTCATTCACCGCAACAGATGGCGTCAAATGGCTTAAGCTAAAGATAATACCATTTGGATTTGTGCATGCATTCATAAGTAATGCTGGTCCGTGTGGCCAAAGATATATGGATGTGGATTACAATGGGAAACATTTTGCAATACCGAAACGCATGGATACTTGCAGGCTGTCAGAATGTGTACAACGATTTGAGCCTGAATGTATCTCCTGGTGTGGACTGACTGACGACTTTCTGGATTCGCTGTACCTATACTCACGTTCCAAGATTGAAAAACATCTGTGCGCTATGGTAGCATACAAATATACCAGAAAAGAACAGATAAAAAAAGATATATATGGACGGTGTAATACGAGCACAGTTCACGGTATAACTGAGCCGGAACGTGTGTTGCTAGCCCTGGATGAGAAAGACCTTTCTGAAAAAGAGTTTGTGGATTGTCTGAACACTGGATTCGTGGATGCGAGGCCTGAACTGATAGATGAGGTTAAGAAGAAGGGGTGGAATATAGCAGTAGCATATATTCTGGATAAATCAAAAGAACCTGAAAAAGTAAATCTATCTCTTTAATTTTGATGAGAAGGCTGGCAGCAGCCTTCTTTTTTTTGCGATACAGAATTAAGCATATTGGACGTATAAAAAAGAAGAAAGGAAATAAAAGAATATGGAAAAAATGAGCAAAGTAAGATATCAAGATTGGCCATCATCCAATGATACAGAAGAAAAGAGATGGAGTAAAGACGGAGTTAAAATGAGCGGAAACACAATTGTGGCTATTGATGTAACCAAAAAGAAAGTGACCATTCCGCCATATGCTACGAATACTGAATGGAAGAACCTTTGGGGACTTGAATGTCTGGAAATATCCAGTATTAACCTGCTGGCTCAATTTACGCACCTTCCCAAAAAATTGATTCTAAACGACCCGAATGCGTTGAAACTTGATGAAACGGACATTTTTTGCAGACACAATGTAAATTCCGTTGCCAAGATACAGTCTGTATTAGGCCAGGATGGAATGGAGTGGATGGAATTGAATGGAAGTAAAGATTATATTACAAAAGATGGCATTTTGTATACAAAAGATATGAGAAGTTTATTGAGATGTCCTGCTGCAAGAGCGGGTGAAGTTGTTATCCCTAAAGGCGTCAAGTTCATTAATGAAAAAGCATTTAGTCATTGCGAATGGATATCTTCCGTAGTCTTTCCTGATTCCCTGGAGGCAATCGGCCAGCAGGCGTTTGCCGGCTGTCACAATCTTAAACACATTGAGTTTGGAAACGGAATTAAAAAAATAAACTGCCGCTGCTTTGAATTATGCTGGGGATTGGAAGAAATCAATCTTCCGAAACAGTTAGAGATAATCGATTATGGAGCATTTTCAGGATGTAAGCTTCGCAAAATAACTTTTGCAGAAAACGGTGTGAAATATATTGGGGATAATGCTTTTAACGGAAAAGACCTTGATGAGGTTACGCTTCCTGAATCACTGGAATATATCGGTGCACAAAACTTCCAAAGTGTAAAGCACATAATACATCTAAAAAGTGTTCCAAAACGCTTCGTGATAGCTATAACTGGAAGCTCGTTTATGCGTTCTTTCTATGAAGACCCGATGCAGAATATGATTGTCCTGGATATAGACGGAAAACAGCTCTATATGCCGCGTACATTGAAACTCGGAACAGAACATCTTGTGCAGAAAATACTTCATGATAAAATAGAAGACTCCTACGGTATAATGTTTCTTTACGCTAATTCTGGACGTTGTAAACTGGTTGTTGCTGCCATGTCTTACATCGCTGGAAACCGTAACGCAAAGCTTGTTAAATTCGTGAAAGAAAACGAGAAAGCAATTTCTAATACGCTCCTGGCATACGGCCACATAAAGGAACTTTCAGAATTTATACAGACTGATTTTGTTTCGCACCGTACACTGTCTCTTATGCTTAAAGCATTGGAAGATGGAACTGACGCAAACGCTGCACTTAAAAACAATCCAGAAGCATCAATACTGCATGATGAAGGAAAACAAACTACTGCAAAGGCGTATATCTTAAAGGCGCTGAACGAGCAGAAAAATAAAAATAATGAAGAATTGCATATTTCCTGACTGTAAGAGCCGGCTTTGCCGGCTCTTTTTTTCGTACAAGTATTTCTGCATTGTAACTGTTTTTGCAAATTCTGCATATTAAACGTATACAGATTGACTCAATGGAGAACGGGGAATCCCCGGCCGACCAAAAGTCGTCCGCGGGTCAAAGGTTCCGGTTTTAACTTCGCACGCGGGCCTGAATCCCCGTTCGAAACACGCTTCGCTCAGCCTTACGGCTTCGCTCGCCGCACTTCAGGCTGGTTATATTTATTCTGGTAACGAGTCCAGCTTTGCTGGCGAGCTATCATTTTTAATCTGGTACCGACTCCGGCAAAGCAGGGGAGGTATCGAAAGGAGGAATAAAATGAAAAACAGATGTATGTTTGAAAAAATGGCAGCCGGGATGGCGCTTGCGGTGACGGTGATGGCCGGTGCAGCGATGCTGCCTGGAAGCGGGCATGAGCTGATAGTCAGGACTTATGCCGCAGATGCGAGTAATCAGAATAGTCAGAATATTTCGGGAGGGGGTACCAGTACTGAGGATAAAATAGACGAAACAGGCAGCAAAACGGGATGCGCGGAGAATAACGGAAACAGCGACGACGGAAGTGGAATTTACGACTTCAAGGATAATAAGACGGCCGGAGCTGTGGCCATCACCAAGAAATGGGATGGCGGACTGACCAATGCGGAACGTGAAATCCCGGATATGTATTTAAGCACTGGAAGGCCGAGCAAGAGCACGAAGGGGTACACCGTCACATTCCACGGGAACGGGATAAAATTTGCCGACGGGACCGACGAGAATATGGTAGTTTATAACTCTTCCGGACAGATTGTGGAGGGAAGTTATAAGGAATCGGTAGGAACCGGAGTGGCGTGGTATGCGAATGAAGCGTGTACGCAGAAAATAGAAATTTCTGATGCTGGCATACCGCAGGTTGAACTGACCGGGGATGTGGATTTGTGGGCGAAAGAAATGACGTTTGAGATTAAAGGATATAATGACAACTATCAACGGAGAACGGAGAATCCTCGGCCGACCAAAGGTCGTCTGCGAGTCAAAGGTCCCGGTTTTAACTTCGCACGCATGTCTAAATCCCCGTTCGAAGTCTGGTTACGAACGCGAAGCGCAAGCTATAAACAACAATATAATGATTTCAATTCTTTAATCCCAAATACGGTTACTGAAATCGTGTTTACCGATGAGGTAAAACCAAAAGACAAAGCGACCATTGACGTTGACGCAGACGGGGATGGGGGTGTTGTCGCATGGCTGGATGATGATGCCAGAACAGTCATGAAGGTATCTACGCAGATTCCGGGCGTAAAAGTACAGGCGGCGAAAGACAGCGAAAATATGTTTTTCAATAGAAGCAAGCTTCAAAAAATCGACTTTAAAATGCTGGATACGCAAAACGTGACGGATATGTGTTCCATGTTCAACGGTTGTTCTGGCCTGACAAGCCTGGATTTAACACCACTGGATACGCAGAACGTGACGGATATGAGTGGCATGTTTTACAAATGCTCCGGTCTCACGAGTCTGGATTTAACGCCATTAGATACACAGAACGTGACAAATATGAGAGACCTATTCGGACTCTGCTCCGGCCTCACGAGCTTGGATTTGTCTCCGCTGGATACACAGAAGGTAACGGATATGAGTTACATGTTCTACCACTGTCTCGGTCTGATAAGCCTGGACTTAACCCCACTGGATACACAGAATGTAACGGACATGGGTTCTATGTTTTCCAGATGCTCTGGTCTGACAAGTTTAGATTTGTCACCGTTGGATACTAAAAAAGTGTGGGATATGAAATCCATGTTCGCCGACTGTTCCGGTTTGACAAGCCTGGATTTGTCTCCGCTGGACACGCAGAATGTGACGGATATGAGTTACATGTTTTACGGATGCTCCGGTCTAACAAGTTTAGATTTGTCACCGTTGGATACTAAAAAAGTGTGGGGTATGGACTCCATGTTCTACGGCTGCTCCGGCCTCACAAGCTTGGATTTATCCCCCCTGGATACACAGAATGTGACGTATATGTATGCCATGTTCTACGACTGCTCCGGCCTCACAAGTCTGGATTTGACGCCGCTGGATACGAAAAACGTGACGGATATGCATTCCATATTCTACGGCTGCTCCGGCCTCACAAGTCTGGACTTAACCCCACTGGATACGCAGAACGTGACGGATATGTATGGAATGTTCTACGACTGCCATAGTCTGGCAAGCCTGGATTTGACGCCGCTGGATACATCAAAAGTGACGGATATGACGTACATGTTCGCCGGCTGCTCTGGTCTCACCAGCCTCACCACAGGCACCACACTCAAATTTGTTGGCACGGACTATGAACTTTCCGGCACATGGCAGAACACCGCCGGCGAAACCTTCACCTCCGGAAAGTTCCCCTTTAACGTTGCCGACACCTACACAAAAATTTCATCTTAACACATTAACTCACATCAAGCCTGCAGTGCTACATGCTGCGGGCTTTTTTGTATATTCTTTTTGTTTGTTTATTTGCAAATAGGCGTATTTCTCCGTGGATTTTTTTGCATATTAGATATATATGAATTAATTCAAAAGGAGGAAGAAAATGAAAAACAGATGTATGTTTGAGAAAATGGCTGCCGGTATGGCGCTGGCGGCGGCGATGATGGCTGGCGTGATGGTGATGCCTGGAAGCGGGCATGGGCTGGTGGCCAGAGTTTATGCCGCAGACACAAGTAATCAGAATAGTCAGAATATTTCGGGGGGGTACCAGGAGTAAGGATGGCGTAGATAAGACAGACGAAGTGAGCAGCAAAGAGGGTGATGCTGAAAATAACACAGAGAATGGCGATGGTATCTACGACTTCAAGGATAACAAGACGACCGGGACCGTGACTATCACCAAAAAATGGGATGACGGGCTGACCAATGCAGAGCGCGAAATCCCGGATATGTATCTAAGCACCGAAAAGCCAAGCAAAAGCACGAAAGGATATACTATTACCTTTCATGGGAACGGGCTGAAGTTTGCGGACGGGACCGACGAGAATATGGTGGTTTACAACTCTTCCGGGCAGATTGTGGAGGGGTATTATAAGACGCCAAATTGGATTACCGGAGCATGGTATTCAAATGAAGCGTGTACGCAGAAAGTAGAGATTTTTGACGATGGGGTGCCGCAGATTGAATTGACCGGGGACTTGGATTTGTGGGCGAAAGAGACGACGTTTGTGCTTGCCGCTGGAAGCGACTTCAGTGATAAAATACCAAAGAATGCTACTGAAATTATTTTTACCGATGAAGCAAAGCCAAAAACGAAAGAAGTCATTGATGTTGATGCAGACGGAGACGGTGGTGTTGTCGCATGGCTGGATGATGACGCAGGAACAGTCATGAAGGTATCCACACAGATTACTGGTGTAAAAGCACAGACCGCCAGATGCTCGGCTATGTTTTATGACAGAAGCAAGCTTCAAAATATTGATTTTAAAATGCTGGATACGCAGAACGCAACGAGTATGTATAATATGTTTTACAACTGCTCGAGCCTGACAAATCTGGATTTGACGCTACTGGATACGCAGAATGTGACGGATATGGCCCGCATGTTCCGCGGATGTTCTAGCCTGACAACCTTGGATTTAACATCACTGGATACACAGAACGTGACGGATATGAGTCACATGTTCTACGGCTGTTCCAGGCTGACGAGTTTGGATTTAATATCACTGGATACACAGAACGTGACGGATATGAACGAAATGTTCCGCGGCTGTTCTGGTCTGACAAGCCTGGATTTGACTCCGCTGGATACGCAAAACGTGACGGATATGAGTTACATGTTCTACGACTGCTCCAGACTGACGAGTCTGGATTTATCGCTACTGAACACAAAGAATGTGAGAAAAATGCATTACATGTTCTACGACTGCTCCGGCCTGACGAGCCTGGATTTAACTCCGATGGATACATCAAAGGTAATGAATATGTGCGCCATGTTCTGCGATTGCTCCAACCTGACGAGCCTGGATTTGACTCCGCTAAACACACAGAACGTGACAGATATGAGTAGTATGTTCGGCAGCTGTCGCGGCCTGACAAGCCTGGATTTATCGCCACTGGATACATCAAAGGTAACGGATATGGTTGGTATGTTTTACGGCTGCTCTGGCCTGACAAGTCTGGATTTGACACCACTGGATACGCAAAAGGTGACATATATGGGTGGGATATTCAACGGCTGTTCCAGCCTGACAAGTCTGGATTTGACGCCGCTGGATACATCAAAGGTGACGAGTATGGGTTCCATGTTCGCCGACTGTTCTGGCCTGACAAGCCTAGATTTATCGCCACTGGATACGCAGAACGTGACGAATATGAGCGGAATGTTCGAAAGATGCTCCGGCCTGACTGGCCTGGATTTATCGCCACTGGATACATCAAAGGTAACGGATATGGTTGGTATGTTTTACGGCTGCTCGGGCCTGACTAGCCTGGATTTATCAAGCTTCGATACGAACAATGTAACGCGCGTTGGCGGATACGGACAATATAGTCAGAATGGCGGTTATAGCTATGATAGCGTCACTGGAATGTTCGAGAACTGTTCTTCTCTAGTATCTTTGATTATTCCATTTGATACATCGCATATAACTGATTTTGGAAAGATGTTTCAAGGATGCAGTTCATTAACCACACTTGATATTTCAACATTTAATACGACCGCAGCCAAAGATATGGGCTGTATGTTTGATGGTTGTAAAAATCTAACGAATATAAACTTACCAAAAACAAGTACAAAAAATGTAACAAGTTTAAATGGTATGTTTAATAATTGCAACAGTTTAAAGAGCCTTGACCTTTCATCATTCGATACATCAAATGTAACTGATATGGTCTATATGTTCAATAACTGCTCTTCCCTCACCAGCCTAACCACCGGCACCAACTTTAAATTTGTCGGCAAGAGTTACCGGCTCGACGGCACCTGGCAGAACACCGCCGGTGAAACCTTCAACGGTAATGATAGTACGGCGAATTTCCCTTCCAACGTTGCCGACACCTACACAAAAATATCTTAATCCAATCTATCTACAACAACATAACACTACGCGCAACAGAGCGGCCTTTGGCCGCTCTGTTGCTTGCCTTCCCTCTTTTTTTATTCATTTTCTCTACTGTCAACCATCCACCATCCATCTTTCCTTTTATCTTTTCCTCTTGCTTTTTGTCTTTTTTTCTATTTCTCATATTAATCATGTAACACAAACAAAGGTTAACAAAGAAAGGAAATGGAAAACTATGAAAAAACTGAACGATTTCGGAGCAAAAATTGGCGGAGCAAAGAAAGACTTATGGGCACTTTTTAACACACTTTCTGATGAGGAACAGGGCGAAATGGCCAGGAAGTCAAAGATTTGGAAACTGCCAAATTACCGAGCAATGATTGAAGAAGGTACGCCAAAAGAAGTATGTTTCTGGCAGAACCAGATGCGTAAGGCTGTTGTGTCCAGACCGGAAGCAAACGCAAAGACATATGTCAGATTCGTGCTGGCATTTAAGTCAGATGTAGAAGCGTGCAATACGATAGACGAAGTTAAGGCATTTTATGCCGGGAACCCGGATATCGTTGAGTCTAAAGGCGTTTTTGAGTATCTGAGAAAGGCTTCGGAGAATCCTAATGACAAGCACTGGGTTTACGCGGATAGCGAAACGAAACCATTTTTTGACGGCAGTAAAGTGCTTCGTTATGTATATAGCACAAAACGTATTTCAAAAGACTGCGCAGAAAGCGACTTCCTTATGAGAAGAGAAGATAAAGAGGCAAAAAAATACTATGTGTTTGAAGCAAAAGCGGAGAATATTGAAACTAAGCCATATAACAAGAAAGGTGTTTTTGCAAATACGGTAAAAAGCAGCACTTGTATTACCACTTTCTTTGACAAGGTCAATTATTCTGAGCTGGTAGAAGAGTCTCCAGATGATTGCCTGTATATTGCCATGTACGACAGAACAAAAATCGGAGTATATACTTCCTGCGAAAATGCGAAAAAAGCCATTGAAAGCAAAAAAGAAAAAAATGCGGGAAAGAAAGAGGCAGAAAAGAAAGAAGCTTTTCTTCCGCCACATCTTTCAGAGATTGAAAGGACAGGAAGCGATTACAGTTACTTCAGATTTACTGCTGGAAATGTATTGATGGCAAGATATGGACTGCGTGGTGGCGAGTTCGGAAACTATACTTCTTCAAAAGACAGAGTGGGAAGTATTAACATGGCTTATGATGGTTTTGAAGACCTCTATAAGGCCTTAGGTATTTCACATCGGGACATCAGCCTTGGTGGTGAACTGGCAATCGCATTCGGCGCAAGAGGCCGTGGCTCAGCAATGGCTCATTATGAACCGGATAGAAATGTCATCAATATGACTAAAAAACGTGGCGCCGGCTCACTGGCTCACGAATGGGCTCACGCTATGGATGCTTATCTTGGAAAGAAACTTGGGCTGTATGGATATATGTCAGAGAATGTGAAATCAGACAAGGTCTTTGCATCTGCAAAAGAGCTTCTTACGGCATTTGAAAAACAGGATGGAAAAGAAACTGCATTTTATGCAGCATCCAAAAACTTTGATGGGGCTTATAAAAAGGCCGGAAACGGTTATTGGTCATCGGCCCCTGAAATGTTTGCAAGGGCTTTTGCATGCTATGTCAGGGATAAACTTGGAGACAGAAAGTCAGACTATCTTGTAGGTCACTCTGAAGCGGCTTCTGATGGCGTTAGCGTGGCGATTCCTGTCGGGAAAGAAAGAGAAGTCATCGATAAGAAATTCGATGCTTTTATCGCCGATATGATTAAACTTGGTTACTTTTCAAAAGAGAAGAGCAGCACAGAAAATCCGACAGAATGCGACGATTCACCAGAAATTGTGGATGTTATCTTCTACGAGGACAACGGCGGCCAGCTGATGTTTTGTTAGCTTTTAACGAAGAACGGAAAATCCCCGGCCGACAAAAAGTCGTCTGCGGGTTAAAAGTTTCGGTTTTAACTTCGCACGCGGGTCTGAATCCCAGTTAGAAGTCAGGTCACGAGCGCGAAGCGCGAGTTATCAAAGGGCGGAACTTTTTCCGCTCTTTTTTTTGCGGCAAAAAAAAGAAGTCCCGGCGCAAAGGCCGGGGCATTCTAAAGCTGAAGTTTTTTGGAAGCGTTTTTTGGTGCTTTTTTCTCAATCTCTGTTAAGATGTATGCTGCGAGAGCATTCATGTTGTTTTCGTGTGCTAATTTCAGGAATTTTTCAAGAGAACTCTTTGCAAAAAATCCAAGTTGAAAGAACTTGACGAGTTTTTCCTCTTTTCCTTCGTTGAAATACCGTTTCACGATGCTCTGCCTTGAGCGTTTCAATGCATTACGGTATATGTCTTTTTTGGTAATATCGTAGAGTTCAAAGGCTGTATCCTGAACAAGTGCGTTACTGAAACATAAGGCATACAGACTGTCAATCCAATCTGTGTCAGCTGCTTTTGGAGAAAACATGCGGAAACATTCATCCAGTTGTGAGATGACTTCTTTTGACATGGTTTTTGGAAGATAAAACGTATAATCTTTGTCATCTTCAGTTACGATAAGTTTGAAGGTGAGTCCAATCTTATTGTATGTTGATGTGTCATTGTATGCATTCAATACAGACAGCAGGATTCCTTCCGGCGCTCGGTCATACACATGTAATTCTTTAATGAATCTGCCAAAATTATTTGCTTTCACGGTTTTTAGTGTCCTGGGTACAGTTAATGTATCCGCAGCAATATCGTTAAACGTGGTATCGCCAATAATCTCCAGGCCTTCATGAAGGACAACTTTTTTTAAATTGCAGCATGAGAACATCATGCTTGACAATACCTTTATCCATGACGGAATTTCAAGCTCTTTGAGTCCTCTGCACCCATAAAATTGGCCCATATCACCAAATCTGCTGTAATCGTCAATGGTATGATTAAATTTGATATCTGTAAGTTGCCTGCAGTCAGAAAACGCATAAGTCCCAATTCTGAATAAGGACTCAGGGAATTTTACAGACTCAATCTTGCTTCCTGCAAAAGCATTATACAGTATATATTCTGTCCCTTCCGGTACATCGTAATGACCATCACGTCTATTTGGATATTTAATAAGGACTTTCTTGTCTTTAGTATATACCACACCGTCCACAGTACAGAATCTATCGCTATTTTTAGCTATACGATACGCCTTAGCGTAGATGTCTGAAAGGTAGTCTAGTAAATCGTTTACAGATAAATTTAGCCTGTTGTTGATGACCAGTGTGTTGAAACTTGTGCCTTTCAATTTGTTTAACTGGTCCGGCTTGCTGAAAACGACCTCCTCGATGTCATCCGCATTTTTAATATATACACCGGTGGCATCATCGGGGATAACTGCCATATCTGCAGTACGGTCAATTCCTACTACCGTTTTACCAATCAAGAATACGCCATTTACAAATTGCTTTCTTCCGAATTCAAGCGCAGAACCGGCAAAAGAATTACCTTGGGCGATAATCTGCTCTGGGATATTTTTGATATGCTCTGAGAGGCAGCCCTCAAAGGCATACGACCTTACGAGTTCAATATTTTCCATGTCTATGACGAAATCTTTGTCATGATAAAAGGAATTGAACAAAATACCTGTTTCTTTGCTGATAAGCATTGGCCCAGATTTAAAATTACGGCTATACGAGATAACCTTCTCAATATTTGGAAACATGGAGTTGTAAATCTCAATGCTTTGGACTCCCGCGTTAATGACAATGGTCTTGATGTTTGGAAACTGCTTCATTACGTTCTTCAGAAGATAGCCAGAACCGCTATAGGTATGGCTTTCGTCTATGAATGTAAGAGTAGTAGCGGATTCCGGGACATCAAGGTTTTTGCATGTATAACCATATACACCTTTTTCAAAATAAAAAACAGCTCCTTCTGGCGAATTTAATGTTGTTAGCATTTCTTTTCTTCCTTTCTTTGTTTTTTTTGTACATACAATATGCGATATTCTCGAGTATAAGAAAAACCCGGTATGTGCCGGGCTTAGATTGGTTAGATTCTGAAAGATGTTGTTTTTCTTTTTTTCTTATTGCTGCTTTTCTGCTGCATCTCAAGGATGTAGGAAGTTGCTGTCTTCATTCCGTTTTTTTGTGTTGTTTTTAAAAGAGTATTTAAGACGCGCTCGGAAAGGAATCCGAGCCCGACAAATTTGGCCAGCTGTTTTTCCTGATTTTCTTTTAATAGACGGTTCACGATTTTTCTTGAATGGCTTTTCAGGTAAGCAGCCGCTTCTTCATTGCTAGAATCGTGTTGATACATAGCAATGGCAGTGTCCTGTGTGATAGCGTCATCGTCGCAATATATGAACAGGCTGTTAAAGTAAGACTGCGGAAATAAACGCCATGAAAAATTTGAAAGTCTAAGGTCTAGGCTGGAAGTAACATTACCGATGTATATATATCGTGGAATATATAATGTTTTTTTGCCTTTATCATCAGTTATGACAAGCTTAAGCAGTAAATTATCAACATCAATGTCTCTGTCGGGACGGCCGGCGTTGCGTCTGCAGCGGCTGACCATATTTGATATAAGGCCTTCCGGTATCCTTTCATACACATTGATTGTTTTTGCTTTATTAAAATTATTACCGCACATCTTTTTTAATGAGCGGGGAAGCGTAATTTCTTCAAAATCAACAGAATCAAACGCCCAGCCGGAAATCGTATCCACCCCTTCTTCTAATTCGAGGCTTTTAAATTCGCATCCACTGAACATTGACGCTCCGATTGTCTTAATGTACGCCGGGATTTTTAACGTTTTAAGGCTTGTACATCTTGCAAAGATGTTTGAACCCCCTTTATCGTCATAATCGCTAATGCCTCTTCCAAACCCTATATCTGACAGGTCATGGCAATCACAAAAGGCTGCATATCCGATTTCTGTTACAGAATCGGGAATCTTCACTGACGATATCCTGCTGTTTATAAAAGCGGAGTCATAAATCACTTCTGTTCCTTCCGGTATTTTATATGCCCCTTCGCGGCCAGAAGGATATGCGATGAGTTTCTTTTTGTCTTTTGTAAAGATGACGCCATTTATCGAACAATAGAATGGATTGCTATCCCTAACGAACAGGTTGAAGGCATTTGGACGTTTTGCATACGTCCTTATGTCTGGCATTTCTATGTATTCATCTGTGTCAATGATTACGCTGTCAAGGAACAGGCTGCTGTCACTGAACGCGTTAAGGTTTTTGACGTTTGCAGTTTTTATACACTTAATATTGTTTATATTTGTGTCTGCTCCCGTGTATATAGACTTGATACCATCAGGCAGTGTGATTTCTGTTGCACCAGGCTCAATATCAACAAGGACCGCGCCGATGGTACATATGCCATTAGTGAATGGTTTTTTTTCAGCGAATATGGAATATGCAAAAGCATTATCATTAATTTTGGCTACGTTATTGCTGTTAACGATATCAACTGATTTACAACCTTCAAAAGCAAAGCTGTCTATCAAAATGACATCGTGCAGGTCAACCACTTCGTCCTGATTTCGGCAGAATGTATTTTCAAGCCTCGCTTCGTTATACCCGGTCTTTATCAGCATACTTCCGGTGGCATATGAGTAGCTGCGTGAAGATACCCTTCTGACGTTCGGAAACATCATATTGCTGATGTCAATATCGTCAACGCCTTGCTCAATCACGATTTCTTTGATGTTTGGGAACTGTTTTTTCACATCTCGCAAAAAATACGACGGTGCAAATACTCCATACTGTAAATTGCTGATAGAAGCATCCTTCATGCGAGCAAACGTCAAGGCAGTAACATCATCGTCAATATCAATGTCAACGCATTTTCCTCGTTCTGCTATATAAAATGTAACACCTTTCTGTACAGAAACTTTTTGAACCATTTCAGTTTCTCCTTTCTTTGTAAAAAAATTATTCAAAAATAATATGCAAGATTTCTCTGACAAGAAAAATCGCAAAAAACGATTCTGCGGACAAAATTTCAGCATATTGGATATGTAAAAAACAAAAAGAGGCTGATGAGAAGCCGAAAAAGGAGAAAATAATGATGACAATAGAAGAGATTGATAAAGGACTAAAAGAGAACGGATATATCCCAAACGATGATATCTGCTACGCTGTATTTGAGGCACTGTCACTGCAGAAACCAATTCTGATTGAGGGTGACCCGGGCGTCGGTAAGACATCACTGGCGATTGCTGTTTCCAAAATGCTCAGCCTGCCGTTTCTGCGCCTGCAGATGTATGACGGATTAACAAAAGATGAAATCCTGTATGACTACGACTACCAGCGGCAGCTGCTGACATTGGAGGCAGTAAAACCCAAAATCAATGAAGAAATCAAGGGCATGGACGTAAATGCTGCCATCAGAAAAGTAGCAGGAGATGTAAATTTCTATGGAGAAGAGTTTCTGATTCCACGTCCAGTACTGCAGACCATTAACGGGACGGGAAAGAAACTGCTGCTGATTGATGAGATAGACAAGTCTTCGGAAGAGACCGAATATATGCTGTATGAATATCTTGAAGGATATGGAATCAATATCCCACAGCTGGGACCGGTAAATTGCCCGGAAGGCCAGAAGCCGGTTGTGTTCCTGACGTCTAATGGATACCGCGAATTATCAGGTGCAATGAGAAGGCGCTGCGGGTACCTCTATATCAAGAAAAAGACCAGGGAAGAGATTATTGAAATCCTGAAGAATAATGCAAAAGTTAACGACAAAGTGGCAGCCGGCATCGCATCATGCATTGTATCCCTGCAGGAGGAGCACCTGAAACATCCCGTATCTATTTCGGAGGCGGTCGACTGGGCGAACTTCCTGAAAAATGATGCAAATAAAGACATGGTCATGAAATCTATCGGACTGCTGGCAAAAGACAGAAGAGACATGGGAATTATCCGGAAGGCGGTTGAAACATACGCAGGAGATATTGCTGTAGAGTAAGGAGGGGGTTTGTTTGAATTGGATTGATTGTGAGGTATGTTTATTTTCCGAACAGTGTGATGGTCCCGATTATGCCCCACTTTGTATGGACTTTGATGACTATGAGTTTGATGACTATTGCGACGATTCTAATCCTTCGCAGGGTGTTGTAGGAGACCGGGCCCCGGTAATCCCGGAAGTAACGGCGGATACGCCTTCCTACCTATACGAATTCATCTTTGAGGCATGTGAGTATTTTAGCAGCGCAGGTTATATCTGCAATGCTTCAGAAGTGTTTTCCGTTATCAGTGATATGCGCGGAAAGGTAAATATCAAACGGCTCCTTTCCACAATGCTTGTACATAGTTATCAGGAGTCAGCCGCTTTTGATAAGATTTACAGTGAATTCCTTGAAAAATATTACTACCGGCACCGCGAAGAACGGGAAGCAAAAGATGAGCACGAAAAAAATAAGAAAAAAATGAATGAAAAACTGCAGCGCCTGACAGGAAGGCAGCAGGAGCTAAAACAACAGCAGGAAGAAGGGCAGAAAGAATCAAAAGAAGTTAGAAAAGCAGAGCAGACGCAGGAACAGCAGAAAGGTATTAAGAATCTGGAAGAATGCCTGGAAGGCCAGAAATCGTTAAAAGAATTCGTAAAAGTAGTAAAAAGCGGCATAAAACCTGAGCAAAGCCAGTTAATGCGTGAAGTTAAAGCTGCTTCCATGAAAGCGTGTACGAAACCCAACAGCAGCGAAATCATGGCGGCTATCCGGGAACGTGGAAAACAGCTGAAAGCAATCAAGGAAGAAGCCAAGAGCTTGAGTACACAGATTGCTCAGACGGAAAATGATATCAAGACAATGCAAAAGAGAATGCAGGAAGAAGACGCAAAGTTCCAGCGCAAAATGAATGAGATTGTGAAGGAGCAATCTAATATGCATCGTGCTGAATTCAATAAAGCGCTTGCCAGGAATGCAGTAAGGTCCAAACATGCCGGTGACATTGTACTGGATAAAGACTTCGCAAAAATGAATGATGCAGAGAAGCGGCAGATTGCAGACTATATCAAAGACAATGCAAGGAAATTCCGGACAAAAATGTCACGGAAGATTCGGGCAAACCGTTCATCTAAGATTGATATCCCGGCTACGATAAAGAAAAGTTGCCAGACTGGCGGCATCCCGTTAAGACTTATACACCAGAAGCCAGTGAGACAGAAGTCAAACCTGATTCTGATTCTTGATGTGTCTGGGTCCTGCAAGAATGCCTCTGAAATGATGCTGGTGTTTATGCATGCAATGAAGGAAGTGTTTCCCGGTGGATGCAAGACTTACGCTTTTACGAATCGTCTTTATGATATTTCAAAATTCTTTGAAACAGACAACCCGAATGAAGCAGTGAAAGCCGTTATGGATGCGATACCGAGGGCGGGTGCCTATTCTAACTATGAAATCCCGTTCAGAACGTTCTACGACGAGCACATGAGTGAGGTGACTGGCGATTCTTACATTTATTTCATCGGTGATGCGAGAAATAACAAAAATGCCAGCGGTGAAGACTATGTGAAAGCAATTGCAAGAAAGGCAAAAAAAGCGTTCTGGCTGAATACAGAGAAGACGGAAGAATGGAATCACGGCGATTCTATCATTGGAACATATGCAAAATATATGACAAAGGTGGCACAGACGGTGACGCCGGCGGAATTGCTGGGATTTTTGGAGAGGTAAGAATAGAGGGCTGCCACGCAAGCACGCCGCGGGTCCCCTTGCGGCTTTTGCTTCTGTCTGCAAAGACGGGCTTTTGTCAACGAAGAACGGGGAATCCCCGGCCGACCAAAGGTTCCGGTTTTGACTTCGCACGCGGGTTTGAATTCCCGTTCGTGCACTGCACTCAGCCTTGCGGCTTCGTTTGTCAGCAGCAAAAGCCGCTTGGTTATATTTATTCTCTGTACTCAGCCTTATCGATGGGCGGGAAACCCGCCCTCGTCTGGTACACGCGAGCATAGCTCGCGGTATCACGGCTTCGTTTGTCAGCCTCTGCGAGGCTTGGTAACGAAGGCGTAAGGCTGAGTTATCATGAAAAGAATTCCGCATATTAAGTGCAGAAGCAAAAAGAAAGGAGCAAAAAAAATGCCAAAATCAGCTAACGAAGAAGTCAGGACGATTTACCGGCCGCCGTATTCTGTAGATGCATCGGCGAGTGCTAAGATGCTGAAGAAATACTACGACGCCAGGAAAGACGGAGAAATAGTAGACGTGGTGACTCTGACAGAGCCATATAATATAATCGGAAGTAATGCTTTTGATTTCTGCCATGTTAAAGAGATTACTATTCCGGATACCGTGACACAATTGAATCGTTTTGCTTTTGCTGACTGCAAAACGCTAAAAAAAATCACGCTCGGAAAAGGTATTAAAAAATGTGGGGAGGACCTAACTTTCCGGTCAGACGTGCAGGAAATCGTCTGGACAAAACCAATTAAGGAAGATGTAGACGATGCATTGTCGTCATTACTGTATGGATTAATCCGGGAAGAATCTTCAATATTCTACCGGACAGACGAAATCCGGCTAAACAAAGGGAGAATATTTCTCAATACAGGAAAAGCACAGAAAACCTTTCTGCTGACATATGGCGGCAGAAGCATAAGACTTCCAAAGTGCATTAACAAATACCTCAACATGTTTGTCATCCAGGATATGGTGTACGCGGCTCTCGCCAGCGGTACAGATAAGACAAGCCGGTTTCTGTCATACCGTCTCATTTTTAGAATGATGCAGGATTTTCAGAACAAAGCGAGCGTTGCACTGGAGCTGTACATCCTGGAAGGTTCGTCAGATGCGAAAAGATACCTCCAAAACAATGCGGCGAAAATCGCAAAAGCATTTGCGGAGTGCGGAGATGATGTTGCATTGTCAAAATTTGTATCTCTTGGCCTGATGGATGCAGAAGCGCTGCTGTATACACTGCCAGTCGCGCAGGAGAAGGAATTGCAGACATCCGTATCGTATCTGCTTGATGAGATGCGAAAATGCGGACTTGCAGTGCCGGATTCTCTGAGTTTGTAAGTTCTTTAACATTTGACAAGCCGCTGCCAATCCGGCAGCGGCTTTTTTACTAAAAATCCAGTATATTGTACATATAAACACAAAAAGGAGAAATAATATGGATTTTGCATTTTATACAGACGCAGAAAAGAAACTAAAAGAACTGCGTTCAAAAGAAGAAAAAATAGAGATAAAAGAAGGTACAAAAATAATCGGCTCGTTTGCGTTTCGTGCCCCAAATGCCAAAGAGATTGTACTTCCTGATTCAGTTGAGACGATACAGATGTATGCATTTGGGAATTGTGAAAATCTTCAAAAAGTTGTTTTTGGGAAAGGAGTAAAGTGTATTTTTCCAGACATATTTAGTGGGTGTCATAACCTTTCCGAAATTGAATTTGCAGGAGATAAGGACCCGGATTTTGCGTTTGAGAATGGAGATGTAAGCGGAAGAGTGGCGTTGCTGCTTGACTTGACTCAATTTATTATGAACCTGAATGTAAGACCGAAATCAGTTTTCCAGCACATTGAGAATTTTCAGTTATGTGATTTGATGATGGAAAAATTTCTCACAGCAAAAATTCCACAGATGACAATCAAGATTACAGCTGGAGAAAAGAGTCTGCGTCTTCCAGTACCAATTCCAAAATATAAGGATTACGTGCTTGATGGGCTACTGCGTGATTGGTTAAAAGAAGTACACAGTTCAGTTTTTCGCAACAGGCTAACATTGTTAACGTCATTTGTCAACACTCCTGATACCAATTACGCGCTGGCGTTAGAGCTCTATCTTCTTGATGGTGATGCAAATGCACTGAGATACCTGAAAGAGTGGACATATTCTGAAATGATACATATTGTCAAATCTGGGAAATATGAAATAGTAAAAGATATTTTAAAGCTTGATTTCTTCACCGATACTGAGTTAAAATCGATGATTCAATACTTAAGCGAAAATAACATGATAGAGGCAATGGCTCATGTCATGGAATATGTAAAGGATGGGAATTTCAAAACAGATTTTTATTTGTAGATGTTAGCGCCGCAGTTTTCTGCGGCTCTTTGTGTGCATTTTTTTTGCTTATTTTTTCTTTCTGATACAAATTTCCGGCATACTACAAGAAACAAAAAAAATATAAAAAAGGAGAAAAAGAAAATGCTAAAAAGCAACAACACCAAATCATCAACTGGATATGACAGAATAGAGTTCTACGTTGACTTCGTGCATGTCCTGCTGTCGGCATTCCTGCTGGGGTATGTAATCGGTAAGGACAAGGTAAAAAAGAAAGGGGAAAAATGATATGCGTACGCTAGAAGAAAGAAAAAGACAGGCTGACGAAAATATGGAACGTATTGACGCTTTACTGACAAGAGAACTGCCATTCAGTGTTAAAAGTGGAGATGTCTGCAGCAGTGCTGTTCAAGCGCTTGCGCTGGCAAAAATTGCACTGGAGATGAGCAGCGAAAATCTGCGAAAGGAGGAAAAATGATGCTTACATTTGAGCGAGAATACTTCGAGCGGCCGGTATATGGACCAGACACGCAGTGTGTGATGGACCTGATGGCCGGAAAGATTACGATTAGCGAAGTCCCATTTGCGTATCGTGGAAAGCGTGAATTCAACTGCGCTTTCCAGTATACGAAATCACTGCCGCATGCGCAGGCAGAAATCGAGCGGGAACTCATCAGAAAACAGATGCTGGATGATATTGCGGAATGCCGAAGAAGAGGAAAAAGAGGAGGCAAAAAAGAAAAAGATGTTGTGGAAATTTACACAAGACTGTCTGAAGAGGAAAGACTCGCAAAATTTGCATAACGTTTTGTGCTGTGGTATAGTATATACAACAAGAGGGAGCAGAAGTCCCCCACAGACATCAGGCGGATTCGCCGCCGAAATTCCTTTCTTTGTTTGGAATCCTGCTGCTGTAATAACGGCGGCAGGATTTTTGTTTTCAGAAAAAAAATAAAGTATACTACAAAAAAAGGAGCAGCTTTTGCTGCTCCTTTAAGATAACAAGCGGGAAACTTATGGTTCAGGATAATTTACAGATATACTCAACACATTGAGATTCCGTCATATATCTTGGAATCATATTCTTTTTACCACAATGGTCTATGGAAATCCAGTCGTCTTCCGTTATTTCCACTTCGCAAGGAACAATCGTAATGAATTCACGAATTGTTTCAGAAAACCCATTTGGGAATGTTGGTGTTTCGCAGGTGATGGATGATACCTTATGCCCTGAGATAGACGCATCTGTTGTAAACGCTTCAACGCTTTTTGGGATGCATATAGATTCGATATCATTAGATATGAGTTTTGTACCAATCAGCCAGGTTTTACCAGGAAGTGTAACATTACCTTGTAAAAACCATGGGGCTGAACCCGTGATAAGCATTCCTCGATTAGTCTGATAGAGAATGTCATCTTCGCATCCAACTCTTGTAAGCTCTTCGTTGTTTGATGGAGAAAGCAGAACGTGTTTGCAACTTAATTCCAACTTATTTTTTTCTATTGCTTTTTCTAATTCCACTTCGTCTCTTGTTTTTGCGTCGGCATAAAGATGAATGGTTTCACAAAAAGGTTTGTCAGAAAAATTTCGAAGTACATGCAGTAACCTGAAATCTTTAACAATGAGTTCTTTGATATAGTCAGCACTATCGAATCCGTCTATCATTACAATTCTTTTAATAGAATCTGTAAGTTCAAAGGAAATATCTTTTCCGTTCACTTTAACCAGACAGTCTCCGAACATAATGAGAGTATCCTCCAAAGACTCAAAGTAAGAATCAGCCAGCGCATCTTTATCCAGGCTTTCCAGCCTTTCGGTATTGATTATTTGGTGTGCCATACATCCGTCAAGGGCCATTCCTGAAATACGATTGACATCTTTAAAATCCAGAATGTAATCCGAGGGTTTGCAAAACGTATTTAGAAGAGTCCTGCCGTAATACTCCTCTTCGTACCCAGCATCCGTATTTACTGAAATGAGCATTGTTGAACCATTCTCAAAATGTTCTGATTCAGAAATGACTTTACAAATATTAGGGAATGTTCTGTTTTTCATTCGGATTTTTACAATTCCATCCTCAATCTTTAATGTAGTTACATGTGGAAAAATTTTTTCCATATTAGTCAAATCATATTCTACAACAGCGTTGGACTGACCAAAAAGTGTAAGGACTGTATCTGATTCGGCAAGCATGACATCGGTCAGTATTGTATTAGTATCTATCGCAGCTAACTGCGCTTTTTTCTTTTTGCCTTTTTTGTCCTTTTTCTTTTTAGCTTTCTTTTTTTTGTCTTTTGTAATAGTATCGGTTTCAATACTATTCATCTCATTTTTCTTGTTCCCATCGTTTGCATAATTTTTTTTCATCATTTTTTTCGCAGGAAGCCACATCCGACGAAGAAACGATATTGTTTTCGTTTCGCAGTCAGACATGAGAAGAGTGCGTTTCGCATCCATCCTGCTTCTCCTTTCTTGATATTTGTCAAATATAATATGCATGATTTGATAAATGGCGGAAAATCTCCGGTCAATTTTGCTGTCCGCAAGTAGATATTGCATTGTAAAGACTTTTGCAGGCCGGTACATGCCATTAACGGAGAACGGGAAGTCCCCAGCCGACAAAAAGTCGTCCGCGGGTCAAATATTCCGGTTCTAATTTCGCACGCGGGTCTGAATCCCCGTTCGAAGTCAAGTAACGAGTTCAGCTTTGCTGGCGAGTTATTAAAAATAAAATATAAGAAACAAAAGAGACGAAGACTCGCAAAATTTGCATAATATTTTGTGCTATGGTATAGTATATACAACGAAAGGGAGATAAGAAATCCCTGATACATCAGGCGGATTCGCCGCCGAAATTCCTTTCTTTGTTTGAAAGCCCCGCTGCTGTGACGATATGGCAGCGGTGTTTTTTTTGCGTGATATTTGATTTTTTAGGATTTAAAGCGGGAGTCCTCGGTTATTCTATATCCGAGATGAAAGCGCATAAAAAATAAAAATATCGTAT
>OGRR01000848.1_pt1 | contig 22975 bp, 20 predicted proteins | sample 1553511 | NCBI WGS metagenome assembly OGRR01 (sample SAMEA2580040, study PRJEB22360) | human gut metagenome | biome: human gut; feature: human-associated habitat; material: faeces | place: Denmark | collected 2008/2010 | reverse complement strand
ATTATATAATGTATTATTATGTAATTATATATAAATCCGGAGGTTTGCCGTGAAAGAAATGACGAAACTTGAAAAATATTACAATAAATTTAATGAAGAAAAAAGACTGACGAGAAGACATGGTCAGGTGGAATTTATTACATCTATGAAATACATACATGAGTGTATAGGTGACAGAAAATGTGTAAAAATACTTGATATAGGTGCAGGTACGGGAAGATATTCTGTCGCACTTGCAGAGGAAGGGCATGATGTGACGGCAGTTGAACTTGTAAAGTACAATCTCGGTATATTGAAGTCAAAAAACAGTACGGTCAAGGCGATGCAGGGAAATGCCATGAAATTATCAAAACTTCAGGATGATACCTTTGATATAACATTGCTCTTTGGCCCTATGTATCATCTTTTTGGATTTGAGGATAAATTAAAAGCCATGAATGAAGCAAAAAGGGTGACAAAGCCGGGAGGAAAGATACTTGTTGCGTATTGCATGAATGAATATAGTATATTAACATATGGATTTAAGCAAAATCATATAAAAGAAGTAGTAAAGGCAGGAAAAGTTACAAAAGATTTCCATTGTCTGCCTGAAAAAGAGGATTTGTATGATTATGTGAGGGTCGAGGATATAGACAAAATCCGCAAAGTAGCGGACTTAGACAGGATAAAACTTATATCTGCCGACGGACAGGCAGACCTTATGCGTCCTGTATTAAATGCGATGGATGAGGAAACTTTTAATCTGTTTGTGGAGTATCATCTTGCGACCTGCGAGAGACAGGAACTTGTAGGTGCGGGTGCACACACGGTGGATATTTTGGAAAAGCGATTATAAAACAAAGTTCTTGTAATAAAAGTTTGTGGGATGTATAATAGTGGTTGTGTCAAAATTTCATGCTATGCAAATAAGAGTACACATATAAGGGAATAGTTTCTTAGTCAGAGGCTTTATGGTGCGTATGCAGAACATAGTTGAAGTGACAATGTGAAATATCATATGGAGGAAGAAAATATGTATAATATACTAAGCGGTTGCTTAAATCCAAATCAGATAACGATGATAGGTATTCTCGCAGCATTCCTGCTGACATTTATATGTCTTAAATTTCCATTTCCGTTTCTGCCGGTGGATCAGGGCAGGGAGTTTGCGGTAAACGGTGCATTATCAAAGGGAAAGACAAGAGGTGTCGGACTTACATTTGTAATAGTATTTATTATCTGTTCGCTGCTCTTTATGCCGATAACAAGAGAGTTTATCATATATTGCATACTTTTATTTGCAATAATGTTAAGCGGTTATCTTGATGATGCGGCAGAGACACCATGGCAGGATTACAAAAAAGGTGCGATAGACCTTATTTTATCTATTGTTACAATGTGGACATTCTTAAACTTTAATGAGTCTGTTATACACATTGGAAAAAATGTTATCACACTTCCGATGCCGGTTTATTTTGTGCTCGGTATAATTCTTATCTGGGTTTCAATAAATGTAACAAACTGCACAGACGGTGTGGACGGGCTTTCAGGAAGCCTTTGCTGTGTTGTAATATCAGCGTTTACGGTGATTTTTGCAAATGAACTCGGATATTATGTGATAGCTGATTTTATATTTGTGGCAACGCTTCTTGCTTATCTTTATTTCAATTCAAATCCGAGCAGTATGCTTATGGGAGATGCAGGCTCAAGGGCACTCGGATTTTATATTGCCATTATCGCAATGAAAACGGGACATCCGATAAGCTACATATTACTTGCTATTGTGCTTATAATTGACGGGGGTCTTGGACTTGTAAAGATTTTTTTGAAGAGATTTTTGAAGATTTCAATCCTTGTAAATACAAGAACACCGCTTCATGACCATGCACGAAAAAATAAAGGGTGGTCGGATACACAGGTTGTGTTCAGATTTATAATAATGCAGATAGTCGCTGCGATGATAGGTTATATAATCATTAGTCTGTTATAAAATGACAGGGTATATTTGCAGGATTATATTGCACAAGCTGTTATAAAATACTTTTTGACAAAACATCATAAATAAAAAAGACATGGCATAAATAAGAAGACAGGTCATGTCTTTTTTGATTTATACAGATGTTTATGTATTATTTTGTATTAAAAATTGTGTGGCTGCAACAGATTTTCAGATACAATTATATGCAGGATAGCTACTGTATCATTTTACCATGTGGTCATGCACAAAATGTTGTCAACAGGCATAATATATAAATGATAATGTTTAGAGGTGCTTGAGGTGCAATCCTTTCCAAAACCAATGAGTGCAAAAGAAGAGGAAGAATGCATCAAAAGATACCAAGTGGGAGACAGGAGTGCGAGAGAACTTCTTATTGAAAAAAACCTGCGGTTAGTCGCATATATAGTTAAAAAATATAATACATCTGACAGGGAGCTTGAAGATCTTATCTCTATAGGGACAATAGGTCTTATAAAAGGTGTGGATTCTTTTGACGGTTCAAAAAATATAAGACTTGCAACATATTGTGCGAGATGTATTGAAAATGAAATATTGATGAATATAAGAACGGAAAAAAAGACATCAAGAAATGTTTATCTGTACGATTCGATAGGTTCGGACAAAGAGGGAAATGAAATAAATCTTATAGATGTTATCGAGTATGAAGATGAGGATATTGTAGAAAAGATTACGCAGGATGAGCGAATAAAGAGACTTGATGATAAAATAAAAGAAGTTTTAAGTGGGAGGGAGCAGGATATTATAAGGAAGAGATACGGTATAGGTGGTTTTAAGATAAAAACGCAGCGTGAAATTGCAGCCGAGTATGGAATATCAAGGTCTTATATATCGAGAATAGAAAAATCAGCATTGCTTAAGCTGAGAAAAAGTTATGAAAATGATTGTTTATAGATGGCGGTTGTGTTAATATATAGGATAAGAATGGGAAATTTTGTACGATTGATCTGAACTTGTAGTTTGATATTACAGGCTTAGTATAAATTTTCAGTGATTTATAGTGCAAATTGTAGGAGGATATCAATGAAAATACTTTTAGTAGATGATGCGGCATTTGTGCGTATGTCGTTAAAAAAGATTCTAGATGATGCAGCACTTGGATTTGAATATGTTGAAGCCGGTGATGGGGAAGAGGCTATAGAAAAATATAAATTATATTCACCGGATCTTGTTATCATGGATATTACGATGCCTAAGATGGATGGGATTGCGGCAGTAGGCAGGATAAAAGAGATTGATGATAATGCAAGGATAATCATGTGTTCATCAATGGGATACCAGGAGAAAGTTGTTGATGCCATTACAGCGGGAGCAAAAGATTTTATAATAAAGCCTTATGAGGCAGAAAAAGTTATAAAATCAGTAAAGGCAGTATTAAAATTAGATAAGGAATAGTATGGAAAGTAAAAAACTTTCTATGCACAAAAAATATGTGCAGAAATGAGGATTAAAATGACATATTTAGAAGAATATAAAGAGGGAAATAAATTTTCCGGGATTTATCTTTGTAAGTCTAAACAGATATTAAAGACAAAGGCAGGAAAGACATATTATTCTCTGATACTTCAGGATAAAACGGGAATTATAGACGGAAAAGTCTGGGAGTTAAATGCCGGGATAGCAGAATTTGACAGTATGGATTTTATTATGACAGATGGCACTGTAACATCATTTCAGGGAGCCCGTCAGGTAAACATAAATCGCATAAGAAAAGCCGGAGAGGGTGAGTATGACCCTAAAGAATACATTCCGGCATCAAAGTATGATATAGAGGAAATGTATGCAGAGCTTAAAGGTATCATAGCAACGATAAAAGAACCACATCTTAAACAGCTTACGGAAGAATGTTTTATAAATGATAAAGAGTTTGTAAAAGAATTTAAGATTCATTCGGCAGCCAAATCAGTACATCACGGATTTATCGGAGGACTTTTGCAGCATACGCTTGCAGTTACAAAGATGTGTGTATTTCTTGCAGACAATTATCCTATACTTGACAGAGATCTGCTTGTTACTGCCGCAATCTTCCATGATATAGGAAAAGTATCTGAATTATCAGATTTTCCGGCAAATGATTACACGGATGACGGTCAGCTTTTGGGACATATATTTATCGGTGCGGAACTTATCGGAAACAAAGTGCGTCAGATAAGCGGATTTCCACCGGTACTTGCAACGGAGCTTCGCCATTGCATACTTGCTCATCACGGAGAACTTGAGTATGGTTCGCCGAAAAAGCCTGCTATAGCAGAAGCGATGGCACTTAACTTTGCAGACAATACGGATGCTAAGCTTGAGACCATGACTGAGATATATGACAAGGCAAATCCAACAACTGAATGGCTTGGATTTAACAGATTTGTCGATTCAAATATCAGACAGAGTTCAGGAAGTGTGGCAAAGAGGAGATAGTAACGATATAGAAATAAAAAGCCGGGGAGCTGATTATCTTAGAAATATGGATAGTTGGTTTGTCGGCTTTTTTTCGCCAGGGGATAGTAATTTAACACTATCAAAGAAGTCAACGGTTCCTATTGCGTAGAGCAATAAGTGGTGGCTTGCATCTGTTTAAGCGGAAAACATCATTAAATATAAAAATAGTTGAATATAATAAAGGAAATGGCATTATGAGTAAGGAAAAAAAATTCGTGTGTGAAAAGAACGATGAACTTGAACTTGATATAACGGACCTCGGCAGTACAGGCGAGGGAATAGGCAAGATTGATGGGTACACATTATTTGTCAAAGATGCACTTATCGGGGATAAGGTAAGAGTTAAGGTGATAAAGACAAAGAAAAATTATGGTTACGCAAGACTGTTAGAGATAATAAAGCCGTCTGAGTTCAGGGTAGAGCCTGAATGTCCTGTTGCAAGACAGTGTGGAGGCTGCCAGCTTCAGCATTGTTCATATGAAAAGCAGCTTTCGTGGAAAGAGGAGAAAGTGGCTAATTGTCTCAGGAGGATAGGCGGAGTGCCTGTTTATACTGAGGAGGAATATAAAAAAATTGCAGCCGGGAGATCAGATGGCAGTAAATCGGTTGAAAATACCTTAAATGGCACACCGATAATAATGGAATCAATTTTAAGGATGGAAAAGCCTGTTCATTATAGAAATAAAGCACAGTTTCCGGTCGGATATGACAAAGACGGAAATCTTGTTGCAGGATTTTATGCAGGAAGAACACACAGTATTATACCACAGACGGACTGTCTTATACAGCATGAATGTAACAAACAGATAGTTGAGACTGTTCTTGAATTTATGAAAAAGTATAAAGTAACGGCATATGATGAAAAAAAGAACAAAGGAATAGTGCGGCATATACTTACAAGAGTGGGAAAAACAACTGGTGAAGTCATGGTATGCCTTGTCATAAATGCAAAAAAACTTCCTCATTCGGAAGAATTTGTGGAAATGATAAGAAATTGTGGAATTAACCTTGAGATAAAAAGTATCACTGTTAATATAAATCGTGAAAAGACAAATGTAATACTTGGAGAAAAGATAGAAACACTCTATGGACACTCATATATAGAAGATTATATCGGGGACATAAAATACCGCATATCACCGCTCTCATTTTATCAGGTAAATCCTGAGCAGACGAAGAAACTTTACCAGACGGCACTTGAATTTGCTGACATAAAAGAAAGTGAAGTTGTATGGGATTTGTATTGCGGTATCGGAACAATATCTCTTTTCATGGCACAGACAGCGGCGAAAGTGTGTGGTGTTGAGATAGTACCGCAGGCAATCGAAGATGCAAAACAGAATGCAGAACTTAACCATATGACAAATACGGAATTTTTTGTCGGGGCGGCAGAAGATGTAGTACCCATGCAGTACGAAAAAAGCGGTGGAAAATTAAGGGCAGATGTAGTGACACTTGACCCACCGAGAAAGGGATGTGATGAGAAACTGCTTGAAATAGTTGTAAAGATGGCACCATCAAGGATTGTCTATGTAAGCTGTGACTCGGGAACGCTGGCAAGAGATGTGAAAGTGCTTGTTGAGAGGGGATATGAAGTTAAGAGAGTAAGAGCCTGCGATATGTTTGGGGGGAGTTTTCATGTGGAGACGGTGGTACTGCTTTCCCACAAAAAGCCAGACGGACATATCAACGTAAAAGTTGAGTTTGGCGAGGGTGAGGGAAAAGTTCCGCTTGATAATATCGCTAAAAGAGCCGAAGAATACAAGCCCAAGGAACGAGTGACCTACAAAATGATAAAGGAGTACATAGAAGCTAAATACGGCTTCAAAGTACATACCGCATATATCGCAGAGGTAAAGAGAGATTTAGGCTTGCCAATGTATGATGCTCCTAATGCGGTAGAAGAATTGAAACAGCCAAGGAAGCATCCGACAGCGGAGAAAGTGGAAGCGATAAAGGATGCATTGAAGCATTTTGAAGTGATTTAATTGTAGCAGGGAAGGGGACAAATGAGTATAGATAATGTAATTTCCATAATTATTAGTATATTAGGTTCTTCTGTAATAACGTTGATATTGTCCACATTTATTTTTCAACCATTGCAAGATAAGAAAAAGTATGTTTTTGAGGAAAAAAAGAGAGTATATGAATCTATAATTGTATTTGCGCAAATTGTACTTTTTCCAGCCGAAGCGAAATTTTCTTTAGGAGTTGCAAGGTATAATATACAAGAGCTATCAGATGATGAAAATAGAAATAATGCAATAAATGATTTAAAGATGGCAATTCCTAAGTTGAAGTTAATTTCAAAAGATGATGGTCTTGTCAAGGAATTAGAAAAATTTATTTACCAGAAAAGTGAGGAACAATTTAATATACTTGTAAATCGATTGAGAAAGGATTTATACAAATAAAACTAGGTGTCTTGCGGAGGTTTTTATGGAACAAAAATTTTATGATGAGATAAAGAACATCTTGATAACAGCGAGAAATAAAGTCTATCAAACAGCCAATTTTGCAATGGTTGAAGCCTATTGGAATATCGGAAAATCAATCATTGAAGAACAGGGCGGTAACGAAAAGGCGGAGTATGAGACAGGTTTATTGAAAGAATTATCGAAACAAATGACTCAAGATTTTGGAAAAGGATTTACTGTTGCCAATTTGAAAAATATGAGGCAGTTTTATTTGACATTTCCAAATGGCTACGCACTGCGTAGCGAATTGAGTTAGACTCATTATCGGCTTTTGATGCGTGTGGAAAATGATAAAGCACGAGAATTTTATATGCAGGAAGCTGTAAAATCACAATGGAGTACCAGATAGCTTGACGGAGCTATGAATGTAAATCATGTTTGGCTTATACCAAAAGAAGCGGATAAACCTACTGATGCAAGATATAAAAAAGTAGATAAATAGTTGATAATTATATTGTATGCTACCCTATGGAGGTGCGTTTTATGAGAGATAAAATCTTAATTGTCGATGATGAAGCCGATATAGTTTCTATGTTGAAAGATTATTTTGAATTTAATGGATATGATACCATAACAGCGGTTAATGGTTTGGAAGCAATTCAAAAAGCTGAAAAGCAACCAGACATTATTTTGTTGGATATTAATATGCCAGATATTGACGGAATGGAAGTATGTATGCGAATACGAGATTTTGTATCCTGTCCTATACTGTTTTTAACAGCAAGGATTGAGGACGGAGATAAAATCAAAGGATTTGGTGTCGGAGCAGATGATTATATTATAAAACCTTTTTCTATAGATGAGCTTGGTGCAAGGGTGGCAGCACATCTAAGGCGTGAACGCCGTCAAAGAGAATCTGCAAAAGTCCGTTTTGATGATAAATTAGCAATAGATTACACGGAAAGAAGCCTGTACTATAACGGGGAGCAAATCCCGCTTGCTAAAAAAGAGTTTGACATCATAGAACTTTTATCACAGCATAACATTGCTGGGAATGACCAGTGTACAGCAAGGAGCGTGAATGATATGAAAAGATTAGTAAAAACAGGCGTGTTCATGATGTTGGTGCTGATGATATTGGCATCACAGAAAAATGTTGCAGAAGCAAAGACGAAAGTCATTTATAAAAAAATGACGATCGATCTGAACAGGGATTCTTCCTTTTTTCGCTGCACACCGACGAAACTGCAGAAATATTCCAAAGTAAAAGTTTGTGTTAAAAACAGGAAGGTGCTGAAAGCGAAAGCAAAAGGCAGAAAATACATTGTCATGAAATGAAGAAAAGGCGGTAAAACGGCAATGACGGCCAGCCTGTATAAAAAATACAGAAAAGTGCGTGTGTACCGTTATCGTATCAAGGTGATCGGAAAGGGACAGGATGGCTATGAGTCACAGGCAAAGAAAGCTTTTGCCATTCAGAACCGGTACCGGGCGGAGAAAGGTGCAAAGGCATTGACATGGTCAGATGAGTTATATCGGTTTGCCCTGTACCGTTTAAAGAATAGTGGTTATGATAGACATAAAAATCTTCCAACTAATATGGAGAGTTTTTTTGGCGATACATTGGTAGTCAACAACATATCTTTAGGAGAAAATATGGCGTGTGGACAGACAAGTGCCAAAGAAGCAATGCTTTCGTGGAAGCATAGCCCAGGGCATTATCGAAACATTAAGAACAAAGGATATCATTGATGCGCATTAAGTATTAAATTATCAAATTTAACTTTGATAATTGACATATAACTTATTAAAGGTTAAAATAAAATAAATAAAGTTAAAAAGCGGAGGCGATGACAATGTGCACAGAGGTATTTGGAATACAGATTCGATATGAAGTATGGAATAAGCAGGAATCATTGCCGCTTTATATTGCTGGAAATTATGATTTTCAAACCGCGTACATTGAAGCACAAAAATGCATTATGATCACTCCAACAAGTGAACTTGCGACAATACCGGCATTAAAAAAGCAGATCAGCAGAATACAGAAAGTAGATGCGGTTCCTGTTATTTTAAATCTTCCTGCTGTATCTTATTACAGAAGAAAAAGTTTGATTGAGCATAGAATACCTTTTGTTACATCTAAGCAGATTTACCTGCCGTTTATGGGAGCATATCTGACCGATGAAAAAGAGGAAATTCCGAAAGTGAAAAAATTTATGTTTTCAACACAGCAGTTATTTTTGTTTTATTTGTATCATAACAAAGCACGAATGTACATGTCTGAATCAGTAGAAGAACTGCCGTTTAGTGCAATGACGATGAGCCGAGCAACAAAGCAAATAGAAGCGGTTCGATTGCTTCTCGTTAAAAAGGAGGGGGTAAAAATTGTATTAGAGTCCCAGTGTAGCAGGTGGGAATTGTATAAAAACGCAGAAAAATATCTTTCCTCACCGGTTCGCAGATATGGATACATTGAAAAGTCTGCTGTAAATTCAAACATGGTGATAGCCGGTGAGACGGTGCTGTCTGAAAAGACGATGCTGAATCCGGACAGACTTATCACTTACGCTGTGTATGAAAAAGAGTTTGACGGGTCATTGCTTATAAAAGAATTGGTGGATCCGGAGAACTCCATCTATGAGACATTGGATGAGATCAAAGATGTGCAGGAAGCAATCGCATTGTGGAAGGAGTTTCAAGACAGCCCGTTAAAAGGTATCCCATCTATCGGAATCCTAGTGCACTGTATCACTGACATTTTGCCAAATAACTTGTATAAGTTTTCATCTGCTGCGTTGTCATCAATTGCCGTAGCCAGCTACGGCTCATTCTTCCGCCTTGCAGAATGAAAAATTCATTCTGTGTCATTTAACTAAATAGCAACATGTCAGTACACTAGAATATAAATAGTACATAAGATATGATTGGGGGATTAAGACATGGCTACACAGAAGAATTGTTTTAGGAGTTGACGAAACTTCCCCTTGCCATAGCACCATAAATACAGTACAATAATAGCAAATTCAACCGACACAAGGAGTAACAGTTATCATGCAGTTTAAGAAAACACTGGAAATCAAGGCAAATCATAAGCATATGATAATCAATGTCGCAGATATACTATATATCAAGGCATCGGTGAATGACTGTTACATCCATGTGACAAGCGGAAGCGTATATAAGACCAGAAGTACCTTAGAGGCAATGGAGGTACAGGTCGGAGAATACTTTCTGAGATAGAGAATTTTCTATCAATGAAATATAAGATAGACGCAGATGATAGGATACACGAACTGCCATACGGCTGTGAGCCAAAAGCAGTTTAATCCACAGCTATAAGAGAGGAGGCAGTCTATGAGAAAAAAGATAAGCTGGATAAAAAGAGGTCTGGCAGTAATGCTATCTGTCTGCATGGTATTCGGTGTGGCACCGATTCAGGCAGGGGCAGAGGAAAATGATTCAGAAATTGCAGTGCAGACAAATGATAGTGCTGGAAAGACTGAACAGCAATCCACGGAAGAGGAAGAGTGTAAGCATGAGGGTGTTGAAATAACTTTCAACAGCAATGGTTTCGGAAACTGCCCGAAATGCAATGCAACCGTATATCAGCCTGCTGTTGAAACAACTGACAAATATGACATTGACGATGACAGCATGAAAGAGAATGTTTACGAAATAAGCAATGCAGGTCAGCTGTACTGGTTTGCAGGGCTTGTAAACGGCACTCTTGATGGAGTTAAACAAAACACATTAGCCAATGCAATTCTGACAGCCAACATCACAGCCAATGAAAATCTTCTTGATTCCTTACAATACGATACAGAGGGCAACGTTTCCAACGGAAGTGATTTTATAAGCTGGACACCGATTGCAGATTGTATGGGAGATCCTATAACAGTGTATTCAGGAACGTTTGACGGAAATAATAAAACCGTAAGTGGTTTGTACTTTAATGGTAATTCAAGCTATATTGGATTATTCGGAAGTTCAGAAATTGATGGCAACATAAAAAATGTTGGAGTTGTTGATTCCTATTTCAAAGGGAATGAATATGTGGGCGGTGTGTGTGGAAGCAATTACGGCACAATCACAAACTGTTATAATGCAGGGAATCTTACCGCTATTCAGTCAGGTGCGAATATAGGCGGTATATGTGGAGACACTGATGGCACAATCACAAACTGTTATAACACAGGAACTGTTACTGCTACCGGCACAACATCTTATGTGGGAGGTGTGTGTGCTAGAACTGGTAGTGATGGAATAATTTCAAATTGCTATAACACAGGAACTGTTACTGCGACTGACCCAAATACTGATATAGGCGGTATATGTGCACTCCCTTATGGCTGGGATCAAAATTGCTACTACCTCGCAGACACAGAAGATGAAAATGGAGGCAAAACCATCGCACAATTTGCAAGCGGTGAAGTTGCTTATCTCCTGTCACAGGGCGGCACAATCGATGAAGTGACTTACGATGGCTCCATCTGGGGACAGGCACTTGGCGAAAATGGTGATACATATCCTGTTCTTGATAGTACAAAAAGAGTTTATCAGGTAGATAAATATGACGGCTGTGAAGGAAAACCGGGCAGTTCAACAAAGGTATATTCCAATCAGAGTACGTCAATATATGAAGAACATTCTATTGCTTATGAGCCTGTAGAAAATGGAAATGCTATTAAGGCAGCTTGTAACAAGTGTAATGCAACCTACACCGTAAAACTTACACGGCCGGCAGCAACATCAGATGAAAAAATTGTCTATGATGGAACAGAAAAGAAAGCCGGAACAGCAATAGACTCTGGCAACACAGGTATAGAGACAATTCCTGAAAATGCCATTACCTATGCAACGGTAACAAATGGCACACCATCTACTTATAGTACAACAGCACCGAAAAATGCTGGTACATACAAAGCAAAGCTTACATTAGGCAAAGGAGATAACATAGTTTCTATTGAGATAAATTTTACGATTGAAAAAGCAGCTTCACCGACCATAGCTGGTGAGGAAAAGAGTTATATATATTCAACCGGTTCAGACGGCAAGACAATCGGTGTGGATATTGCAGGAAAGCTCCCGACGGATAGGGGCATTACAACATATGCGGTTGCAAAGACAGATACAGAGCAGCTTTTAAGTGAGGTAACTGTCGATACAGCCGGAAATCTGACCTATAAAGTAAATCAGGTAGACTCGACCAAGGTTGGAAAGACAGCAATTATCGCGGTAACAGCTTCAATGGAGAACTATGAGAATGCTGGATACACGCTGACGATTAGTAGTATTGATAAGAAGGCGGTAGAGATTAAGAGTGGAAACAGCGTATCCGTAGATGGAAGCAATGTGCTGATCTAGGGTGAAAAGATTTCAAAGCTGACACTCGGAAATACCGTTTTTGTGGAAGCCGGTACAGATGATGTGATAGAAGGTATCCTTTCATGGAGTAATCCGGACGAGATACCGGCAGCCGGAACCACACAGGCGGGCTGGGTATTCAAGCCAGCAGACGGTACGCATTGCGCAGAACTTACCGGAAAAGCAGCCATCACAGTAGCCAAGGCAACACCTGTAATTGCGGAGAAGTCGACAGCAACCGCACTTACTTACGGACAAAAGCTTTCTGACAGTACCCTGACAGGAGGCAAGGCAACATACAAAACAGTCGATGGAACAGAGGTAGCAGGAACATTTGCATGGAAGAATAGTAATATTAAGCCTACAGTAGCCGACAGCGGAAAGACAGAGTATGATGTGACATTTACACCATCAGATACAGATAATTATAATGCTGTTGATATGAAAATCAGTCTTACGGTCAACAAGGCAGCGAAAGCTCCAAACATGCCGGAAGCTGCGATGGCACCGGCGCACAGTACAAAGAAGGTTGGTGACATCACGCTTCCGGATGGCTGGAACTGGTCAGACACCGACAAGGATAAAGAACTTACAGATGGTGTGGCTGTGACAGCAACAGCAGTTTATACAGGAGCAGACAAGGGCAATTATGAGAATGTGAGCGTGACAATCACCATTACTCGCAGTTCCTGTGACCATAAGAATACGGAAGTGAGAGATAAGAAAGAAGTTACCTGTACCGAGGATGGATACAGTGGCGATGTCTATTGTAAGGACTGTACCGTATTAGTGACCAAAGGATCTGTGATTACGCATCCGGGTCATCTGTTAAGAGAAGTAGCAGCAAAGGATGCGACAGCGACTGTGGCAGGCAATATAGCATACTATGTATGTGAGAATGCAGGCTGCGGCAAGTACTTTGCGGATAATGCGGCGAAGACGGAGATTACCGATAAGTCAAGCATTATCATTCCGGCTACAGGAGATGGTTCATCGTCAGGAGGTGGTTCTTCATCCAGTGGCGGTGCCTCAAGTGGAGGCTCATCAAGTGATGGTACATCTGGTGGCGGTACATCATCGGGAACAACCGATAAGCCGTCTGTACCAAAAAAAGGTACGAAGATAAAGGGCAACGATGGTTCGACTTACATAGTTACGAGTGGCAAGGGCAAAACACCGACAGTACAGTACACTGCTCCAAAGAGTACTGCAAAAGGAACGGTTACCATTCCGGCAAAGGCTAAGGTTGATGGAGTATCTTATAGAGTAACATCCATCGCCGACAATGCCTTTAAGAATAATAAAAAGATTACAAAAGTCGTGATTGGAAATAACATCGTTTCCATCGGCAAAAATGCCTTTGCAAAGTGTACTAAGCTTGTAAGCGTTATCATAGGAAAGAATGTGATAAAGATTGGCAAAGATGCATTTGCCGGATGTAAGAAGTTAAAGAAAATCGTAATCAAGACAAAGAAACTGACGAAGAAGTCAGTCGCCAAAGGAGCATTTCGCAGTGTTGGCAAAAAGGTTGTCGTGCAAGTGCCAAAGAGTGAGTACAAGGCATATAAGAAGCTGCTTCGTGCGAAAGGACTTTCTAAGAAGGTCAAGATTAAGAGATATTAATTTCAAAATCCGGATGCTTGCAATGGAAGCACTTTGTAAATTTGTGAAAATTGAATACAAACATCCATTTACACCTCTTGCCGGGGCTAACCGGTAGGAGGTGTTTTTTGATGCGTAATGACAACAGAAGTGTAACGAACAGGTTCTAATGAGAGTAATCACTCAAAGAGCCTCTTTTTTGTTGGTTCATTTTAAAAGTTTTCGATATTCGGATGGCGAACAGCCCTTTTGTTTATGAAACAGCCGACTGAAATACAGTGGGTTATCGTAACCGACAATGCGTGCAATTTCATTTACGGCATAATTTGTGGTTTCCAATAACATCTGGGCATTAGTGATTCGGATGGAGGTGATAAACTGCATAGGTGTTGTACCGGTAGATTTTTTGAAATTCCGAATAAACCAACTGACACTCATTCCTCTGGAAGAAGCATATTCTTCGATTTTGATATCACGGTTATAGTTTTCGTTAAAATAGGAAGCAGCAGTATCCATTTCATGATCTAGGTACTCATTTTTTAGGATATATTTGCTGTTAAGTTCCCGGTGAAAGACAATTAGTAAATGACGCAGCAATAGTGTCAGCATTTCTTCATAGTTATCCTGGCATCTTTGTAATTCTAAAATAATTCGTTTGAAAATACGCTCGTATTCCAGTGATGTTCCAACATGGAAGATACGCTGGTCATTCGGAAAACCATAACTTCTTAAAATGTTCTTTACATCACTTCCGGTAAAATGCACCCAGTAAACTTCTGTTTTATCAATGCCATAGTATTCATATTTCTGAAATTCCTTGGGGCGGTAAAGTACGATGTTTCCTGCCGTAATGACAGTATCGTCATCGGTGTTGTCAAAATGAAAATGAGCTCGTCCGGCAGCTATATAGATGATTTGAAAGTCAAGTCTTCCTCTGGGACGATAAGTTGGAAGTTTTGGGTGTGAGGATAGACGATATGTGCCACAGCTTCCTACAATAAGTGGTCGGCTTTTATCTTTGAAGTCTATAAGGGAGTGGTTGTGATAACCGGAATTTATATACATTTTGAATCCTCCTTTGGAAAGTGAAATATCTGACTGTTAGCAGTCAATGGTGAACAGAAGTTATAAAGTGAATGCCACCTCAAAACCTACGGTTTTTCGGTGAGAGCTGCGCTCATATAGTTTTAGCCCTTCTCAAATATCTGACTACAAGTAGTCAATATTTGAGAAGGACTAAAACTGCATTCACTTTAGTGTATCATTTTGTGCATGTTTTGTCTATTTCTGTTTATGGACATTTTTTTTGTGAAACTGTATGATGATTTCAAGCTAATACAAGGACGGAATATAATGACACGCAGACGAAATTATATTGACTGCGTATTGCAGTGAATAAAAAAATATATGTTATAGGGAGGTTTTTGCAATGATTGTACCACGCTTTTATGAAGATTTGAATGTTTTGCACGACAAGACGATGCCGGCGAGGGCATATTACATTCCGGCATCAGTTCGTATGGATGATCTGGTGGAGCATAGGGAAAGCTCAGATCGTTTTCAGATGTTAAGCGGAGAGTGGAAGTTTCAGTATTATAACAGCATTTATGATGTGAAGGAATCATTTTACGAGAAAGGTTATGATGTTTCAGGATTTGATCATGTGACTGTTCCGGGTGTATGGCAGATGGATGGTTATGACACGCATCAATATACGAATATTCGTTATCCGTTTCCATTTGATCCACCATATGTGCCACAGGATATTCCATGTGGAGCATATGTTCATAACTTTGAATATAACAGAGAAAAAAAGGTATCAAAAGCATTTCTGAATTTTGAGGGTGTCGATAGTTGTTTTTATGTATGGGTAAATGGTGTTTATGCCGGATATAGCCAGGTATCTCACGCTACCAGTGAATTTGATGTAACAGATTTGTTGAATGAAGGGGAAAATACATTAGCGGTTCTGGTGCTCAAATGGTGTGATGGGTCGTATTTGGAGGATCAGGATAAGTTTAGGATGAGTGGTATTTTCAGAGATGTTTATTTATTGAAAAGACCGGAAAAGACAATCAGAGATTATCACATTACGACAGATGTAGAAAAAGACAGAGTTACTGTGAAATTGGATATGTATTTTTCAGAACCAGTGGAAACGAAAGTTACTATAGAAGATAAATATGGAGCAGTCGTAGCAAGAGGGGAAGCAGCGGAGGATGGTGTATTAGAACTGACTGTGTTAAATCCGGTTTTATGGAATGCAGAGAATCCTTATTTGTATCAGATTATTTTGACAATGCCGGATGAAGTGATTGTGGATCGGATTGGCTTTCGGACGATTGAAATTAGGGACAAGGTTGTTTATTTCAATGGAGAAAAGATTAAATTCCGTGGCGTCAACCGCCATGATTCTGATCCGGAGACAGGATTTGTAATCGATGTCCGGCAGATTAAAAAGGATCTGATGCTGATGAAGCAGCATAACTTTAATGCTATTCGTTCCAGCCATTATCCAAATGCACCATATTTTTATCAGATGTGCGATGAATATGGATTTATGGTGATTGACGAGGCGGATATTGAGGCACATGGACCATTTATGCTGTACCGGAAGGAAGACACAGACCAGAATCGTTTTCGTCGTTGGAATGAAAAGATTGCAGATGATCCGGCATGGGAAAAGGCAATTGTGGATCGTGTCCGGCTTATGGTACAGAGGGACAAAAACCGTCCCTGCATTGTAATGTGGTCTATGGGAAATGAAAGTGCATATGGATGCAATTTTGAAAAGGCACTTGCCTGGACAAAGAATTTTGATCCGGATAGGATCACACAGTACGAAAGTGCAAGATACCGTAATTATGATATTACCTATGATTATGACAATCTGGATCTTTACAGCCGGATGTATCCATCACTGCAGGAGATAGAAGATTATCTGAAAAATGATGGAAGCAAACCGTTTCTGCTGGTGGAATACTGCCACAGTATGGGAAATGGACCAGGAGATTTTGAAGATTATTTTCAGATGATTCATAAGGATGACCGTATGTGTGGAGGTTTTGTATGGGAGTGGTGTGATCATGCAATCGCACATGGAACGGCAGAAAATGGAAAGACCAGATATTATTACGGTGGGGATCATGGAGAAGCCATTCATGATGGCAATTTCTGTATGGACGGACTTGTCTATCCGGATCGTACACCGCATACGGGACTGCTGGAATATAAAAATGTCTATCGTCCGGTTAGGGTTGTGTCGTATGACTGGAAAAACGGACAGATAGTTCTTCACAATTATATGGATTTTGATGATTTGAATAATTATGTGGATATTTTCTATGAAATGACACAGGATGGAATAACGGTGGAAAAAGGAAAGCTGGCAAATGTTGTTGCAGCACCCCATAGCGATGCGATGGTGGAGTTGAAGCTGCAGGTTCCGAGTACCGGTAAGGTTTATCTGAAACTTATTTACCGATTGAAAAAGCAAATGCCATTGCTTAAACCAGGTCATGAATTAGGTTTTGATGAAATAAAGCTCGCAAATGAGGATGACAGAAATCGACAGGCTGTAAAGTGGCTGGAGCAGGAAAAAGAAGTCGGAGCTATTGATGTGAAGGAAAATGAACGGCAGGTTGTGTTACAGGCAAATGACTTTACTTATGTTTTTGATAAGCGTACCGGATTATTTGAGGATATGCAGTTTGCGGGAAGAAGTTATATTGACCATCCAATGGAATTGAATATATGGAGGGCTCCGACGGATAACGATATGTATATAAAAAAGGAATGGAAAAAGGCACATTATGATGCAGCATATACAAGAGCATACCGTATAGAAGTGCTTCAGAACAAGCATGGGGTCTTTATCATGGAGCATGTGGCAGTTGTAGCTGATACAGTACAAAAGATTTTGGATGTGGAAATGACATGGAAAATCAATGAGGATGGGAAAATAGAGGCGGTTATAGAGGCAGTAAAAGATAAAGAATTTCCGGAACTGCCAAGGTTTGGAATTCGGATGTTTTTGAATAAGAAAATGAATGAGGTTACTTATTTTGGAATGGGTCCACAGGAAAGTTACCGGGATAAACATCAGGCTTCTTGTCATGGATTATTCCGCTCTAAGGTGGCTCAGATGCATGAGGACTATATTCGTCCACAGGAGAATGGAAGTCATTATGACTGCGATTATGTAGAGATTACGAGTGGTCAATATGGAATTGCAGCAGTTTCAAATGATTCATTTTCGTTTAATGTTTCTGTTTACACTCAGGAGGAGTTAGAAAGGGCATCACACAATTATGAACTGGAAGAATCGGATAGCACCGTATTCTGTATGGATTATGCAATGAATGGTATTGGTTCAAATAGTTGCGGACCGGATGTTTTGGATAAATATCGGTTTGCTGAGGAAGCATTTCGATTTCAGTTTGAATTAATTCCATTTGTAAAAGGATAATACAAGACACTTGACAACCAAAGCAAATTTCCTGAGTAGATGATAAAGATTTTGTCCGGACAGTCAGACTCTTCTCAGGAAAAAACAATTAGAAAAGACAAAAATGACACGACTACAGGGATTTCTAAACAATAAATAGTGAAGGAGCGATTCTTAATGGAGGAAAAGAAATATTTAAAATGGTACAACAAGATAGGATATGGATCCGGTGATATTGCAGGAAATGTAGTGTATGCATTTCTGACATCATTTGTGATGGTATATCTGACAGATACGATTGGATTGGCATCCGGAATAGTTGGAACACTGATTGCAGTTTCAAAATTATTCGACGGATTCACAGACATCTTTTTTGGAGCAATGATTGATAAGACGCATAGTAAGATGGGAAAGGCAAGACCATGGATGCTGTATGGTTACATTGGTTGTGCGATTACATTGGCAGCCTGTTTTGCAATTCCAACAAGTCTTGGCAGGACGGCACAGTATGCTTGGTTCTTTATCGCATATACGCTGTTGAATGGTGTGTTTTATACGGCAAATAACATTGCTTACTCTGCACTGACATCACTTGTTACCAAGAATAGTAAAGAGCGTGTGCAGATGGGTTCTTACCGTTTCATTTTTGCTTTTTCAACCAGTCTTCTGATTCAGGCGGTTACCGTTGGATTTGTTGAAAAATGTGGTTCAGATGCAGCAGCATGGCGTCTGGTTGCAATTATTTATGCAGTAATCGGATTAGTTGTGAATACTATTTCCGCATTATCTGTCAAAGAACTTCCGGAAGAGGAATTAAATGAAGGAAATACAACAAGTGAAGAGGAAAAATATGGGCTGGTTCAGGCATTCAAGCTGCTGGTAAAGAATAAATTTTACCTGATGATCTGTGGTACTTATATTTTACAGCAGTTATACAGTGCAATGATTGGTGCCGGTATTTATTATATGACCTGGGTTTTGAAAAACAAAAATCTGTTTGGACAATTTGCCTGGGCGGTAAACATTCCTCTTATCATTGCGTTAATATTTACACCAACACTGGTTGGAAAGTGGAATGGTATGTATAAGCTGAATTTGAGAGGTTACATCCTTGCCGTGATTGGCAGAGCCCTCGTTGTTGTTGCCGGATATATGGGAAGTATTCCTTTGATGATGGCATTTACAGCATTAGCAGCATTGGGACAGGGACCTTGGCAGGGAGACATGAATGCCGTGATTGCTTCATGCTCTGAGTACACTTATCTGACACAGGGAAAGCGTGTGGATGGTACAATGTATTCATGCACTTCACTAGGTGTTAAGATTGGCGGGGGTATTGGAACGGCAGTCGTAGGGTGGCTGTTAGAACTTAGTGGCTATGTGGGTACTCATGCCGTTCAGCCGCAGTCCGCATTGAATATGATGCAGTTTATGTATCTCTGGCTGCCACTGATCTTTGATGTACTTATTATGTTTATTCTTTCCAGAATGAATGTGGAAGAGACAAACGCAAAGATTAAAAAAGAAAAGGGAATTACAGTAGAAACCGCTCAGCAGTAATGAGCAGAAAATAGTAAAATGAAAAGGACCATTTCACATTTGTGAAGTGGTCTGCTTTTTCAGTATTCAGTTTTCACAAATAGTCCTTTTAGCCGGCTTATGCATGATATACATACTCAAAGTATTCTTCGTAGAAAGCTAAAAGGTTGTTCATATAATTTTTGAATTTGCTCATTTTGTATTCCTCCTTTTCTTGTTTGCAAATTCATTATAGGATAGGCTGGATAAGAATGCTTGCCAAATTAAAATAAAATATAGACAAATATTGCAAAGAAAATCAAAAATCAAGTAATAAAGGGGAGATGTATCAATGCATTTGACATTTAAGGAAACAAAGGAAGAGGTATATGCGGCTCAAAGAGTGTCAAAACATATATCTCCACATTTACATAATGCATTGGAAATTGTGTGCGTAACGGAAGGAACACTTGAGATAGGAGTGGGGCAGGAATTATATCATATGGAAAAGGGTGATATCGGATTTGTCTTTTCTGATATTATTCATCATTATCAGGTGTTTTCAGAAAAAACAAGCAGGGCAGATTATATTTTGGTTCCATCTTCTTTTGCAGGAGTATTTAAAGATAAAATACAAGGATATGCTCCTAAATATCCGGTTATTCGTGCGAAACAGATTGAACCGGATGTTTATAATGCAATTCAGGCGATTATCCAAATGGAAGAAAAAGAACCTATGATTGTTCAAGCGTATATTCAAATTGTGTTGGCAAGATGTATAGGAAAAATGGAACTGGTGGAAAAAAGTTGTGTGGGAAGCGATGATTTGATATATCGAACGGTATCTTATGTATCAGGAAATTTTAGGAAAAAATTTTCTTTAGAGGAGATGGCACATGATCTCGGAGTAAGTAAATATGTCTTGTCACGAGTGTTTTCTAAAACATTTCACCGCAATTTCAATCAGTATCTTAATGATGCCAGACTGAGCTATGCCTGTACAAGATTAGTGAATTCAGGAGATACAATTCTTGACATCTGTTTGGATAGTGGTTTTGACAGCCAGAGAACATTTAATAGAGTGTTTAAGGAACGCTATAGAATTAATCCGAGCGAATATCGAAAATTAAAAAGATAAGATATATTTCTTTGAGGAGAAAAGCGATGTATTTTCATAAGCGGATGCGACAGATTAATAACGATTTGCCGTATCTTTTTGAAGTTGATTGATTTTTAGGCACTATGTAATGTTAATTGTGCCACAATAAAGTTCACGCTTGAGGTAATTATGCCGATATATACTAAAAAAGCAGACAAATGAATTTGTAATGTGGAGATAGACAAGGAGGTTACTTTATGTCAAAAATTGCAGATTATGCATTCTTATTTCAAAAATCATTTGGACAAACGGCGCAAAATCCAATAGGGAGTTTTCGACTTTCAAAGCTTAATAGTAGTGCGGTACAATCACAGTTGAAAGCGGCAGGCATTAACACAAATAGTAAACAGTACCAAAAGGTTATAAGTAAGATGATGAAAGATGGTAATGGAATGATGTATACGAATCCATTAGCTATAAAGAATCTTATGAAGAACTATGATAAAGACGGGGACTATATTTCTCCGGTAACTGGTCTTGCTGGTATGGATGCAACGGATATTCCGATTTCTAAGAGACATGTGATTATTGATATTTCTGAAAAAAGCAGACAGGAAATGTTTGACAATGCGAAAAGAGAGTTTCTTGAAGAAAATGGAATTGCAAATGGAGATACCACCAAGCGCTCAGATGTGTTTTATCATTATCAAAAGAGTGTTCAAAAACAAGATAGATTAAAGGGAACCTGGACTTTAGAACAATATGAGAGACAGTATAACAAAGCTTTTTATAATGCGGCAAAGGCAGCAGATCCGACATGGAAACCTGGAAAGGAGATAAAAACAGGTGCGTTGGATGGAATTACAAGAGAAGAAATTGACAACTCATTGACTGTAACGATGGGACAGTATGGAGAAACATTTAAGCGAGGCTTTGATATGAAATTGTAAAAATACAAAGTATATATCGGTGCTTTAGAGGTTGATTTTAGAATAAATGACTGATAATACTTGATTATCAGTCATTTAGGGACAGAAGTTAAAAATTGAATTTATTTCGAGGATATTTTGTGGATAATATATTTTTTTGACATTTGCATTTCCTATTTGCATTTTACGCTCTTTTGCACCTTTACCATATATAAGTACAATAGTATCATTGAAGTTGACATCGGAAGGGGTAAGGTTGCATAGTTCTGATATGCGCATTCCTGTTGAAAATAAAAGCTCGGTAACTGCAATATCTCGAAGAGCCTTTTTTCTCTTATATGATGTGGTGGCAGAAGTATATTGATTATAAATGGTAGCCAGAAAGATTTCTAAAGTTTCTAGAGGGATTGTTTTGGGAAGAGTAATTGGTTCTCTAAAACGTATTTCGACTTTATCGAATGGATTCTGATTAATAATTTCTTTAAATTTGCAATAGTGAAAGAATGCCTTTAAAGATGCAATTTTGCGTTTGGCAGATTTGGGCTTATAGGAAGAATGTAGGTGTACGATATAAAAATGTAATAGTATATGAACTGATATGTGGTGCAAGATGTATATTTTGAAGGGAAGAGAAAGCATAGTGAATAAGCTTTCTCTTTTTGAATGCAGGAAAAATATTCCGATAAGCCGTGATAAATTCAATATTTGTAACGGAACAAATAGTCTACCATTTTTCAAAACCTGCTTTTATAATTTAGATGTGTCCACACAGAAAAACATTTCTTCTGGGGGAGCACGACAATTAAATATGATGATTTCACTGGACATAGGGAACAGTTACGCATTGCGCCGTGCCGCAGATGCGCCAGGATCGGTAAGGATGAATTGATGGAGAGGAAATATACATATGATCAATCTGCCTGATGTGAGATGCCGGGAGCGATAATATCCATGCAAAAGAGGAATTGTGGTGATTCCGTGGTTGCGACTGTTCTACGATAATGATACTACATTTATATTTTTTATGACAAAAGAAATGATGAAGTTGTTGCATCTCGAAAATAAGAAGATTCACTACAAAACAAATGAAAGAACATTTAGGAGTGCAAGAAAAAAGGCCGCTTGCAGATTTTTTGCCAACACTTACTATTGCTGCAAAGAACCTTG
>OGRR01000823.1_pt1 | contig 23653 bp, 19 predicted proteins | sample 1553511 | NCBI WGS metagenome assembly OGRR01 (sample SAMEA2580040, study PRJEB22360) | human gut metagenome | biome: human gut; feature: human-associated habitat; material: faeces | place: Denmark | collected 2008/2010 | reverse complement strand
GCTGTCGGGTCAACCTCGATAAGCACCTGGAAGTCAACGCCGTACAGTTCGTTTAAGGCTTGCTGGATGTCTTTCAGGTAATGCTTTTCGATCCAATCCTTGATGAAGGCGTTGTCCGAGGTCAGCATGATGAAGCCGGGGCTTGCCGCCTGAATTTGGACGCGCGAGAAGAACGCATCGATTTGCGATGCGTTGATGGTCGGATACGATTTGAGCTGCTGCATCAAATCTGTCCATGTCTGGTCGATATCCATAAAGCCCTACATATTCCAATCTTGCCGGTACGATACGTTCCGGATTCTTCCTACAGAGATAATGCAACCTGCGTTCCGCGCCCGGTAAGCTTTCTTTTCTTGCTTACCTTTTCCACGAGTCCCGCTTCTTCCATTTTCGAAAAAGCGGTGTGGACGCTGGCCACGGCGATGCCGGTTGCCTTGCTGACTTCGCTTACGCCCAGGGTGTTGTTGGGCAGCAAGGCTTTCAGGACGGCGATCTCGTTCTCCGTGAGCTCTGGTGTTTCCAGCGCTTCGATTTCCTCGTCTGGGGTGCGCGAAGCCACGAGGCTGATGGTTACTACCGACCCCTGGTTCACGTTGTCTTTTATCTCTATATGGCCATGCGAGGTGCTGAGGTAGTCCTTCACGATGGGTAGCCCCGAGCCAACGCCGCGGATATAGCGCTTCATCGGTTCGATGGCGGAAGAGAACCCGGGTTCCTGAACCAAATCCTTATGTTTGATTCCTGGCCCCTGATCGGCAAAGCGAATGGTGTTGCCCTGATCGAAGATGGAAACGACGACCTCGTTGAATTTGGCGTGGATGAAGTTCTCGGATACCTCGCGGATAACGGTATAGGGGATCATCCCGCCTGCTTCTTTGGCGTTTTTATAGGTAAGCGAGGCGATGTGCTCGATATACTCGTGCGTTGGGCCGCCTTGCACCTGTATAACGCGTGGCGCGGTTTTCAACGAATCGTAGATGGCGATGCGCGCCGGAGAGTTGATGTAGTGGTAGTCGAAAGCCTGTGGGGGCTGTTCGGCTGCATCTTCTTCGAGCGTTCCGCCGTTCATGGTGTGGGCAAAGGATTCGTCGTAGCTTGCCTCTTCCACAAATGAGGGGACGAACGGCGTACTGAACGCCGGCTGCTGCCTCGTATAAGCTGCTTGTCCTTGCACTGTGGGCGCTTGTGGTATCTGTGCCTGTTGCGGCACGGCTCCTACCTGCGGATACGCCTGCATCGGCTGTTGTGCTTGAAACGCTTGCGGCATCGGTTGCTGCATTGATTGCGGGGAAAGGCCAGCGTTTTGGGCCGGCTGCCCTATTTGCTGGACGGGCTGCATGGGCGCTTGAGGCATTGGCTCTGTGCCGTTTTCCTGCTGCTCGGCTGCTTGAACCTGCTGTTGGTAAGCGGGCTGAATTGCGGGAGGGTAGGCCGCCGCCTGCTGGGTTGGATACGCCATTTGCTGAGGATAGGCGCCGTAGCCCATGCCGTTGTAGGGAAAGCTTTGATAAGGCATAGCAGCGCTACTCCCTTGGTTGGGGTAGGGGGCGAACTGCCCCTGCTGGGGATACCCCGGCGCGGGCGCTGGTGCCTGGATGGGTTGTGCTTGTGGCGCATTTGCCCAAGCGGCATTGCCCTCCGCGTCTTGCGCAGGAGGCGTCCCCATCTGTTCCATCGGCTGCATATGTGGTGCGTTTTCTTGGTTCATGATGCTTTCCGATTTTTCAATGTATGAGAAAAAGAGCTCGAAAACCATGCGGAAAAGCGGCATAGATCGAGCTGATTTTTCACTCATTTTAGACGGTTATTCACACTTTTTCAAACTTTCCACCAAGGTTTTCCTTGGGTTTTCGAAGTTTTCAACAATCTTTCAATAAATTGTGGAAAACATTGAAAACAGAGGAAAGGAAATGTGAAAAACCTGAAAGTGACGTTGGAAAACCTGCCGGGCAACAGGGTGCGTGCGCTTTCAATTGCGCCAGATTTTCCCTTTGCCTTGCCTTCTTTTCCGTTATGCCTCGTATTGCTTCCGTATTTCCTGTTGATAACTGGAAAATGCCTGGTCAATCGAGTTAACGAGGTTCTCAGCCGTCTCTGTGACGGTGTTCGGGGATACGTTTTGCCTCCCTTGTTCATTGCGTCGTCCGCTGACTCTGGGATAATGGTTGAAAAGTATTCCAAGCACAGGGAAAGTTATCAACATTTTCCACAATGCTATATAAACAAATTGTGGAAAACCTACTTTCTTTGGGGAAAAGAGAGGTGGATAAGTAATGAAGATAGCGGTTTCACTCGACAAGGACGGCATGTTGCCCGACCGTTTTGGAAAACTTTCGCCCGAATCTTTGCGACGCGGTGGAATCAACTTTCGCTCGTTTCCCATAGCGATCTCCGATGTTCCTGCGGGCGCGAAATCCCTTGCCCTTTCGTTTGTGGACTTCGACTCTATCCCCGTGTGCGGGTTTGCCTGGATTCACTGGGCAGCGTGCGATATCGATCCCGCAACGACCCTTGTTCCCGAAAATGCCAGCCACAGTGGGGAATTCCCATTCACGCAAGGCTCCAACAGCTGTACCTCCCGCGCCGATGAGACGAGCGAGGAAGTTATTCGCGGTTATATTGGCCCCTGTCCCCCCGACAAGGACCACACTTACACGCTCACGGTGTATGCCCTTGATTGCGAGCTTGGCCTGAAGTCGGGGTTCTTGTTCAACGAATTCCATTGGGCACTGCAGGGCCATGTCATGGACAAAGCAACGCTCAATATTCCCAGTAGGGCATAAATATCCACTTTTGCATGTGCATTCTGTGATGAGCGGGGCAATTGGGCAAGATGCTTCCTTCTTTATTCTTGACGCACGGTTTCCTCATCGTATAATTTCGAAGTTACTGTAAATCTGAAAGGAAAAGTAATGAAGCGCACCTATCAACCGAACAACCGCAAGCGCGCAAAGAAGCACGGTTTCCGTGCACGTATGGCCACCAAGTCCGGCCGCGCCGTACTCTCTGCTCGCCGTGCAAAGGGCCGCAAGCGTCTTTGCGCCTAACTTTCCTTGTGAGAAACCGTGTTAGGAACCATCAAATCCAGCACTGAGATCTCCTACCTGTTCTCGCACGGAAAAAGACATGCAACTCCCTGCGTAACTATGATCGTGTACCGGGGAGATTCCCAACACGGCCCTAGTGGCCGTGTTGCTTTTATAGCGGGCAAGAAAAACGGCAATGCCGTGTGGCGCAATTCCGCGAAACGTCGTATGCGCGCCGTGTGCCACGATATCGGTGGCCCTTGGCCGGAGCTGAATGTCATTTTCTTGGCGAACAGGAAAACCACGCGCGTTGACTACAAAAAGCTTGTTTCAACGTGCAAGAAGATCATGGAATCGTATTAAAAAGGCAAGCGGAGCGTTCTTGAAAGTTTGGTCGAAAATCGCGGCAATTCCCAAGGGGCTTCTGCTTCTTTTGATCAAGTTCTACCGTTTTGCCATTTCTCCCTTGCTCCCCGCTACGTGTCGGTTTATTCCTACGTGCTCGGAGTACGGGCTTATTGCGGTTAAGCGATTCGGTTTTCTCAAAGGTCTGTATCTAACCTGTCGGCGTATCTTGCGCTGCAGACCAGGTGGAGGCCGCGGGTACGATCCCGTGCCGGATACCTTTCATCTATAAGTATGTAAACAGTTAGCCCCCAACCGAGAGGAAAAAGGTACACATGTGGGACGCGTTTAAAGACGCCATATTCTGGTGCATCCAAGCCGCGTATGGCTTCGTTGCCGACTGGGGTTTGGCGATCATCATCGTGACGCTCATTCTCCGTCTTATCCTGTTCCCCCTTATGCAGAAGCAGATTCGCTCTTCGTATCGAATGCAGCAGTTCAGCCCTCGCATCCAGGAAATCCAGGAAAAGTACGCTGACGATCAGCAGCGCCAGGCCGAAGAGATGCAGAAGGTTTACGCAGAGATCGGCTTCAACCCCATTACCGGTTGCTTGCCCCTGTTCCTTCAGATGCCTATCTTCGTTGCCCTGTTCCAGGTACTGCAGGAAATGGGTTCGCGCACCGAGGGCATGGAGTACTCGTTCTACAACGTGCTCCCTTCGCTGCTTTCTTCCCCCTCTGCAATGCTCGACCAGGGTTTCCTGGCATTCCTGCCTTACGGAATCCTGCTTCTCCTGTTCGCCTTCTGCACGTTCCTGCCTTCCTTGCTTCAGCAGATGGGCACGAACAGCCCCCAGAAGACTCAGACCATGATCATGATGGGCGTTATGTCCCTGTTCATGCTGTGGCTTGGTTGGGGTTCCCCCACGGGCGTTCTCCTGTTCTGGGCAACGTCTTCGGTATTCGGCGTTTTGCAGCAGATCATCTCCACGCGTGTTATGAAGCACAAAGATGAAGAAGTTGAAGCTGAAAAGGTTGAAGTTAAGCCGGTAGAGGTTAACGTGGTTCGCAAAGAAAAGAAGAAGCGCCCCACCAAAAAGAGCAAGTAATTCTGCTTCACATATTTTTTGCCGTCTCCTCCCCTTCGTGGTTCTACTACGAAGGGGAGATTTGAATGTAAGGAGTTTTTCATGGAAGAAGAGAACGTAAACCAGGAGGTTTCCGCTCCCCAAGAAGCAGAAGGGGAGGAAATCTACTCTGAGGAAGAGGTTGATAGGATCGCCGATACCGCTATCGATGCTATTCAGGACATTCTGAAGTACTTCGATGTGGGCGAGGTCTCCATTGAGGAATACGAAGGTGACGAGGGTGAGCTTATCCTCGATATCACGGGCGACGATCTGGCCGTGCTCATCGGTCGTCACGGCCGCACGCTTGATGCGCTGCAGTTCCTGATTTCCTCTATCACGTCGCGCATTGTAGGCCATCGCTATCCCATCGTGGTCGACGTGGAAGGCTACAAGGGGCGCCAGCGCCAGAAGATCGAGGACATCGCCCTTAACGCAGCCGACCGAGCGGTAAGCCAGGACCGCAGCGTAAAGCTTCGTCCTATGACCCCGTATGAGCGTCGCATCGTCCATATCACCCTGCGCAACGATGACCGTGTGGAAACGGTTTCCGAAGGCGAAGGCCGTGCTCGTCGCGTTGTGATCAGCCCTCGATAGGCATGGATATGAGCATCGAATCGTGCGCTCCCACCGAAACCCAGCGCGCTCTGCTCGACAAGCACCTGGCTTTGGTAATCGAGGAAAACAAGGTAACGAACCTGACCCGCATTGTCGATTGGGATTCCGCTCAAGTTCTTCATGTCGAGGATTCTCTTGCAGGATTGCCCGAGGTTATGGGTGCTCCCGAAGGAGCGTATCTGGACATGGGCTCTGGCGCTGGTTTCCCTGGTATTCCTTTGGCTATCATGACGGGGCGCGAGACGCTTCTGGCCGATTCGGTAGGGAAGAAGACGCGCGCCCTTGATGGTTTTGCCCGTGAGCTTGGGGTAGCTGATCGCGTTTCCACGTACCATGGTCGCATCGAAGACCTTGCCTTGCAGAAGCCCAACCATTTTTCGTTGGTAACGGCGCGTGCCTTGTCTTCGCTTTCCTCTCTTTTGGAGCTGGCATCTCCGCTCCTTGCCAAAGGCGGGAGCTTGGTGTGCTACAAGACGCATCGTGAATCCGATGAGCTTGAGCATGCGAAGGCCGTGGCTCAGAAGTTGGGAATGGAGTTTGTCTCTTCGAGAGGGTTTACCTTGTCCGATGGAGAAACCAACCGCGCCATCATCGTGTTTCGCAAGCGCTGCAACCCTTCGATGAAACTTCCCCGAAGAGTTGGCATGGCTCAGAAAAAGCCGTTTTAACAGAAAGCTCCCCAGGTTCGCCCTGGGGAGCTTTCTGTTTGATGGACGGATTTATTGTCGCTTCTAGACAGGGAGGAATTTTCCTTGTTTGGCTCTTTTGGTTGCGTTGAACCGCTAGAAAGCCGCGAAATCGATTATGAGCTAGGTGTTGGTTAATTTGCTTGCAACTACTCAAGTTGGTTTCGTTTTTCCTCTTAGAAGCGATTTGGTGGCTTCGTTTTCTGGTGATGGCTGGGCAAAATCACATCTCGTAGGAATCTTTCCCTTCTCGGTGGGCCTTTGCTTGAGGAAAGATTTTGCTCAAAGGTGGAAAAGCAATGCCCCTTGGTAAAAAGCGTCGGGGTTTCTATTCTCTAAACGTAACGGCAAGGGTATTATCGAATAACCGAAACAATGGAGTTCGGAAACGCCGCTTTGGGACTTCCCCTTATGCTGTCCGGTTGCCAGACCTGTTTCGTTTTGATTCTTTGCCCAATATCGCAGCTGCGGGTTTCTTGCCTGCACAGCGCGATTACTTTTATATACCGTTGTTTCATGTTTCACGTGAAACATGAAATTGTCCGTCCTGCTTGTGCGGGGCGTTTCCGATGGAGCAGATTTGTCTGGTAGGCAGAAAGAAAGGAGAGCTCGTGGGGCTGTTCGGTAGTCGAAAAAAAGCAAAAAACGTTCCCGTGACTTCCGTGACCGAGCAAAATCAAGGTTCTGAAGAAATACAGGAAGAGGTCCTTCAGAACAATCTTGATGAAATCAATGAACATGCTGCCGTTGTCGAACGCGATTCTGCGGTAGAGAATGCTGTCGCTTCTTCCGCAGAAGTCGAAGCACAGAGCTCTGAAGAAGAGGCTTCTGTGTCCGAACCTGAAGAAGATGACGAAGGTATCCGCACGTTCGTTTCTTTCCGTGAAAAGCCTGCGGTTTCCCATGCTATCGGGCAGACCAAGATCCTTGCCATCATCAACCAGAAGGGTGGCGTTGGCAAATCAACCACGGCGGTGAACCTTTCGGCCGCTCTTGGCTCCATGGGCAAAGAAGTGCTTCTTGTTGACCTTGACCCTCAAGGCAATGCAACAAGCGGCTACGGGATTGACAAACGTGCACTTGATGGCTGCGTGTATGACGTGCTGTTGGGCGAAGCTCCTGCTGAAGACGTAATTCTTTCCTGTGTGGCTGAAGGCGTTGACATCCTGCCCTCTACCATCAATCTTGCCGGTGCCGAGGTTGAGCTGGTAAACGAGATGGCTCGAGAGAATCGCCTGAAGAGCGCTTTGGGTGGGTTGCGCGGTCGCTACGACTACATCCTTATCGACTGTCCTCCGTCTTTGGGCCTGCTTACCATCAACGCCTTGGTTGCTGCCGATAAGCTCCTGGTTCCCATCCAATGCGAGTTCTACGCTTTGGAAGGTGTGACAAAACTCCTTGATTCGATGAAACGTGTCAAAAACATGCTGAATCCCAGCCTCGATATTTTTGGCATCGTCCTTACTATGTACGATTCGCGAACCAACCTTGCTAATCAGGTGGTTAACGAGGTTCGTTCGTTCTTCGGGGATGCGGTGTTCGAGACGCTTATCCCCCGTACTGTTAAATTGTCCGAAGCGCCAAGTTATGGCCAATCCATTTTGGAATATGCGCCCGATAACAAAGGCGCCCTTGCGTATAACGACCTTGCCAAAGAGGTGATTGCTCGTGGCTAAGCAAAAAAGTGGTTTGGGGCGTGGTCTCAACGCCTTGTTCGACGATAGTCCGGTAATGTCCCAAAGGGTTTCTTCTGAACAGCCCAAAGAAGAGCCCCTGCGTTCAACTGAGTCGGAAAAGCCCGCTGAACAGGATACTTCCGAATCGGCAGGTGTTCTTCATCAGGCTCTGCATCAACATGCCACCAAGCGTGCTGCTGAAAAGAAGACCGATAAGTCTTCCGACATCTATATTTCTGAAGACGCCTTGGAAAACGCCAAGGTGGTTTCTCGCGAAGCCCGCAAGCCTGCGGTGCGTCCTGGTTCAGGAACGCTTGGGGTTCCCGGGTCAGTATCGATGCGCACCCCTGCGCCGAAACCGCGCATTGCTGCAGAGCGCCCTGCACGTCAGGTGGCTCCGAGGGCTGCCGCCCAGGCAAGGCAGGCAGCTGCAGAGCCTGTTGCGGAAAAACCGAAGGATTCCAAGGGCACAACGGCGGTTGTGAAACTGAGCTTGGTTCATCCCAACCCTGATCAGCCCCGCACCAATTTCAAGCCAGGTGAAATAGAAGAGCTTGCAGGCTCCATCAAGAAAGAGGGCCTGCTGCAACCCATTCTGGTTCGCAAGATTGGCAACCAGTATCAGATTCTTGCTGGCGAGCGTCGTTACCGTGCGTGCAAGAGCTTGGGGCTTGAAGAGGTGCCGGTTCGTTTTTGGGAAGCCGACAACGACAAGGCGCTCGAGATTGCCCTTATCGAAAACATCCAGCGTTCAGACTTGAATCCCATTGAAGAAGCGTATGGCTACAAAAGGCTTATGGAACGCAAGGGCATGACGCAATCGGAAGTTGCTCAGACGGTTTCCAAAGGGCGTTCTACCATTGCCAATGCCTTGCGCTTGCTCGATTTACCCGAAGATGCCCAGCAACTTTTGTTCGAAGAGAAGATCGCTGCAGGCCATGCCCGCGCCATTCTTTCGGTGGAAGATGCCGAGGGCAGGAAAACGCTTACCGAAAAGCTGAAAAACGAAAAGCTGAGCGTTCGCGAAACCGAGGCGCTGGCTCGTCTCATGAATGGTCGTGAAAAGGCAAAAGAGGAGGGCGCTGCCAAGCGCGTCCCTGCGCCGCCAAGTTTCAAGAAAGCGGCAAAGGGTCTGACTCGATTCCTTTCGGCCCCTGTTCGTGTGAAAACGGTTAAGGGGAAGAACAAGATCGAGATTCAGTTCAAAGATGAAGAAGAGCTGCAAAGGATCCTTGGTTTGATTGAAGAGTCGGCGGAGCGGTCGGCCGAACAGAGCAATAACGACTAATGAAAGGCCCTCATCCTGATATGGATGAGGGCCTTTCATCTTTGTGTTTTGGCAGCGCAGGAGGTGTTCGGGCTGCAAGCAATGCTGGTTTAGCCAGGCTGAACACCTTATTCGCTTTAGACGAGAGCAGGTTTCTTTGCTGCTTGCGTTTTTTTTGGCTCGCCTTGCCAAAAAGCTGTGCCTTTACATTTTGTTTTTCAGCTGTCCGCAGGCTCCGTCGATGTCGCTGCCGCGTGAGTTGCGAATCGTTGCTTCCTTTCCTGAGCTCTTCAAGGATTTGACCCAGTGTTGCTGGGTTGCAGGGGTACTTGGCTTGTAAGGGCTTCCCTCAACTTCGTTTACCGTGAGCAGATTGACGTGGCAAAGCAGCCCATCACAGAAGTCGATAAGCGCATCGAGGTTTTCCTCAGTGTCGGTTACCCCTTTGATGAGCAGATATTCAAGGCTTACGCGTCTGCCGGTTTTTTCGACGTAGGAAACGAGGGATTCCTTGAGTTTTGGCAGAGGGATACCTGAGCAGCGGGGCATGATTTCGTTGCGCACGCTCTGAATTGCCGAATGAAGCGAAACGGCAAGGGTGAACTGCTCGGGTTCTTGTGCGAGCTTGTCGATTCCCTGGATGATGCCACAGGTGGAAACCGTGATATGACGCGCCCCGATTTCCAGGCCGTCTTTTGCATTAGCGAAACGCAGTGCCTCGAGGGATGCTTCATAATTCTGGAAGGGTTCCCCTTGTCCCATGGAGACAAGGTTGGTAACACGGCAGTTGAAATCGTTCTGCACGGCAATAATCTGGCATATCATTTCCGACGAGGAAAGGTTGCGGGTTAGCCCCTCGTGTCCTGTTGCGCAGAACGTGCATCCCATAGCGCATCCTGCCTGGGTGGAAAAGCACACGGTGAGATGCTTCGGCTCGTCCCTTCGTTCCTTTTTGTCAAAAGAAGGGATGCCCACCGCCTCAACGCGCGCGCCGTCGGCGTATTCGAAGACGTATTTTCGTGTGCCGTCAGTGGATACCTGCTTGTTAACGATGCGCGGGGAAACCAGAGGGTAGTCGTTTGCCAGCACTTCGCGCAGCGCCTTCGGCAAGTTGGTCATTTCGTCATAGGACTTTGCACCTCGCTGGTAGAGCCATGAGGTGAGTTGTTTTGCGCGGAAGCGCGGCTGTCCAAGCCCTTCGATGATGGAAGGGATTTCGGACAGATTGAAAGATTGGATTGCGTTATTCATGGTTGGTATTATACGCAACCATGAATGCCCTACGCTGGTAGCACCGTGGTAACCTGCGTTTGCTATACTCACTAACGGTTAACGTATTTGGCGTCCAGCTGTTCTGATGCCTCTAAGTATGTGAAAGCGGGAACTATGTCTTGTTCTTTTGATCCGAAAGAAATTCGTGTGGCGCTGCTTGCCGGCGGTAAAAGCGGTGAGCGCTCCATTTCCTTGGCATCAGGGGAGGGCGCGAAGGAAGCGCTTGTTGAGGCTGGGTTCCCTGTTACGGTCTTTGACCCTGCGAAGAAGGAAGATCTTATCGCCTTGGTTGAAGGCGATTTCGATGTTGCCTTCTTGGCGCTGCATGGCAAATTCGGCGAGGACGGCACCATCCAGGGTTTCTTGGAGACTATCGGCTTGCCTTATATCGGACCGGGAGTCTGGTCGAGCGCAACGGCAATCGACAAGCCGAAGGCGAAGCGCTGCTATCAGCGTGCGGGCATTCCCACGCCTCATTCTTTGATGCTCGATTCCTCGAACATCGATATTGACGCGATTATTGAAGAAGTTGGCTCGCATTGCGTGGTTAAGGCTGCTACGGAAGGCAGTGCCCTGGGCGTGTACCTGTGCGAGGGCGCCGAAGAAATTGCTGCGGCCATTGAAAAGGTGTTCACTGTTGATTCCCATGCTTTCGTGGAAAGCTTTGTTTCCGGTGACGAGTTCACGGTAGCGGTTTTGGGCAACGACGATCCTTTCGCCTTGCCGGTTATCAAGATCGTTCCTTCGCACGAGTTCTACGATTTCGAATCTAAGTACGCACAAGGCGGCTCGCAGCATATTTGCCCGGCGCCTCTTTCCGAAGCAGATACCAAGCGCGCTATGGAGCTTGCGGTTGCCGCCCATAAGACGCTTGAGTGCCGCGGCGTTTCCCGCAGCGACCTTATCCAGGATGCCAACGGCGATTTCTGGGTTCTTGAAACCAACACCATCCCTGGCATGACGGCAACCTCTCTGTTGCCCGATGCCGCCCGTGCGGCGGGCATGAGCTTCGCCGAGCTGTGTGTGAAGCTCGTTTCCTATGCTTTGGAAAAGTAGCAGGTGCTGATAATTCTGCTTAAAGAAAAGCCCCTTGCCTTCTGAAAGAGGCAAGGGGCTTTTTGATGTGCAAGCGTTTTACGAATGCCTTGGAAAACGCACGGTTGCATTAAGCGATGTTTCACGTGAAACATCGCTGCTTTAGGTGAAGGCTAGAACAGCCCGCAGGAGTGCAATCCGAACACGATAAGGGCAACGAGTGCCAGCAGGATAATCCAGCTGATTACCGTACAGCCCATGTTTCCCTTGCGAGCTTGCTTGACCAGTCGCTCGGTTCCGGTGCGTTGCGTTTTCACCCATGCCGTGCCCTTATCTTTCTTCGGCAGGGGCACGCGGCCTGAAGGAACCCATTCGCCCTTCGTGTCGACGACCTTTTGCAGCGATTCCTTGCCTAGGGAAACATCGGGGCGCACACCGTTGCCCAGTTGCTTTCCGATGTTCTCAATGAAGGTGGAGAACTCTACTTCGTATTCAGGGTCGTAAGAAACGATGAGCACCTGACCCCAGTACAGCCCAGGGGCGGGCTTTTCAGTAAAGGCAACCAGCGCCAGCAACGCCACGGTGTTCCAGCCCTTGGCGTTGCAGAGGTCTACCTTCTCGGCGGTTTTTTCATCGATGAAGCCCATGCGCTTGCCGAAGGGGTTCACGATCCATGCCGTGCGCTTTCCGTCAACGTATTCCTGTTCAATCGAAAAAGTGTCGCCGATGATGTTGTCAGCGCCAAGGAAGGCCGCGGCTGCTTCTTTGCTTTCGGTTTCAAAGCGGGCATAGGTGGCGAAATAGCCAATTTCCGACATGTTTTCTCCTAGGAGTGATTTAAGCGTTAGAGATAAAGAATTCCATAAATGATAGTCTTACTAGCATGGAAACACAAAACGCAGAAGCCGCATCAAGGCTTGACACTTATATTCTTGAAAATACCCCTCAGCGCATTCGCGATCGCTACCATTCGCTCGGAGCCTACGCGAACGAGCATTCTTTTGGGGAACTCGACGAAGACGTTGTTGTCATCGATACGGAAACAACGGGATTTTCGTTCAACCACGATGAACTGATTCAGATCGCCGCTGCACGAATGGTACATGGCGAAATCGTGGGTTGGTACGTTACTTTCGTGAACCCGGGCAAGCCAATTCCGGAAGAGGTTGCCCACCTTACCAATATCAGCGATGCCGATGTGGCTGATGCGCCCGACCCTGATACTGCCGTGGCGGGTTTGGTCGAATTCGTTGGCTCTTCCGACGTGGTTGCCCATAATGCCAATTTCGACAGGACGTTTTGCACGAAGTACCCAACGGGTGAAGTGCTGAAGGGCAATTGCTGGATCGACTCGCTCGACTTGGCGAAAATCGCCCTGCCGCGCTTAACGTCGCACCGCCTGCTCGACTTGGTTCGTGCGTTTGGCGGCCCCGATTCCACCCACAGGGCGGATGACGATGTGGCGGCAACTGGCTTGGTGTACCGCGTGCTTCTGGCCGCTGTTGACACTATGCCCACGCCGCTGTTGCGCCATATTGCCGATATGTGCGATATCGAAGCATGGAATACCGAGCGCGTGTTCAAATGCATTGCTGCCATGAAAGAAGAGGAAGGGCCCTACAGCCTCCGCGCATCGCGCAAAGCCGCTGTTGCCCAGGCTTCGGCACCGCTGCGTCCCGATGCCAATGCACCGGAATCGCCCTTCTCTGAATCTGAGCCAGCAGAATGCCCCGATGCGCCTTCTCTTGAATTTGCAACCGACGAGGAGATAGCTGAAGCTTTTTCTGCCGAAGGACTGCTAGGAAGCCTGTACGAAGAATACGAGCCTCGCGAAGAGCAGCGTGAAATGGCTCTTGCGGTTAACCATGCCCTTTCCGCTTCGCGCAATTTGGCGGTCGAAGCGGGCACGGGTGTAGGCAAGTCGATGGCGTACTTGGTTCCTTTGGCGCTGGCTGCGCAGAAAAACGGCATCACGGTTGGTGTTGCCACGAAAACCAATGCTCTTCTTGACCAGCTTGTTCATAAGGAATTGCCTCTTCTTTCGAAGGCGCTGGGTATTACGTATGCGCCGTTGAAGGGATTCAGCCATTACCCGTGCTTGCGCAAAGTCGATGCCTTGGTGAGCCAGGGACCGGCTATCATCCATTATCGTAAGCAGGAAATCAATCAGGCTCCTGCTTTGGCTGGCCTGCTTTCCTTCGTGGAGCAAAGCGACTACGACGACATGGATGCGCTGAAAATCGACTATCGCGCAATTCCCCGTTGGCGTATCAGCACCAAGAGCAATGAATGCTTGCGCCACAAGTGCCCCTTCTTCGGGCGAAGCTGCTTCGTGCACGGTGCTCGCGAGCAGGCGCAGCGCTGCGATGTGGTGGTAACGAATCATAGTTTGCTGTTCTGGGACGTTCGTTTCGAAGGCGGCTTGCTGCCTCCTATCCGCTACTGGGCGGTGGACGAGGCCCATGGTGCCGAAAACGAGGCACGTCGCGCGTTGGCCCTTTCGGTTTCCTCGGAATCGCTTCGCTCCTTGGCCCTGCGAGTAAGTGGGGAAGGCACGCGGAATGTGTTTTCCCGCGTGGAGCGCAGCGCTAAGGCCCCGGAAGAAGGGCGCAAGCTCTACGAATCGCTTATCGCCAAGGCGCGCACGTGTGCGGGCGCTTTTGCCATGGCAACCGAAGAGTTTTGCCTTGGCGCGAAGGACCTGCTGGTGTTCGACCCGCGCACCCGTTCGCGTGGGTATGAGTATTTCGATTTATGGCTCAACGACGACGTACGCCACGGCGATACTTATCGTGGGGTGGTGAATCGTGCGCGCTCGGTGTACGACACGCTGGAAAAGCTTATTCGCGCTTGCCGTGACATCGTCGCCTATGCCGAGCAGATGGAAGACACGTCCAGTGCTCAGCGTGAGCTTGCCCTGGTTGCCCTCGAATTGCGCGAAGCGTATGAAGCGCTTGACGAGATGTTCTTCCACGAAAGCGACAACCACGTGTATTCCGTGCGCTTGAATCGCACAAAGGCGACGCTCGACGAAGTGTTCACTGTTCAGCCTTTGGACGTGGGCAAATCGCTGAACGAAAGCTTGTACGCGGAAACCCGAAGCGTTGTATACGCTTCGGCGACGCTTGCCGTTGACGGGCAGTTTGATGCATTCGAACGTGCCGTCGGCTTCAACGAAAGCGATGAATCGCAGGCTGACGTTCTGAAAGTTGATTCTAGTTTCGACTTCGACGCGAATATGCGCGTGTATGTGCCCACCGATATGCCTGAGCCCTCGGACCCCGGCTACCTTCCTGCTTTGGAGTCGTTCTTGATCGATCTGCACAAGGCGCAGCATGGCTCGTTGCTTACCCTGTTCACCAATCGTCGTGAGATGGAGCAGTGCTTCGACGAGGTGCATCCTGCCTTGAAGGAGGACGATTTACGCCTGGTGTGCCAGAAGTGGGGCGTTTCGGTAAAGGGCTTGCGCGACGATTTCCTGAAAGACGAGCACTTGAGCCTGTTTGCCTTGAAGAGCTTCTGGGAAGGCTTTGATGCTCCGGGCGCCACGCTCAAAGGCGTGGTTATACCGAAGCTGCCCTTTGGGTTGCCAACTGATCCGCTTTCATGCGAACGCCAGCAGCGCGATGACAGGGCATGGGCTCACTATTCGCTTCCCCATGCGGTTATCGAGGTTAAGCAGGCAGTGGGCAGGCTCATCCGCACATCAAGCGATCGAGGCATCGTGGTGCTTGCCGACAAGCGCCTGATAACGAAGTACTACGGCAAGAAGTTCCTGAATTCACTGCCGAGTAAGAACATCGTCACAATGCCATGTTCCGATATCGTGGCCGAAGTTTCCAAGCGAAGGGAGCTTGAGGCACTCGCTCAGGGCAAAGGTGGCTTGCGTTCGTGATGGCGCGCAGGGACAAGCACCATGGTCGTGGGCTTGGTCGGAAAGAGAAGCAGTTTCTTCACCTGAAGGAGTTTTCCCAGGGAAAGCCCAACGAGCTTTCCCTGAACGTGCTTGAGCAGAAAGCTGCTGCTCAGGATGACCCGTCCCGAAGCGCTAAGTGGCGGATGCCAAGCTTTGGGAAGGGCTCGTCTTCAGAAGAGCAGAAGGCTCAACGCCCCGAGAAACGTTCCGAAAAGTCGGCAAAGCCAAGCAAGACCTCTTCGCGCAAGAAAGAGGCCAGAAGCGCCCATGCCAAGAAGTCGGTTGCCCGAAAGCCCCAGGCTTCTGAGCGCAAGCCGTTTCTCGGAGCCGATTCCCAGGAAGAGATTGCCCGCCGCAAGCAGCGCCGTAAGTGGTATCGCCGCTTCAGCATTGCCGTAGTGACCGTTGCCTGCCTTTGCGCACTTGGGGTGGGCGGCTATTGGGCCTATCAGCAATACGAGCGCCTGAGCACCAGCGTTGGGGTACTGCATGAGGCATGCAGCCTTATTGAGCAGAGCGACAAGACCACTGTTGCCATTGACGAGTATTTTCAGGATGCGTTCGGTGACGATACCGTTTCGCAGGCTCAAACCCTGAGTGCTGCTATTCCCGATGCGAAAGACCAGCTTGAGTCTGCCCGTGTGTATGCTCAGAAAGCCGAAAGCGAACTTGATGGTTCTCAGCGGGATAAGGAAGCGGCGCAGCGCACGTTGAATGCGGTGGCAACGCGTGAGTCTCTTCTTGATGTTGCCGATCAGCGTATGAAGGAAGACATTGCGGCGAAGCAGGGCATCGATGCGATGAACGAGGCATGGAGCTGTATCCAAGAGGGCAACGCTTTGATGGCTCAGTCGGCTACGGTTGTTTCAGACACCAATGCTGAAAATGTTGCGAAATCGACGGAATTCACCACGTCGGCGCAGAGTCAATTCAGCAAGGCGAAAGATGCCATCGAAAAGGCAAAGGGATTTTGCCCAACCGCCAATTACGATGCTTCGCTTGCGTATATTGACAAACGCATTACCGCCACCAACGAAGCGCTTGCTTCGAACGCTGCGATTTTGATTCAGGACAAAAGCACGGCCGAGGCCCATAACGATGCCTACAACAAAGCCGACCAAGAGGCGGTTGATATGGCAAAGGCTTTGCCGAAGCAATTCAGCCAACCGGTGATCGATGTCTACTCGGATGCAACAGCCGATTTGGTGTCGCGTTACGAGTCGTTGCGTGCCGATGCGGCTTCGAACGATGCCTACCTTCGTGAGTATCTTGGTCAGAATTAATGCGGAGTGTTTCACGTGAAACCCTGCCTTTTCGGAAGAAGGGCAGGGTTTTGCTTTGCCAGAAATGCTGCTTTGCCTTGGTATTGGAACTGCGCAGGTGAACAAACCGCGCAGCTTCAGGCGAATCGAATTAAATGACGTATACTTGTACAGTCTATATCCATGTCAATCGCTACTTACTTATACAAGCGTGGAAACAAAGGGGCTCTCCATGGCTGAAATAATTGATGATATTGCCTATTTGACACAAGAAATAGGTCCGCATCCTGCTGGCACTGAAGAAGAGCAGCGGGCGGCACTGTACCTTGCCGACCAGATGCAGAAGGAGGCAGGTTTCGCAACGGTGGTCGAAGACTTCCAGTGCGTAACCAACGACCAGCTTCCTGCCATCATCTGCTTTGCGGTGGCGTTCCTTGCGGCTGTTCTTTCTATCGTTATTCCTTCTCTTAACATTCTGTGGTTGCTGCTTTCGATTGTTGCGGCTGCCTTGTACGGAATGGAGATAACGGGCCGTTCCGTTCTCTCGCGTTTGTTCAGAACCGGTGCAAGCCAGAATGTGGTGGCAAAATATCAGCCCACCCCTGCAAACGGAGCAAATGCTCGTCGTCGCAAGGTGATCCTGGTTGCAAATTACGATAGCGGCAAAGTGCTTGCAGAGGAAAAGCCCCCCTTTGCGACAATGCTTCCTATTTTGCAGAAGGCAAGTGCAGTGGCGTTTGCGGTTTCGGCAGTTGTTCTTTTGCTGCGCACCACGGTGTTCGCTGCTGATACCGGTGCCATGTCTTCGATCCTCACGTTCCTGCTGGTTGTCTGCGCGCTTCTTTTTGCGCTTCCGTTGGTTCGTTCCGTTCTTCATATCGTTGCTCCCTTTAACCAGTCGGCAAACAACAATGCGTCGGGTGTTTCCGTTCTCTTGGATGTTGCCCGCAAGGTGGGTAACGGACTTGTCAGCCAGGAAGAGGCCATGGAGCGCGGTGCCGAAGAAGGCGGCCAAGTTCATGGCGAGGCTGCCGCGCGTGCCGCTGGTGTAGTTCCCGAAGGCGCTTCCCTTGAGTACGAAACCGAAATGTCTCCGCAAGAATCGCTTGCTGCGGCAAAGGCTGCCATTGCTGCATTGACGGGCAAGCCGGTTGCCGACAAGGTTCCTGTTACCGATATCTCTTCCCGCTTGGTGAAGGGCGGTGGCCTTGTCGCCGAAGACGAAGATGCCGTTTCGGGCGTTCATTTCGAGGTAGGCAAGCAGCCGGAGCGCCAGAAACCCACCAACCCCTTGGCACGCACTATGGTTTCTTCTGCCCTCGATGACGAGGAAAAGGGCGAAAAGGCATCTGACGAGGTCAAAGAGACCATCACGCCGAAAGAACAAGTTGAAAAGAAACAGGCCGCGGAAGCAGCTGCTGCAGCAGCGCAGGCTGCCCGCCCTGCTCCTGTGAGCGAGGCCCCCCGCAGCCAGTCAGGTGACGCCCCCTCTTGGGCAAAGGTTGCTCAGGAAAAGGCGCGTGCCAACAAACCCGACACGGGCACGGCTCCGAAGGTGAGCCGTTCGCGCTACGCCGATACGCCTGCTGCCCGCTTGATGGAGCATCATGCCTCGAACCCCTACGCAAGCCCGGTTCCCGTTTCCGAGCCCGAGCCGGTTCAGTCCGAGCTTTCCTCTAAAGTTCAGGCGCTGCAGAACTCCATTGAATCGTTCGGTTCGGCACGCCCTGCTTCCAGCGAGGCACCTGCACCGGAACCTGCTTTTGAAGCTGTGTCCGAAAACGAGAATTCGTCTGCTGAGCCCGAGCCCGTTGTCTCTGCTCCTGTTACGGCACCTTCGTCCGATATCTTTGCGCGTCGTCCTGCGCCGAAGCCCATTGCCGCTCCTGCACCGTGGTTACAGCAGGAGCCTGAAACGCCGGCACCCGTCGAGCAGCAACCTTCTCCCGAGCCGAAATTTGAGTCGCAGCCTGCAGTTGAGCCGGCAGCGCAGCCTGAGGTTCAGCCCGTTGCTCGCCCTGTGGCTCAGCCTGAGCCGATTGCGCAGCCCGAGCCTGTTGTTGCTCCCGTGTCGCATGAGGCATTGTACGAAGCAGCAATGGAGGAAGTTGACGAGCTGGCGCATCAGGAAGCAGCCGCTGAAAAGCTTTCTTCTGCTAGCGTTGCTGAAGCTGAACCCGCTCCCGCTGTGGAGCCTGAACCTGTTTCGGCTCCTGTTGCGGAATCTGCTCCCGAGCCTGAGGCTCCCGCAAAGCCCGCATCTGCAGCGGCAGTAGAGCATCGCAAGCCTTCGCCGCGTCCTACGGTGCGCCATTCCCAGAGGCTTCATCGCTCCATGCCCCATATGCATGAGGTTGAAGAACTTGAGGACGAGGCTGTATCGGGTACTGCGCCCATGGAACCAGTGGAAGCTTCTCCTGAGGCTACCGGAGAGCTTCCCGTGGCTCACCGTCAAGAGCAGGAAGCTGAGGCCCCCGAACATACCTCGCATACCGGTTCTTTCGGCGCGTTCTTGAACAACGCTATGCACTCCGGCGCTGAAAAGGCATCGAAGATGCAGCACACGTTTGCTTCCCGCTTGAAGTCGATCACCTCGCGCAAGCCTTCGCCTGAGACCGAGGAAGACTACACGCCCATCGAAGAGGCTTCGCATGATTCCTCTTACCCCGAAGTTGATGCGCCGTATGCTGGCGAATCGTACGAGGAGCAGCCTCAGTACGACGAACCGGAACCGGCAGCAGATGATCAGGCTTACCAGGAAGAATATGTAGAGGAACCGGCACCCGCCTCGCCGAGCGCAACCACTTCTATTTCCCCGATAGACGTATCGCAGTTCATGGATACCGAAGAATTCGACGATGAAGAAGCGCCAATTCGCCGTATTGATGAAAATGTTGAGCAGGTAGCGGTTTCTTATCGCAAGGTCGACAATGGCTACGCTGTCGACGAACAGGGCGAAGACGTTTACGGCGCTGACGAATCGTATGCATACGCTTACGACGAAGAGGCGTACTACGGTGGGTATCAAGACCCCGCTGCCGAAAAGACGGCCCCGCAACCTGCTGTTGCTTCGCCTATCGTTGGAATGGACGAAATGGTTGCTCCCTCTGTGCCTGCCGAGCAAAATCAGTCTGAGCCTGCGCATCAAGTGATTGTCCTTCCCGACGTTGCTTCTACGCGCAGCGCATCGGGTGAAAACATGCGTCAGCGTGCGCCGATGGCCGACGTGAACGAGGGAACGGCAACGGGTGGCAAGTCTTTGCTTTCGAACATGCTCCCGCGTATCGACGGCAATACAGGCTCTTTTGCTTCTGCGCCTGCTGCCCGTAACCTTAACTTGCCCAATTTCGACACGGGTTCTCAGTCAGCGGTGTCGGCAACTGGTTCGTTCTCGACCGTTGGCGGCACGGGCTCATTTGCCCCTGTTGGCGACGAGCTCGTTTCCGATATCGCACCGGAAGATCGCTACATCGACGATGCGGACGATTCTGCCTACGATGAGGAATACACCGAAACCGGCGCCTTTGCTGGCCCTGGCTACGTCGATATGCCTAAATCGCGTGCCGGCCGTTTGTTCGACCGCTTCCGCAGGAAGGGCAAGAAGCATAAGCACGAAGAAGTATCGGTAAACGAATGGGTCGATGTCGACGAAGAGTACAACGCTCGGAGCGTTGGCAAGGCCCGTGGCGATTGGTCGAGCTTCCGCGACGAGCAGGAAGACCAGGACGATTTTGTCGACGTTGACTATACGGAGGACAACAACCGTCGTGGTTGGCATGGTGGTGCCTTCTCGCTGAACCGTTTGCGCAAGGGCGAGGAAGCTCAGCAAGACGAGGCCTATCAGGATGATGCTGCGATAGACAATGGCGGCTACATCGATCAGAACCCGGCATTGCGCATCGATGGCGACGGCGATACGGCGGAGCAGATCAACCGCGAGCTGAAGAAGCTTCAAGATTTCCGTCATCCCGACATCGATACGGAAGTCTGGTTCGTTGGGCTGGGTGCTGAGCAGTATTCCCATTCCGGCATCAATGCGTTCCTCGAAGAGCATGCCGACGAAATGAAGGGCGCTATCGTCATCAACCTTGAGGCGTTGGGTGCCGGCGGGCTTTCCTGTATTGAGCAAGAGGGTGCCTTCAAGCCATATAAGATTTCTTCGCGTTTGAAGCGTGTTCTGCGCCAGGCAAGTGAGCGTTCGGGAGTTGGCTATCATACCGACCGCATTGTTTCACGTGAAACGCCTGCATCGATTGCGATGGCACAGGAAATTCAGGCTGTGACTATTGCCGGTATGGCAGAAGGCAACACCGCCCTGTACTCGGCAGACAACGATATCATCGAGAACATCGATCCTAAGTCGCTTGACGAAGCATCCGATTTTGTAATGGCGATTCTAAAGAGCATTTAGTTTCCGACGATAAACGAAAGGCCCAGGAGTTATATCCTGGGCCTTTTTTATGTCTAGAGGTATTTGGCTGGCTTGTTCTCTTCCTCTGTTTCACGTGAAACAGAGGAAGAGAATCGGGGGCAAGGAACGTATCTAAGTAAGACTGTATGCCCCCTTACGTTTTGGAAAATGCTACGACCATAAGGGGATACGCTTCAAGACAAGAGCTTCGCCGTCACGGTTGGAAGAAGCACAGGCCTGTGCAAAGGGCTTGTTTTGCGGGTCAAGGCATTCAGTAAGCGGCACGGAAACCGGATGAAACAAGATCTCCAATGGCCTATGTTGACGAGCGGCCTCAACTTCGAAGGCTTCAAGGAGCGATGGGTTGAATCGATGCATCGCTCCTGAAAGAGCAACACCGCAGAACAACGGGGCGATTTTCGATGCGTTACGTTCCCAAGGAACCGCATTGATAGGACATTTTTTCCAAAGCAGATCGATAAGAAACACCTTGGCGCGGTTTGAAAGGGGGACAGATGCTCTGCCTTCAGATGGGCCTTCGTCTACGGCTGCTTTGCCCGCTTGTGTTTGAGCGGTGCGATAGACGGTCAAAGGGTCAAGAGGTGCGCGAAGTGTGCGGACAAGACATCCCTCTTCGGCAAGAGCCTGCGAGAGCGCTTCAAACACAAGCGGAATTGCATGGGTGTGCTGATGGCTGTCGATGCAAATCTGTTCTCTCATAGCGGGGAACGCATTGATGAATTTCCTGATTTGGTTTTGGCATTCAAGAGCTATTTGAGCCCTTGCTTCCGTTCGGTGAATTCCCCTGTTCAGGGCTAGGAGTCCTAGAAAATCCCGGCGGAACATCCCCTGTTTGTTAACGAGTAGGGGAATGCGGGTAGGTTCGGAAACGCAAGGTCCTTCGACCAGGTTAAGGTGAAGGCATATACGTATCTCTTCATTGTTGGAAAAAGGAAGAAGAAGCGCCGAAGATTCAGGGAAAATGGGGCTATTCGCAAAGATGCTCAGACTGTTGAGGGCGCCCGTTCCGTTGCAAGCGGAGCTAAGCGACAGAATATCGCGAGCCTGCTTTGCCGTTATACCGAAATCATCGGCATGGAAATACGTATTAGCCAGCAAGTTCTGCACAGTTACTCTCTTTCGCGTCTTATTTCTGCGATAGACCGACGTTTTCTGATTTCGAAATCGCACATGGTGGCATTATGACCTCATTTCAACAAAAAAGAAAAAAATAGGGAATAGAGCTTTTTGCGAAGAGGGGATAAGTGTAATTTGAACAAGAAGGATTTAGGTTCAACTGATGCCCTTGTTTTGGAAGGATAGCAACAAAGGAAGGGCGGCATTTGGCGAATCGTATGGCAGGCAATCGGCGGAGAGGAGCGGAAAACGCCAAACGGGCGTTTTCTTATACAACATGGATTTCTCGTTGGTGATTCCCTGCTATAACGAGGCAGACAATGCTGCGCAATTTTTGAACGTAGCAACAACGTGCCTTGATGCCGAAGATCTTGATTATGAGTTGGTGTTTGTCGACGACGGCAGCGCAGATGAAACGATTTCTGTTCTTGAGTCTGCGATCGAGACGTATCGAAACGCAGCCGAAAAAGAGGCCCGACCGAGCCAGGCATCCTTCAAGATCATTGAGCTTTCCCGAAACTTCGGAAAAGAATCTGCGTTGTATGCAGGTCTTGAGCATACAACGGGCCAGTGCGTAGGTTTCATCGATGCCGATTTGCAGCAGGACCCTTCAGTTGCTCTGAAGATGTACCGCATGCTGCAGGGCAATTCCGATATAGACAGTGTTGCTGCGGCACCTGCTCGTCGTCGCGAATCGGCGTTTCTCCGTGTTTGCAAAGAAACGTTCTATCGTGTTTTCAACGGTGTATCCAATACCAAGTTGCTGGCAAACGTCAGCGACTTTCGCGTGTTCAGACGTTCCGTGGCAGACACGCTTCTGGAAATGCATGAGCAGTATCGTTTTTCCAAGGGCCTGTTTTCTTGGGCAGGTTTTAAGACCGAGGTTATCGAATACGAGGTAAAGGAACGTTTTTCGGGCGAAAGCCGATGGACGTTCAAAGGCCTTTCCTCTTATGCCTGGAATGGCGTCCTCTCGTTTTCAACCTGTCCACTTTCGTTTGTCTCACTTTTAGGCGCGCTGCTTTTCTTTGGCGGTATCATTGGCGCCCTTTATTTGATAATTGCGGCACTTGCCTTGCAACAGACGTATCCTTTGCTGGTTCCCGTTCTTGATGCGGTGGTTTTCCTTGCCGGCATACAGCTTTTGTCTCTTGGCGTAGTGGGGGAATATTCAGCTCGCAGTTATATCGAAAGCAAGCAGCGTCCTGTGTATGTGGCGCGCAAGGAAATCGACTATCCCTCGCAAACCGAAGCCCGTCCTTCTTTGAGCGTGCTTTTAGGTCGCAATCGCAGTAGTGCGGTGCATTCTTCGGCTACTCAGGCTAGCGAAGAGCGCATAGCTTCGCTGCGCGTGTACTCGGCATCGTCTAACGGCACGTATGGGCCGAAAGCCGCCGACTCTTCCGCAGGGGAGCATACTCCCGATATCCATGTTGTGATTGGCGGAAAGCCGACGGGCAAGCACTGATGAAGGCAAAGCTTTGCGCTTTTGCGAAGACGAGGATGTTCCATGTCCTCGTTCTTCTTGCTGGTCTGGCGTTCCTACTCACTGGTGTATTCCATGGGAATGTTTGGTTCGATGAAAGCTATTCGGTAGCTATAGCGAACCACTCGTTTGCCGATATTTGGGATATCGGCTCCGGGGACGTTCACCCCGTGCTCTTCTACTGGGGCCTTCATGTGCTCAATCTCTTGTTCGGCCAGAATATTCTTGCGTATCGATTGTTCACGGTTGCCGGCACGTTTTCCCTTGCATTGTTGGGATTGCTTGTGGTGCGACGCGATTTCGGGCAAAGAATCGGTGTTTTGTTCAGTTTTCTTGTGCTGTTCATGCCCTACATCGCTTTTATGGCGGTGGAAATACGCATGTACTCA
>OGRR01000818.1_pt1 | contig 23703 bp, 18 predicted proteins | sample 1553511 | NCBI WGS metagenome assembly OGRR01 (sample SAMEA2580040, study PRJEB22360) | human gut metagenome | biome: human gut; feature: human-associated habitat; material: faeces | place: Denmark | collected 2008/2010 | reverse complement strand
GCGCCGCCATTTTCCGTAGGAAAATTCAAGCGGCGCGACGCGAGGAGGGAGGAAGCCCTGTGGGCTTCCGTACGACGGAGCCATCCTTAAATTTCGCCATTTTCCGTAGGAAAATTCAAGCGGCGCGACGCTCTGTGTGCCCGATTCTGGCGTTTCGGACATCCAGCGAGTGTTTTTAGGTTGCTTACTTGTCCGTTTCTCCAGAATCGGACAAGTAGAACGTGAGATAAGCATTGTGGTTGTCCGTTTCGCCCGAATCGGACATGTAGGGCATGAAACATGTGGTGTGGTTGTCCGTTTCTCCAGAATCGGACACATCTGGTGACAAGTCTGAGAACGAGACGGCGAGTGCGGGCTCGCCATGCATGAAAAGGCGCCGACGGGTTTGTTCGTCGGCGCCTTGGAATGCGGAAGTATGGCTCAGCATTCGTTTGGGTGGAAGGCCCAAGTGAAATGCATCATCCGCGGGAACCGTTGGCGTAGAAGCGGGCCAGGGTTTCGTCGCGGAATTCGTCGAAATATCCGCCGTCAATCGACGCGCGAATATCGTCCAGCAGCTTCACGAAGAAATGCTCGTTGTGGATCGTCGCCAATGTGAAACCGTTGAATTCGCGGGCACGCAACGCATGATCCACGTAAGCGCGCGAATAATGCGTGCATGTGTAGCAATCGCAGCCCTCTTCAAGTGGACCAAAATCATGCTTGAATTGCGCGCGCTTGATGTTGTAACGTCCGCCGCGCGTGAAAATCGCGCCATTTCGGCCGCAACGCGCCGGAGCGACGCAATCGAACGTGTCTCCACCATTCTCGACACATGCGAAAATATCGTCGACTGCGGCGATGCCGAGCACGTGGCGCGGTCGGCTTTCCGGCATCGCATCGCAAATCCAAGCGCAAGTGTCGCCGATAATGCGCTTCTCGATCGCGCCTCCGATACCGACGCCGTCGAAGTCCAACGAAGCGATCTGTTCGGCTGCATGCCTGCGCAAATCCTCATAATTCGCGCCCTGCACCACGCCATACAGCGCCTGATACGGCTTGCCGACGCGCTCTTCGGTAAGTCTCTTATGCTCGGCAACGCAACGCTGCGCCCAACGGTAGGTGCGTTCCACGGAACGCTCCTGGTAGCCGCGCGTGTTCATCAGTGTGGTCAGCTCATCGAACGCGAACATGATGTCGGCGCCGATCTTATGTTGGATTCCCATTGAAATTTCGGCGGAAAAACGGTGCAGTGAGCCGTTGAGCGGCGATTTGAACGTTACACCGTCCTCGTCCACGAACGCGAGACGCTCCTTGCCTTCGGCGATCACGTCGTCTGATTTCATGCCGGTCACGTCCATGGCGAGGGTTTTCTTGAAGCCTGCGCCGAGCGAAAGCACTTGGAAACCGCCGGAATCGGTGAAGGTCGGACCGTTCCAGTTCATGAATTTGGCAAGGCCGCCGGCTTCGTCGAGCACTTGCTCGCCGGGGCGTTCATACAGGTGAAACGCGTTGGACAGCAGGCATTGCGCGCCGAGGTCCTTCATGGTTTCGGGCAGAACGGCTTTCATCGCGGCCTGCGTGGCCACGGGCACGAACGCTGGAGTGTGAATATCGCCGTGGGGGGTATGGATGATGCCGGTGCGGCCGTATCGTGCGCCGCCTCGTCCCTTGCCGTCGGCTGCGTCGGGAAGACGGGTTTTCTGCTCGAAATAGAAGGCGTCGCGTCGGCCCGGCTTGCCTGGTTCCGCTCCACGCGGATGTTCGATGAGATTTTCGGACACTGCGGTTGCCGCGTTTTGCGTGTCTTGCGCTGTGTCGGTAGATGATTCGGTAAGGCTTGTCATGCGGAATATTTTATGCGATAGCGGCGATTCTTGAAAGTGCTGCAAAGAATGCGATCGGTGAAATGAAAACAAGGAAGATGTGGAAAGTGCGATGAAGGTGCCGATCGCATTTTGGTGCGATTTTCAGATTCAATGGTGATGTTGAACGTATTTGGCTGCTACTTTCAACAAACATTCAGGAAACTTCCAGAGCGAGTATCTTTACTCATAGATAGCAGTTCGAGCGGCACGATTGCTGATTTGTGAAATGCCGCGAGACGAATAAGGAGCGAAAATGGCTGAAGAGAACGACCAGAACGCCGTGCAGCCGCAGAATGACGAACAACAGACCGTGCCGATGCCGCCGGTTGATGCGGAACAGACGCAAACTTACGCAGGTGAGCCGTATGCTGCAGAGTCGGCTACCGAACCGATTGACGTGCAGGGCGGTATTGAGGATCAGCCGACGGCCGCCATGCCTGTTGCGAACGATGGCGCTTCGGCGGAATCCGCGGCTGCGGCGGGCGATACGTCGGATTATGCTTCCGCGGCGGGCGAACGTACCGTGGTTGGCGGTTCCACGCAGGATGCGCCGGCCCAGCAGTACCGTCCGGCACCGGAATATGGTGCGTACGGTCCCGTGCCGACGCAGCCGGCTGATGGCACCGCAGCCGCGAACGATACTGCGAATGGTGCGCCGAACATGCCTCCGCAGCCGCAATATGGCGCGTACGGGCAGGCTTCCGGACAGCAGCCGCAGCGGCCTCGCAATCCTTTCTTCGGGAATCCGTATGTGGGTGGAAATCAGCAGAACGATCAGCAGAACGCGCAATCGAATAACGGCAATCCATTCATGAAGCCCGCTGCGCAAGGCGGTGCCAACGTGCCGCCAGCAGCGCCGAATACTCCCAATAACGGCAACCCGTTTGGGAATCCGAATAACGGTAATCCGTTCGGTGCCCCGCAGCAGAATGGCGCTGCAGCCAAGCCGAAGTCCGCTTCCGGCGTGACCGGGCATGTGATGACCGGCGTGGTGGCGGCCCTCGTCTCCGCGGCATTGTGCCTCGGCGTCGGCTACGCGGCAATCACCAATGGATGGGTGACCGTACCCACCTCCAGCTCACTGACCAGCGTGAAGTCCAACACGTCCGGATCCGGTTCGGCGAAAGCCAAATCCGGCGAGGCCGCGGACTGGAGCGCAGTGGCGAAAGAAGTGTCCGATTCTGTGGTGTCCATTGACGTGGCAACCAGCGACGGCAGCGCCAAAGGCTCCGGCGCAATCATCAGCGACAAAGGCTACATTGTCACCAACAACCATGTGATTTCCGGCGCGAAGCAGATTCAAGTGACGCTCGCCAACGGCACCATCTACTCAGCGCAAATCGTCGGCACCGACACCACCACCGATCTGGCCGTAATCAAACTCGACAATCCGCCGAGCAATCTGAAAGCCGCGGAATTTGCCGATTCCGACAATCTTGCCGTGGGTGAATCCGTGATGGCCATCGGCAATCCGCTCGGCTACGATGACACCGCAACCGTCGGCATCGTTTCCGCGCTCAACCGCCCGGTGACCGTGTCCGATGACAACAACAACGACATCGTTACTAACGCCGTGCAGATTGACGCGGCCGTCAACCCAGGCAATTCCGGCGGTCCGACCTTCAATGCGGCCGGCCAGGTGATTGGCATCAACTCATCCATCGCATCCACCACAACGTCTTCCGGCACCGCCGGATCCATCGGCATCGGCTTCGCCATTCCGTCGAACCTGGTAAAGCGTGTGGCTAACGAGATCATCGACAACGGCACCGTGCAGCATGTGGCGCTCGGCGTCACCATCAAGAGCTCCACGGTTGAGGCGGACGGCGTGACCCGCGGTTGCACGCAGGTGCAGTCCGTGGTCGACAACAGCCCGGCGGCCAAGGCCGGAGTGAAGGCCGGCGACTCCATCGTGGCGTTCAACGGCAAGGCGGTGAACAACAACTATTCGCTGCTCGGCTACGTGCGCGCCTCCGCCATGAACGACAAGGTGACATTGACGGTCGTGCGCGACGGCAACACCATGGAGCTTGACGTGACACTCGACCAGGAGGAATCCCAAACGAACTCCGCCAACAGCCAGAACCAGCGGAACAACGGCAATGATGGCCAGAGCCAGAACGGCAATGGCAACGGTTACGGTAATGACGGCAATGGCAACGGAAATGGACAGAGCGACGGCAACGGCTACGGTGACGGTGGCGGCCTGTTCGACCCGTTCGGCCTGTGGTAAAGCGAGATGTTGATGCGGTGCGTGAATTGACGGACGCAAGTTGTTGCGGTGCGCAAGTCAAGACTGTTGGGCTGACTAAAACGTTTCGCGACATGCGAACGGACGGAAGCCACCCGATAGGCTGACGGCGAAGACGCGGCTGGCACCACGAAATCGCAAGTACAACGAAAACCGCGAAAATCAACAAAAAGCAAGCCAAAAGAAGAATGCAATAAGGGCTGTGTGAGCAATCGCACAGCCCTTATTGCTGTATTGCGGCACAAAAATCGCAAATATTTGCTATGCTGAAAATATCTTTTTACGCCGTGTATCGATGGCTCGCGCGGGCGAGGCGCCGATGGGTTAACAAGGCGTCCGATACGAGCGTAAGGAGATTCTCATGCGTAGAATCATCGATATTTGCTGGCGACTGTGCAAACAGGTTCCGTTACTGCCGATTACCATTCTGTCCGCGATTCCGTTGGCATTGCTGGGGGAGTGGAAGCCGTGGGGCGAGGCTGCGTGGGATTCGTGGATTTCGCAAGTCGGCGTTGACGGGTTGAGTGCGTTCAATCCTGGCGTTGGGCAGTGGATTGTGATCGCGTTGGTTGCGTACACGATTGTGGTGACGGTACGCGGCATGATCGACGATCTGCGGCACGGGCATGTTGGCGTCGATCTGCTGGCGGTCGTCGCGATTGCGTCGACGGTCGCAGTGCAGGAATATTGGGCCGCATGGGCCGTGGTGCTGATGATCTCGTCCGGCGAGGCGATCGAGGAATTCGCGCAGTCAAAGGCCGAAAGCAACCTGACCGCGCTGATCGACGCGGCACCGCGAACCGCGCACGTGGTCGTGCTGCCCGGCATGCGGGGGCATGTGCACGCGTCGGGCAGCGAGCATACGGCCGACGTGACCGCCGACGGATTTCGTACTGTCAGAGTGTCCGATTCTGGAGAAACGGACAACCAAGACGGTGAAAAGCGTGCTTTTGCGTCTGAATCTCCAAAAACGGACACAAAAGGTGCCGCGCAGACGTATGATGCGGCTGGAGAGCGTTTCGAAACGGTCCCCGTTGATCAGGTACAGCTCGGCGACGTGATCCTGGTGTTGCCCGGCGAAACGGTGCCGGTCGACGGTGAGCTGCTGTCGGGCGTGGCCACGTTGGACCTAAGCAACATCAACGGCGAGCCCGTTCCCCGCGAAGTATATGCGGGCGCTCGCGTGATGTCCGGTGCGGTCAATGGCTCCACAACATTGACCATGCGCGCCACGCAACTTGCGCACGATTCGCAATACCAGAAGATCCTGGAGCTGGTCTCGTCGGCGCAAGAGTCGCGCCCCGCTGTCGTGAAGACCGCGGATATGCTTGCAGTGCCGTTTACCGTGCTTTCGCTTGCGATTGCTGGGATTGCATGGGCGATTTCCGGATTGCCGCTGCGATTTGCGCAAGTATTGGTGCTTGCTACGCCATGTCCGCTGTTGATTGCCGCGCCGGTCGCATATGTGGCTGGAACCGGGCGACTTGCCAAAGCGGGAATCCTGATCAAAGCGCAGGATGTGCTGGAAAATCTAGGTCGCGTATCGCATATTTTCTTCGACAAAACCGGCACGCTCACCGTCAAGCAGCCGCAGGTCGTACGTGTAGAGAAGCCGTTTGAGACGAGTTCGCCGTTCAATGAGGACCATATTCTCATGATGGCCAGCGTGGTGGAAGGCTATTCGGTGCACATTCTGTCGAAAGGCATCGCGGCGGCCGGACGCAAGGCTATGGATGATTTGTATGCGCGGTATGCGGCGGGGCAGAGGCTGTGCGTCGAGCGCGATTTGCCGGGGCACGGGCGCGACTATCCGGTGGTGAAGAACATTGTAGAGGAGTCCGGCAAGGGTATATCCGGCGAAGTGAACGGGCATCAGGTGCGCGTGGGGCGGTTCGCATACGTGACGGCTGACGAATCCGGATTCATGCCGGTGCTACATATGCCGGATGCGACGTATTACGTGTCCGATTCTGCCGAATCGGACAAACGGGAGACTCAGAATGCGCTGCGGATGTCCGATTCACCAGAAACGGACATCCAGAGGGCTAAAACGTGTGTTTACTTGTCCGATTCTCCAGAATCGGACACTATGGGAGTGAGGAACGGGGTGCCTGACGATGCGCAGCCTGCAGCCGCGCCCTCTACTTCCGCGTCCGTCGCAACCCAATCCGCCGCTCGCAAGCCTGAAACCGCAAACTCGCTGTTTGCCCCGCTCGCTCCTGACGAAATGGCTGCATACGTGGCGATTGACGGCCGTCTTGCCGCCCGCATCGTACTTCGTGACGTGCCTCGCGAGAATGCGAAGCGTTCTTTGGCTCGCCTGCACGAGTTGGGTGTCAAGGAACTGTCCATGCTTACCGGCGACAAGGCTGCGTCCGCCCGCATCATCGCAAACGAAGTCGGTATCGACGACGTGCAGTCCGAACTGTTCCCTGAAGACAAGGTTGCCGCCGTCAAGAGCGCCACTGAATCCAAGCACCAGAAGCTGTCGTTGTGGAATCGCATCAAGCAACGCGTAACCGGCGAATCCAAGAATCGTCAAATCACCATGATGGTCGGTGACGGCGTCAACGACGCCCCCGTACTTGCGGTTGCCGATATCGGCATGGCCATGACCGACGGCACGTCCACCGCGGCTTCCGAATCTGCGCAAGTGGTCATCATGAATGACGACATTGCGTCCGTTCCGCGGGCCATCGCCATCGCGCGCCGCACGAAAAAGGTGATGTTGCAGGCGGTGCTGATCGGCCTCGGCCTTGCGATTATCGGCATGATCGCGGCCGCGTTCAATCTGATTCCCGTGGTTGTCGGCGCGTTCATGCAGGAAGCGATTGATGTTGTCAGCATTCTGTGGGCGCTCACCGTGCTTTTCGACCGTGGCGAATCAGCCTGATTGCGCCTCGAAACCCCGTATCTCGCCTATATATGGCAGATTTGGAGGTCTGTCAGCAAGTATTTCGCTTATATCTGGCAGGTCCATATGAGAAAACCTGACTTAGGGGGCGAGAATACACCCTCTAAGTCCGGTTTCTCAAAACAGCTCTGCCATACATAACGCAGATAGCTCCGGACGAACTTCGGAATCTGCCATACATAAGGCATGTATAAGGCAGATTCGGAAGTTTTGGGATTGTTTACAGCGAGCTCGGGGAGATTTCTCCAGCGATCGATGTGTGCATCCACTTGCCGAAGTCGGCTCCGGTCACGCCTTGAGACAGCAGGAACATGATTTTCGCATACGTGGCTTCCAGCGTCATATCGCCAGATCCAATTGCGCCGGCGCGTGCGATCGCATCACCCGTCTCGTAATGGCCGAGCAGTACTTCCGCCTGCTGGCACTGCGATGCAATCACAACGGGAACGCCATCATGCAGCACGTCGGCAATCACGTCAGTCAGTCCAGGCTCGTCGCTTGGCACATTGCCGACGCCGTACGCACGCAACAAAACCGCTTCCGGCCGCGGCGTAAGCATCGCTTCCAACCGTGCCGCGGAAATGCCGGGTGCCATATCGATCACCGCAACATCATGGCGAGAGTAAGGCTGAGGCGACGTCCAACCGCAGCCAACCGCAGCGGAATCGCCCGCATACCAATGCCATGGCGTGCCAGTGCGTGCCAGCGGGCCGACGGAAGGCGCCGAAAAACCTTCAAATGCCCAGCTCGACGACTTGCTCACACGATTGCCCGCAAACAGGTGATGTCCAAAAAACAGTCCCACACCGTGGAATCGTCCGCTCATCGCGGCATTCAGCGCGCCCGTGACATTCGCAGTGGCGTCCGACTCGATCTTGCCAAGCGGATGCTGTGAACCCGTGAAAATCACCGGCTTGCCAAAATCAGCCAACGCATACGCAAGCGCGGCGCTCGAATAGCTCATCGTATCGGTGCCATGCAACACCACGAACGCGTCGGCATCATCGCGGTGCGCACGCAAATCGTCGACCATCGTCTGCCAATTGTCGGGAGTCGCATTCGACGAGTCGATAAGAGGATCAAGCTCGGTGAACGTGAACAGGCTCGCGTCCATGTGCGCGTCCTCCAGCAGACGGAACAGCCATCCGCGAGTGTCGGCGCCCGGAATCAGGCCGTTCGGCGAGTCAATCATGCCGATAGTGCCGCCGGTATATGTGATGTGAATGCGCATTGCCACCTTCTTACGATTGCCTGGTACTTAATAAGTACTTGCTTGCGATTCTGCGATTACTTGAATTACTTGCGATTGTACGTGCGCCTGCCGTACGTTGTTGCGTGCGATTGGTGCAGGCGTACGTTGGATGAGTTTGGCTGGATTCGACCTGATCTGACCTGATTTAGTGAGATCCGGCCAAATCCAGCTGAACTGCGATTTCGCGAAAGCTGGCCGCACCGACGTCATAATTGCTACCCCTGTGTGAATGCCGCATACATTATATGGACGGCTCTTTACCGTTTGTTGACATTCCGCTCATAGTGCGTCAGTGGCCACGGTCCGTGCCCCTCTTCCAACGCCAGGTTGTCCGATTCTGCAGAATAGGACAACCAAACACGTGTTTTGATTCCGGATGTCCGATTCTGGAGAAACGGACATCCAAACGTACGTTTTGGTGCCTTGCGTGTCCGATTCTGGAGAAACGGACAAAAAGACGTACATTTCGGTACTCTGAATGTCCGATTCTCCAGAATCGGACAAACGAGACAACCGAGACGTGAGGGAAACGACATGACGGATGGGCATACGTGAGAAATTCCAAAGGACGAAACCGGAAGGCGAGGCGAAGAAGTCGTAAGAAAGTACATGAGCGCCCCTGTTGCAAATGCAGGGAATGCATTAGGCTAGAGCGCGTGACTGAAACTCATGAACTTCGTATTGCTGTAATCGGCGCCGGCCCTGCAGGCGTCTACTCCTCTGACATTTTCCTGCGCCAGTTGAAGAAGCTCGGCGAGGAGCTCGGCCTCGGCACTGCCGCCCGAATCGACCTGTTCGAAAAGCTGCCGGTGCCGTTCGGCCTGGTGCGCTACGGCGTGGCCCCCGATCATCCGTCCATCAAATTCATTGCGTCGGCACTCGAAAAGACGCTCGACAATCCGGACATCCACCTGTACTGCGACGTGGAATTCGGCAAGGACGTGACGCTCGACGAACTGCTCGAACGTTACGATGCCGTGCTGTTCGCCACCGGTGCAGTCGAAGACAAGCCGCTCGGACTGCCGGGCGCCGATCTGGACGGCGTATACGGCGCAGCCAAGTTCGTGGAATGGTACGACGGTTATCCGACCGGCGCTCGCGAATGGCCGCTTGAAGCTGAGGAAGTCGCCGTGATCGGCGGCGGCAACGTGGCCATGGACGTGGCTCGCGAGCTCATGCGCAATGCCGATGATCTGAAGGAGCGCACCGACATTCCGGACAACGTATATGAGGGCATCAAGTCCAACAAGGCGCGTGTGCTTCACTTGTTCATCCGTCGCGGTGTGGCGCAGGCCAAGTTCTCCGTGCAGGAATTGCGTGAGATGGAGAAGCTGCCAGGAGTGCAGCTGATCATCAACGAAGACGATTTCGATTTGGATGAAGACACGATTGAAGAGGCCGGCAAAGACAAGCTGACTCGTCAGATGGTCGAAGAGCTGTTCACGATTCGTGAGATGGCGGAAGACATGGAAGATGACGGTGACGTGGATTATGAGGGTAATCCGGCTGACCGCAAATATTACGTGCACTTCAATTCCGCTCCGGTCGAAGTGTTGGGTGAGGACGGCAAGGTCGTTGGCATCCGTGTGGAAAAGACCGAGACATCGGCGGACGGCAAGATGAGCCGTACCGGCGAATTCGAAGAGTATCCGGTGCAGGCTGTGTACCATGCGATCGGCTACAAACCGGCCACCGCGCCGGGCATTGCGTACGACGAGCGTCATGCGCACTTGGCGAACGCGAACGGTGACGGTCGTATCACTACGGCCGCTGAAGCCACGGATGAAGTGCGCGAGCGTCTGTATGCGACCGGTTGGGCGAAGCGTGGTCCGGTTGGCCTGATCGGCTCCACCAAGTCCGACGCACTGCTGATCGTGACCAATATGCTGGAGGATTTGTCGAAGGCTGCTGAAGGCGGTCGTGTGGCTGCCGATCGTGATCCGGAGTCCATCGACCGGCTGCTGGAATCGCGCGGTGTCAAGCCGATCGACTTCGCTGGCTGGAAGAAGATCGATGCGTTCGAACGTGCCGAGGGTGCGAAGGAAGGCCGTGAGCACAAGAAGGTCATCGATCCGGAGCAGATGCGCGCCCTGGCTCACGCTTAAGGTGGGTGTTTGGGATCTGATCTGATAGGTCCCAGGTTTCTTTCATGCGTCTTGGATGTCCGATTCTGGAGAATCGGTCACCCAAGACGCATTTTTTATCCTGTGCTTGTCTGTGTCTGGTGAATCGGACATCTGGAGTGTCCGAAACATGTTCTGTATGTCTGTTTCTGGTGAATTGGACATGTAATGTGGACGAAGGACTTGCTACTTGTCCGATTCTCCCGATTCGGTCACCCAAAGGCCTCTTGGCATGCATTGGATGTCCGTTTCTCTGGAATCGGACATCTGGGGAGAAGCTGAGCATGCGAACTTCCGCAACCTAGTCTTTTCCGCAACCCAGTCTCCAGCGCATATCCAGCAAAAACTCAGACTCCGTTTCTACGCTAGTGACCATGAACGGCAAATTGCAGGTGCATGGCCATTGCAATGGCTTGAAGACAACGCTGTTATTCGCGTTGATGTGGGGCGTCATCATGCTCATTTGGTGGGCGACCGGTGGCAGTCAGCGCACACTTGGTATCTACATTCTCATCGGACTTGGCTCAACGTTCGCATCCTACTGGTTTTCCGACAAACTCGCGATCGCATCCATGCGTGCGCAGGAAGTCAGCGAGCAGGAAGCGCCGGTACTGTACAAAATCGTGCGCGAACTGTCGGCGAAGGCGGGCAAGCCTATGCCACGTATTTATATCGCCCCAACCATGAGCCCCAATGCGTTCGCAACGGGACGCAATGAACGTCATGCGGCGGTCTGCTGCACACAGGGCATTCTGCAGATGCTCAACGAACGTGAGATTCGCGGCGTGCTCGGTCATGAGCTTATGCACGTGTACAATCACGACATCCTGACGTCTGCAATCGCGTCCGCAATGGCGACGGTCATTTCGTATCTAGGCTATTCGCTCATGTATTTCGGTGGTGGCAATTCGCGCGACGATCGTAATGACTCGTCTTCTAATGGTCTTGGATTGCTGGGTGTGCTGTTGAGTACGATTCTTGCGCCAATTGCCGCTTCGCTTATTCAGATGGCGATTTCGCGTACGCGAGAATATGATGCTGACGAAGATGGTTCCATGCTTACGGAAGATCCGGAGGCGCTTGCGTCCGCATTGAATAAGATTTCGAACGGCGCTGAGACGATGCCGATGCAGAAGACTGCTGGTACGCAGTCGGTTGCTGCGATGATGATTGCGAATCCGTTTTCTGCGGAAGGTTTCTCCAAGCTGTTTTCTACGCACCCGCCGACCTCGGATCGCATTGCGCGGCTGATGCAGATGGGGCAGGAGATGCGTCAGCAGGGCGTGCAGTCCGGATATTTGGCCGGTGGCTATGCCACGAGCGGCGTTGCGGCGGCGGATATTCGGCAAGGCGGACGTTCTGCGATGGCTGGTGCCGGTGGTCCGCAATTTGGAACGCAGTATGGGTCCGGGCATGATTCGGGCGGCTCGGCTGGCGGATATTCTCGTGACTATTCGCAGCGGCCGCGTGGCTGAGTTTCCGTGATATTGCGGAAAATTGATATCGCATGTCGGTCTGTGTCCGCATACGCATCCGTTGCGTGCTAAACTGAAGTTTCGTGCCCAAAAGGCACAACCTTGCGGATGTAGTTCATCGGTAGAACGAAAGCTTCCCAAGCTTTAGAGGCGGGTTCGACTCCCGTCATCCGCTCCAAGCGTCTCAACGATGAGGCTTTAGACCCCAATCATTCCAACGATTTTCAATTTTGTAGGCACTTGCCCAATCACACGATTTTTATCGAATTGTTGTCATCGTGTTGTCACGAGGTGTGTAAAAGAGGATTCGGAGAGTGGTTCAGACTCAAAATTTTCCCGTGTCCAATATCTCTGCTGCAGTGATCTTGCTGCTGATAGATGTTGCCACGTCATCAAGATCGGTGTCGAATAGGTCCGCATAGGTGTCCAGTGTCATGGCCGCGTTCTTATGACACAGCATACGTTGTACGGCCTTGACGTTGGCTCCGGAGCAGATGAACCGGCTCTACGAGTGCGGCAGTTATGCAAAGGCCAATGACTCCACACCGGATTCCAGTCATCTGGAGAAGCGCGTCATGCGTCTGCCGCCGATAGCGATAGTCGAAATGAGAGCCGACAAAATACGGGTCAACAGGGAGCATGGCGGCGATCCGCGCCGGGCCCACGGCATGTTCCTGCGTGCCAAACTGTCGGCGGCCTTCCGCTTGCTTGAAGACCCGCTGTCATCCGAAATCATGCAGGAGGACTGGGAACTCGCGGGCATGATGATGCGTTACTCGCGTCGATGCTACGAGGAGAACCTGCAAGAGTATAGGAATGAGAACCTCAAACGACGCGCGGACTATAAGGAGGAGGACGAGCTGGTCCGCGAACAGGTCGATATGCGTTCCCAGCTCGCCACCGAGGAGCGCATCATGGAGGTACTGTCCAACTCACCGAAGCCATCTGTGTCCAAAGGGGAATTGACCCGTTCCCTGTCCAAAAGACAGAAAGCCAGTCTGGATGCCGCTCTGGAGAACCTGATGGCTTCAGGAAAGATCAAACACAGGAAGGGCATGAAGGGCGGCCACTGGTATTCGCTTGCGTGAGCGACCTACCGACCTACCCGCCTACTCACTACTGCCGTAAGGGTTTCTGCGACCTACCGACCTACCTGCGGGAATCCAAGGTAGGTCGGTAGGCGACCAAATCCCAGTAATTCCACCGGGTAGGTCGGTAGGTTGGTAGGTTTTTGGGAATAGACCAATTCTGACCGACGATTAAACCCCGGCTATCGAAACTGGAACATGGGAAAGCCATGACCCCCAGCATGACGCACAGTGTGGGTGTCGTCTACTTCTACTGGTGTGTGAATCTGCGTACTTGGTATTGTTGAAGGCTATATCTACGGTTTTGAAGAAGGCATGGCATGATGAATAGCGGAGCGCAGCGCGCGGAGTTGCACAAAACGATTTGGAGTATCGCCAATGTGCTGCGCGGCTCAGTGGACGGCTGGGATTTCAAACAGTATGTGTTGGGGTTCCTGTTTTACCGGTTCATCTCCGAGGACATCACCTCATACCTGAACGAGTACGAGCACCAGGCCGGCGATGTGGATTTCGACTACGTCAAGCTGGACGATGCCACGGCCGAGCAGGTGCGTAAGTCGATGGTGGAGGAGAAGGGCTATTTCATCCTCCCATCCGACTTGTTCGCCAACGTGCGCAGATGTGCCGATGCGGACGAGAACCTGAACGAGACGCTGCAGCGGGTGTTCAAGAACATCGAGGGCTCAGCCATCGGCTCGCGTTCGGAATCCAGTCTGCGCGGCCTATTCGACGATTTGGACCTGAACAGCCGCAAGCTCGGCGACACCGTGGTGGATCGCAACGCCAAGCTGGTGAAGGTGCTCAACGCCATCGGCGATCTGGACCTGGGCACGGAGAGCTTCGCAGACAACACAATTGATGCGTTCGGTGATGCGTATGAGTATCTGATGACCATGTACGCGGCGAACGCCGGCAAGTCCGGTGGCGAGTTCTTCACGCCGCAGGAGGTCAGCGAGCTGCTGACCCGGATCGCCACCCATGGCAAGAGCGAAGTGAACAAGGTCTACGACCCGGCGTGCGGTTCTGGTTCCCTGCTGCTGCAATCTATCAAGGTGCTGGGCAAGGATAAGGTCCGGCAAGGGTTTTTCGGCCAGGAGAAGAACCTGACCACGTACAACCTGTGCCGCATCAACATGTTCCTGCACGATGTGAACTACGACCATTTCAACATTGCCTACGGTGACACGCTGATCAATCCACAGCACTGGGATGACGAACCGTTCGAGGTGATCGTGTCCAACCCTCCCTACTCCACCAAGTGGGAGGGCGATGACAACCCCACACTGATCAACGATCCGCGATTTGCCCCGGCTGGTGTGCTTGCGCCGAAGTCGAAGGCCGATCTGGCGTTCACCATGCACATGCTCTCCTGGCTGGCGGCTGACGGTACCGCGGCCATCGTCGAGTTTCCCGGTGTGCTCTACCGCGGCGGTAAGGAGCAGAAGATCCGCAAATATCTGCTGGAGGGCAACTTCATCGACGCGGTGATCCAGCTGCCGCCGAACCTGTTCTTCGGCACTTCCATCGCCACCTGCATCATTGTGCTCAGGAAATCGAAGACCGACGACAGTGTGCTGTTCATCGACGCGTCGGAACGGTTCGTGCACGTCGGCAACCAAAACCAGCTTTCGCCCGATGACATCACTGCGATTATGGATGCCTACGTGAAACGTGAACCGGTTGAGCATTTCTCGGCCGTCGCCTCGCTTGAGGATATCCGCAAGAACGATTACGTGTTGTCGGTCAGCGGCTACGTGCAGCCCGAAGACACGCGAGAGAAGATCGATATCGCCGCACTCAACCGGCAGATCTCCGACATCGTGGCACGAGAGAACGAACTCCGCACCCAGATCGATGCTATCGTCGCGGATTTGGAAGACTGATATGAGCGACCGACAGATGATACCCACAATCGGAAAAATCGAAACCAAGAGGGAGCACTATCTGCCTCGGTTTTTTCTGCGCCATTTTGTGGATGATAAAGAAAAGATTTCATACGTCACGCGAGCAGAAAAGAATCGAGTGGTAAGACACGCCCGTGTGGAAAACGTAGGCGTGCAGAAACGCTTGTATGAGACGGCCTGCTCATCAGGAGAAAGCGGAGATTATTACTTTCCTAATTACATTGAAAAAACGTTGTCGTTAAGGGAAGACAATCTCAGCGGGGAGCTTGACTGGTTCTTGCATACCGTATTAAGCTTGAGACCAAGTGATCGTCTTGAAGATAAAGATCTCAATCGATTGGCGAGCTTCGTTTCAGTTTTTATTCCCCATATTGTTTCTCGCAGCCCGGAATCGGTGAGATATGCGACGAATCGCGCAGGAGACGTGTTTGAAACAATGCGTGAGCTGAATATGGGCTCAAGCGAGAAATTGAAAGAACTTTACCGCGAAACACAATCAGGAGAAGAATTTGACGAGACGCTGGCATTTGATCCTAAAGCGATAGCTGAGCAGATTTCCCTGTGGATGCAAATATTTCCAGAAATCAGTAAGGATGAGGATTTTGTTCGTGCTTCCTCGTTGCATGAAGCCGTGGAATATCTACGAGATTGCAGCATGCTCGTATTAACGACCTCATTGGGGCATCCGTTTATTGGCATAGATAAACCGATCCGCACAGTCATAACTGGTAACTTGACAACTTTGTACTATCCGTTAAGTTCGCAGGTCGCAGTCATCTTAACGGATGATGGTCAACACACCTTTGAAAAAAGATCGGTCAGCTATAGACAGCTCAAGGATTTCAATGAGGTTGCTTTTAATGATGGCAACTGGAATCTAGTGTTTTGTGAGCGGTCAGATTATCTAAATGCATATTCAGGAATTGAGGGAACTAGCAATGAGCAAGATTGATGATTTAATTGCGGAATATTGCCCGGACGGGGTTGAACGCAAGCCTCTGGGTGCTATTGCGAAGTTATACCGGGGGAATGGCCTGCAAAAGAAGGATTTTACGGACAAAGGCATTGGATGCATCCATTATGGTCAGATTTATACGCGATACGATACTTTTACGTCTCAGACCATTTCGTTCGTAGACAAGAAGCTCGCAGACAAACTCCTCAAAGTCCATCCAAATGATTTGATTGTGACAGCCACTAGCGAAAATCTTGAGGATGTATGTAAAGCAGTTGCCTGGCTGGGTGGATCGGACATTGTGACTGGCGGCCATTCAATTGTTGTTAGACATCATCAGAATGCGAAGTATCTTTCTTACTATTTCCAAACGCTGGATTTCTTTCAGCGTAAGCGCGCATATGTGCATGGAACCAAGGTAATGGAAATCAAGAAGGATGACTTGGCAAAAATTGTCGTTCCCGTTCCCCCATTGCCGGTACAGGAGGAGATCGTTCGGATTTTGGATTCGTTTAGCTCGCTGGAGGCGGAGCTGGAGGCGGAGCTGGAGGCGCGGAGGAAGCAGTATGCCTATTACCGCAACGAACTCCTCACATTCGATAGAGAGAGAGAGTCCAATGGCTAAAACTAGGAGAAGCGGCTTTTATCAACAAAGGCACGTATATTACGAAAAAACAGGTTATTCCAGGGAATATACCAGTCATACTGGGGGGTGTGGAGCCTGCCTATTGGCACTCGGAGTCTAATCATGATGGCGAAGGCATAGTGATCTCGCGCAGTGGGGCAAATGCTGGGTTTGCAAGTTATTGGAATGAACCGATATTTGTCTCTGACGGTTTTGTACTGGATGCAAAGCCTGGGATTGACATGAGATTTCTTTTCCATGTGTTGAAGAAACAACAGGCAAAACTGCATTCAATGAAACGCGGTAGCGGTGTGCCCCATATTAACTCCAAGATGCTTGCCAATAACGTGGCTATCCCAGTGCCGCCACTCGAAGAACAGCAGCACGTCGTCTCCATTCTTGACCGCTTCGACAAGCTCACCAATGACCTCAGCTCCGGTTTGCCCGCAGAAATCGAGGCCCGGCGCAAGCAGTACGAATATTACCGGGACCGTCTGCTGTCATTCGACGAACTTGCCGTGTGACGTTCCATCGTGGAAAACGGTCGAGTTGGCGCATGATCGGCTGCGATACATAGCATGGTTGAGACGCGCCGCAGACTTTTCAAAACGTGAGGACACGACTAGCATGGCAGATAACAGCAGCTCCCTAAGCCTACTCACAGTGCTCAAACCAGGGGGCTCTTCTCATATCGAGGCAGAATCCAAACCCGCGAAGACCATCGACCAGATGATTGCGCTGATGTCGGATCGCGGTTTGGCGATCACGGATGAGGCGAAACTACGGCAGGTACTCTTTGACTGCAATTACTATCGTCTCTCGGGCTATTTCCGTTCATTCCAAGTCAACCCAGCGGCTGGCGACAACAGGTACAGGCCCGGCACCCGGGACGTTGACTTCCTCATTCCCTACATGATGGACGAGGAACTGCGCAACATCATCCTCAAGGGCACCGCGAAAGTGGAGCTCACCCTGCGCTCGAGGTTCGCATACCTGCTGGCATCAGACGGCAATGCCTACACGTATATGGATCCCGAATCCTATCAGAGCGTGCGCAGCAAACGCGGCGAACTGTTGCGTGACAATCTGCTGCGTAACATGAGCAAATGGATGGGAATGTCCAATGAGGTATGCATGCGACATTACCGGCGCAAAGGCGGACCGGTGCCCGTGTGGGCGGCCGTTGAGACGTTCCCGTTCGATACGCTTTCCCGGATGCTTTCCCTGCACGCGGATGCCAGGGCGCTCAGGGAATTGTACAAATCGGTCGGATTGCACACCAATCTACGGACTTCCTCGGAGGTCGTGCATGCCATGGTTTATCTGCGCAATCTGTGCTCGCATCATGCCAGGCTGTGGCATCGGGAGATGGTCATTCCATCGCCTATGACGCGTGACATGAAAACCGCGTTCGCTGATTTCGAATACGGCGAGAAGTCCGTGGCGTCATCGCTGCTTGCGCTCATGTATCTTGTGCGGAATATCGAGGGCGACGACGGCTACGCCATGGTGATTCGTCGCTTCCTCGACTCGAATGAGGCATACGCTTCTGGAATCAGGACGGCCCTGCATTGGGAATAAGCCGCAGGATCCAGGAATCCCATATGCGCTGCGGAATCCGAATTCCTTTGAGTAGGATGGCGGATAAATACGGATGAAGAAGGAGCCCATGATGACGGAGCGGTCGGATATGGATCTGCCGGATGGCGGCAAGTCGTACAAGCTCGTGGCCGAGGGCGCGGAAAGCACCGTGGTGGCCGAATACGAGCCTAGCCACGGCCGTGAGACCGTGTACCAAAGCGAAGCGGATCTGGAGGAGGAGCTGCTGCGAATCCTCGAATCCCAGGGCTATGAACGACTTTCCGCGCATACGGAGTCCGAGCTTATCGCAAACCTGCGCACCCAGCTTGAGAAGCTGAACGATGTCCGGTTCACCGACAATGAGTGGTCGCATTTCTTCCACGAGGTCATCGCCTCTTCGACGGCGGGCATCGAGGACAAGACCCGGCTGATACAGGAAGACAACATCCAGATCCTGAACCGTGACGATGGCACGACGAAGAACATTCGTCTCATCGACAAGGTGCATGTTCACAGCAACCGCCTCCAGGTGCTTCACCAGTTCGAGGAGGAGGGCGGCAGCCACCCGACCCGGTATGATGTGACGATTTTGGTCAACGGACTGCCGTTGGTGCAGATCGAGCTGAAGCGACGGGGCGTGGCGATCAAGGAGGCGTTCAACCAGATCAACCGTTACCGGCGCGACAGCTTCTGGGCCGGATCGGGACTCTATGAGTACGCCCAGATCTTCATTATCTCGAACGGCACACACACCAAGTACTACAGCAACACCACGCGCTTCAAGCACATCCATGAAATGGAAGGCCGTCCCGCAGCCGGCCATTCGCAGAGGAGCTCCGACAGTTTCGAATTCACCAGCTGGTGGGCCGACGGGCGCAACCATGTCATCGCCGACCTGACGGGTTTCGCCAGGACTTTTCTCGCTCGGCATACACTGCTCAATATCCTGACGCGATATTGCGTGTTCACCGCCGAGCATGACCTGCTGGTGATGCGCCCATACCAGATCGCGGCCACCGAACGCATCCTCAACCGCATTCTCATCAGCGAATACGATCCGAAGAAACTCGGCACGCCCGAGGCGGGCGGATACGTGTGGCATACCACAGGCAGCGGCAAGACGCTGACTAGCTTCAAAACGGCGCAGCTCGCCAGCAACATGGACGGCGTCGACAAGGTGCTATTCGTCGTGGACCGCAAGGACCTCGACTACCAGACCATCAAGGAATACGAACGCTTCAAAAAGGGCGCGGTCAACTCCAACAAGAGCACCAAGGTGCTTGCCGACCAGCTTGCCAGCCCCGACGCGAAGATCATCGTCACCACGATTCAGAAGCTTTCCTCATTTATCCGCGGCAATCCCAAGCACGATGTCTACGCGCAGCATGTGGTGCTGATTTTCGACGAATGCCATCGCAGCCAGTTCGGAGAGATGCATACCGCCATCACCAAGCATTTCAAGAACTATCATCTGTTCGGATTCACCGGCACGCCCATCTTCGCCGTGAACGCGAAAACCGGAGGCACCCCCAATCTGCGCACCACCGGACAGGCGTTCGGCGACTGCTTGCACTCATACACGGTGGTGGACGCGATCAAGGACGGCAACGTGCTGCCGTTCCGTATCGGCTACGTGGACACGGTGCGCCGTAAGGAAGGCGTCAGGGACGAACAGGTGTACGGCATCGACGCGGCCAAGGCGCTGAGCGACCCGCGGCGCGTGAGCGCGGTCACGTCGTATGTGCTCGACCATTTCGACCAGAAAACCAAGCGGCAATCCAGCTACATGCTCAAGGACCGGCGCGTCCGCGGCTTCAATTCGCTGTTCGCGGCTGATTCCATCGGCATGGCAAAGCAGTATTACGCCGAGTTCCAGCGCCAGCAGGCCGAGCGCGGTGGGGAACCGTTGAAAATCGCCTTGATCTACAGTTTCGCGCCGAACGAGGCCGACCCCGGCGAGCAGGGCTTCATTGATGACGAGGACTTCGAGACCGCTGGCCTTGACCAGTCATCACGGGATTTCCTCGACGCCGCGATCTGCGATTACAACCGAATGTTCGGCAGCAGCTTCAGCACGGCCTCCGACCAGTTCGAGAACTACTACAAGGATCTGTGCCTCAGGCTCAAGAACCGCGATCTGGACATGGGCATCGTGGTGAACATGCTGCTCACCGGCTTCGACGCCACGACGCTCAACACCCTGTGGGTGGACAAGAACCTGAAGCAGCATGGCCTGATGCAGGCGTTCAGCCGCACCAACCGCATCCTGAACTCGGTGAAGACCTTCGGCAACATCGTCTGCTTCCGTGATCTGCGGCAGGAGGTGGATGACGCCCTGGCGCTGTTCGGAGACAAAGACGCCAAGGGCACGGTGGTGCTTAAGCCATATGTGGAATATCTTGCTGCATACAACGAGAAGGTCTCGCAACTGCTCAAGCGGTTCCCTCTGGGCGAGGAAATCGTCGGAGAACAGGCGCAGAAGGATTTCCTCACCCTGTTCGGCTCGATCCTGCGGCTACGCAACATCCTGCAGGCCTTCGACGATTTCTCCAATGATGATGTGCTGAGTCTGCGCGACCTGCAGGACTACCAGAGCCTGTACATCGATCTCTACCAACAGCGGCGTTCGCATGAGGAAGCCGACAAGGAAATCATCAACGATGACGTCGTCTTCGAAGCCGAACTGGTCAAACAGATCGAAGTGAACATCGACTACATCCTCGAACTCGTAGCCAAATACCATGACGGGCATATGGAGGACAAGGCGATCCTCGCCGATATCGACCGCACCATCATGTCTTCGCCAGACCTGCGCAGCAAGAAAGACCTCATCGACTCGTTCGTCGAGTCCCTGTCCTCAGGCGCGGACGTGCAGCGCGACTGGAAGGAATACATTATCCGCAAAAAGCAGGAGGAGTTCGAGCGCATCGTCAGCGAGGAGCGCCTGAAGACGGGACTGGCCGAGCAGTTCATCATCGACTGTTTCAAGGAAGGCTATGTCGACACGGACGGCACCAGAATAGTGTCGATGCTGCCCCCTGTGTCACGCTTCGCGCCGAGCAACGCGTACGAGCTGATGAAGAGCCGAGTCATCGAACGGTTCCGCCAATACTTCGATCGCTTCGTTGGAATGTGAGGAAACGGCCGTCCCAGGGGCCGAAACGGAATGAGGACACCGGGGGACCATACTTTTGGCAATCGGGGCTCCGCAGAAAAATCTGCGGAGCCCCGATTGCCATCTAAACCAGCAGCTTGTCCAACGTCCAAACTGGTCTCCGCTTTCTTGATGGATGAGAGGATGACGGGGATGGAGCGCGAGAAAGCGGAGATAGATGTGGTACAGGGGCTGTACTGATGGCCGTGGTCAAACTTGGGAACAAGGTCAAGACGAATCTTCCGGATATGATTCGTTACGTCATCAATCCCGAGAAGAACGATGGCGGCAGGCTCGTATACGCGAGCTACAGCAGCGAGCGGCATGACGCGAACATGCTCGCCGAACCGATGATCCGGGACCTGGAACGATGCGCGAATGGGCTGCGCAAGGACGGCGTGCTCGCCCTGCATCTGAAGCATTCGTTCAGTCCCGACGAGCATGTGAATGCGGAACAGGTGCATGAGTTGGGTGTCATGCTGACCGAGGCGATCACGGGCGGCGACTACAAGTATGTGGTCTCCCCGCACATGGATCGGCATCACCTGCACAACCACATCGTCATCTGTGCGGCGAACCGAAGGACGGGAAGAAAGATGCGTCTGACCCGCAGAAGCATCGACCAGTGGCGCGCGGTCAGCGACGAACTATGCCGTCGTGAGGGCCTTGCCGTATTGGAGAATCCGAAGGTTGAAACCGCTGAATCCAGAGTTCGGGATGAACGCGAACGTCTTAAAAACGAGCGGAAGCGGATACGTGAGGGCATCGCCGAACAAGTCGAACGGGAATCGGAGCGGATGGTGGGATCGGCCACTCGTGTTTCTGCTCATGCTGCTGTTGGCAGCCGTGGTCTGCGGCATGCCTCTGCTCGTAGCAGGCGGATATGCGGTGGCTGTTTTTACGACGATGAGAGGCTGGCTTACGGAAGGAACCCTGGGAGTCCATATCGTTCTTTGGACATTGGCCGCCATGGTGGGCTTCGTCGTGGCCGACCGTCTCGTCATGATCCCGCACAATCCGGTGGGCTGGCCCGCTTGGTGGATCCTTCTCACTGTTGCCGCACCCGACGATGAGCAAGTCGGACAGATTTTACAGCAGACTTACCGGTGCAATTTGTGGCGTGATCATGTTGTTAGCAACTGTTGTCGCGTTGCTTATGCTTTTTCTTGGAATGGCGGGCAGTGATGTTGACGCGTGGATGAAGGTGTTCTGGGTCCCGTGGCCGATTGGCGGTGTGCTGTGTGGCGTCGTGGGCATCATCGTGCCATTGGTCAAGGAGGCCAGGCAGCGGTAAACCAACAAATAGTGTCCGTTTCTCCAGGATCGGACATGCGGGGTGGGCGGCAGGTAGGCTGGAATCCGTGAATACGGATCAGAAACTTCCCGCCGAATCCGCAGGTGAACGCCCCAGTAACCCCCTATTTGGCCATGCCATATCACACGCGGCGACACTCATCGGCCTGTTCGCAATCGTCCTGTGGGGCTTCATGGCCGGCCTCGTGCGACTCGTTTCCGAATCGTTCGGCGCCACGCTCGGCTCGGCGCTCATCTACACTGTCGGCGGCATGCTTCTGCTCATCGTGCGACGGCCGAAACCGATTAGCCAAGCGCCACGCAAGTACCTCGTCGCAGGCGGACTCATGTTCATCGCATACGAGGCGTCGATCTCGCTGTCGATCGGTCTGGCCACAACGAACGCGCAATCTGTGGAAGTCAGCCTCGTCAATTATTTGTGGCCGACGCTGCTGGTACTGATGACCGCCGCCGTGTCGCACAAACGCGGCTCGGTCTCCGAAGCGCTGCCGGGTGCAATCGTAGCCACCGTCGGCGTGGCAATGGCGGTCGGCGGTGAAAACCTTGACGTGCAGGAAGCGGTCGCCAATATCGCCAGCAATCCATTGCCGTACGCGCTCGCGTTCGCAGGTGCCTTTATTTGGGCGATTTACGCGACCGTGACGCCATCGATGTCCGATGGTTACGATGGTACGACGATTTTCTTCTGTTGCGTTGCTGTTGTGCTGTGGATTATCCATTTCGTTTCGGGTGACGGTTTGCCAGCTGTAGCGCCTGGCATCGGCGGCTATATTGCGTTGCTCGCATGTGCCGCGTCGATTGCCGGCGGCTACGCGTGCTGGGGGTATGGCATGCTACATGGCAGTATGGAAACGCTTGCGATCGGTTCGTATGCGACGCCGCTGTTCTCCACTGCTTCTAGCACGCTCCTATTGGGCGTGGCGTTGGGCATGCCATTCTGGATCGGTGTCGCACTGGTGGTGGTCGGCTCGCTGATCAACGTGTGGTTTGCGCGACGCCGCTGATTATCCGATTCTGCAGAATCGGACGTCTGAGGTGTAATGCGCCCATCTTGGTTGTCCGTTTCTCCCGAATCGGACTTCCAGACCGTGTGCCAGTCGAAACCGATCTAAACCGGCTTAAACCAGCCCGTTCAAATCCGCCTCGTCACATCACCTTGGTGGATTCCAGATTGCGGCTCACCCAGTTGTTCAACCGGATCACCGGCTTGCGCAACACCA
>OGRR01000816.1_pt1 | contig 23724 bp, 25 predicted proteins | sample 1553511 | NCBI WGS metagenome assembly OGRR01 (sample SAMEA2580040, study PRJEB22360) | human gut metagenome | biome: human gut; feature: human-associated habitat; material: faeces | place: Denmark | collected 2008/2010 | reverse complement strand
GTCAGGTATTCTTTCATGTTCTCCTGCATTTGCTTATCTCCCTATCCCATCTCTGCTATCTCATTTACGAGATTTTATCACTCATGATAAGTTTTTGCAAGATATTTTATGTTTCTTTTATAGAATTTTTAGTTCTACTTTAGTTTTTTTATTGGTATTTCATATCGGTATTTCATGGGGTCTGACCCCAATGTTGGTTGACCCCAATGTTGGTTGGGCCGCCGGGAGTCGGTAAAAGTATGATTGCCACCGGGATTGGCCGGAATGCATGCGAAGCCGGATATAAGGTTCTCTTTGTGAATGCAAAAGAACTGGTCGATCAGCTGTATGAGGATATGCAGAAAGGATATCTGAAAGAAACCCTGAAACAGATCAGTAAGATCCCGCTTTTGATCATCGATGAACTGTCATATTTAAAAATGGATAAAGAAAGAGAGAGCCTTTTCTTTCAGATCATTCGCCAAAGATATGAAAAAAGCTCCCTCATTATCACCACAAACCTGCCCATGGGCAGATGGGATGAACTATTCACCGGCAAGCTGGCCGCTGCAGCGATCCTTGACCGCCTGGTCCATCATTGCCATGTCATAAGTATAACGGGTGACAGCTATCGTGTCAAAGGTTCAAAAACTGAGTATTAAAAAAAGAAGGCATAAAAATGAGTATAAAAATCACACCGGATAAATATCCGCAGATCATAGAAGTTTACAATACAGAGGGAAAAACAGCCGCATATGACCTAATGCGAAGCTGTTATGAGATCAAAAATCCAACTTGTGTTATGAAAAGGATGAAAGCAGACAAGAGTCTTGGATATAACTATGATACTGACCGTTTTGAATCAGACAGCCATAAGGAAGATGATATCTTTTTAAATTTAGAGATGCTCTGTGAAAATAAAATCGAAACATCTGACCGATCTGAAGGAGCTATAAGTCGAAATGACCGTATAAAAGCCATGGAGAACATGGTACATTCCCTGATCAGTGACCGATTACTGGAACTCAGTAAGTATGTATTGCTGGATCCAATCGGCAAAAGAATACTGATCGACAAAAGTTCAATGCAGACTGATGGATATCAGGTGCTCATTAACTAGGAGGCAGATATGAAATTTAGAAAAAATGTGCCTGCGGAGCACAGAGAATTCCTGCAGGAACAGTTAAAACAATACAAGAAAGAAATGACCATGACGAAAAATGAGTTACGTGAATTGGAAAAATGGGTAGCCAGTGGACGAAGCCCATATGATAACGGCGACTATATTTATAGCGAAAACGGATGCCCAATGGACTTTGTCAGCGCAATGCGTTTCCAGGATGAAATATATGAATGGTGGATGAGTCTTTCAGAAGAAGAACAAGAACAAGAATTACGGGAGCTTCGCGGGGATTATGATACTGTTTCAGACAGCATAATCATAAATACTGAATGGAGTGATCCGGCAATGGATCCGGATGCTGAACTTCCGTTCAGCTGATGCGCTTGACGGGTCAATTCACAGTGTAAAAAATCAGATTTACATACAGAAATGACCCACTTGAAAATCAGGTGATTTCTGAATTCAGGTGGGTCAGAATTAAACGTAAAAGTGGGTCAATTTTACTTGACAATCAACAAATATCCACATTTATCAAAAAATAACTTTTTAAGCCCCACCTTGTTGAAGTTACTGGAAGAAAATGATACAATTATATATATCTAAATATGGGAGATTACTCATGGATACGAAAGATACCAGGCAAACATATAAACAGTATAAAGAACGCCAAAAAAGAATAGCAATTAAAAAATCATATGATGACAAACTAGAACAAAGTTCAAATAAAATCGAAGACCTCTACGTACAATTAGAACAAATAAAGGCAGCATTAAATAACCAAATAGAAACTCGACAGCAAATTCGTAATGAAATGCATCGAGAAATGTTAAGGCAATATAATAAAGATAATACAATAGAAGAAACTATTGAACTAGCTGAAAAAACAACTTGTTCCCGCGATTCTATTAGAGAAATCCAAAACGCATGCTCAACTGGTATCAATGTGTCCACTGTAGACTTGGATACTATTGATAAATTAATTGATATAGAACAAGATATATGTAATGAAATTCCACATACTAATTTTATTTCTGATTTATTAATCCGTCGTGGTGGACATACAAAGTTCCCAAGTGAAAAGAATGATGTAAATGAGGAGGATGATGCAAATGGTACTTGATATTTTTCCAGGAACACATTTTTCCCGTTTGAAATTATTATTAGGAACAAACAGATATTTTAACAATGCACCACTGAGCAAAAAGATTACCTATAAAGGCAGTAATTATGTTGTCAAAATCGGAAAACGCTCAATAAAAATTATTGCATCCAATAATTTTTCAGAAAATGATATTAACAAAATAAAAAAATACATTGAAACCATGTTTCAAAATCGGTCAATATTAATTGATTCAACTGATGAACTACATTGGATTAATGATATCCCAAATGTGTCCGTGCATACTTTGAATAATATAAAACAATGAGAGGTACTAAAGATGAGCACTACAACATGCAAAAAAAGGAAACCTTATAAACGAGGTGCACGAAATAAAACTACTAAAACGTCCACTTTACTCAAAGATTATTTTAATAAGAATAATATTATCTTTTACCAAAGAACTGCTGAACAAAACATAGAAGTTTTTCTTGTACCATATGACATTCAAAAACAGGATATTAAACTTCACATTAGAATAATTGTGATAGACGACATAAACTTATGTAATATGAGCTTTAGTTATGAACTAAATAAAAACACAGATTACAGTAAAGAATTATTAGATATGAATTCCAAATTAGTAAATGGACGATTATCTGTGGAAAAAGATTCTAACCAAGTTACATATGCTACTAATTTTAGATTACATTCAAATTCTGATGTTCAAGATATATATAATCAGCACTTCGAATCATGTGTATCTACGTTGGCAAGTTTATATAAAAGAAAAATCATAAAAACAAATGAGTAATTCAAATAAGAAAAATGAAGAAAAAATACCAATTTTTCAAAGCATATATTGTGCAATTTTATTTACATTAATAATATTTAGAATTGCATTAAAAAATGTCGGTTTATATATTAATTTAGCAAACTATATCAGTATGGTTGTATCAATTGCATTTGTATTCAATGCTTCTGTTCCCAAAATCCATCCTGAATGGCGAAGGAACTTATGTAAATCTATCTTTCTTTTAATTTTACTTGCATTAATCATTGCAGGCTTTTGTGTCTTAGTATTAAATATTGATATACCATCAATACTTAACGATATTTTCACTTTAATAGCATTAATGTTTTGTGTTTGTGATAAAGTATTTGAAAGTATTATAATATGGCTTGCGTCATTATTTTAAATACAATATTAAACGAAATTTTTACCAAGTTGATATTATTTTCAGCGCCGACAATTTCTGTGTATCATTAAACCCAATACTGTATTACATTTGGCAACAGGCATCCATTTTGGATGCCTGTTTTCAGTATATCCAAAAAGCCAATGCTACTCTCCCACTTGTAAACAGACTATTATTTTTCTGTAAAACGCATTGTATTGCACTTACTTTTCAATATTGATGCCTTATTATCATTGTTTGACCAGAGCAGCATTGCAAAACTTAATGATTCACAGTATTACCTTGCACTTGAGTTATGCAAATTCTTAGAAAAGAAAAATCAGGACTCACTGTATCTTTGGACATACAAGGATACCAAAGCACCTATCGTCTCGTATCTGGAAAGCGAATACGGATACAATCCAGAACATACATACTGGGCATCCAATCCACTGGAATTGTTGGATTACATCAGAGATACCTGCCAGGTTCCAGAAAACAAAATTGTCTTTGTCGATTACCAAGCAAATAAATCATTGCCATATCAGACAGCTTTATCTAAGACACAATACACACGTATTGGCCCATTGGATTTCATCGTAGAATCAGAGTCCCGGCATTATAGGGAAACAAAGAAATATATTTCATGCTATGCAAAAGAATTTGCGAATTGTTATATGAATGCGTATTACATATAACACTGTATATAGAAAAACACTCTTACTCCCTTATGTACTGAAAAGCTATATAGCTATTTCCCTCACTTTTTTCTCGTAATAACAGTTGTCTTTCCATCTGCTGTTTCTTCTATCTCAGCAACATCATACGCTTCGCCGCCAGCAACTTTTTCAGCTGAGCTGTTTCTTTATGGGGTCTGACCCCCATGTCACACCCATACCTTGTAGCGCCCCAATGCGCCTTCCACAAAATTTTATGTGATTATTAGAGCAACGCCAGTAGCCTATGCTCTCGTTTTCGTTTATAGTTTCTTTAGAAAAAAATCATTTCTTCTTCATGGGGTCTGACCCCGAGTAGCCCTTGGATTTCGACACGAAAGAGGAGCACGACCTCGTGTACTGTCGTTACTTCTTAAACATTAACAGTATACTTTTCTCCAATTATCACCGAAAGGCTCCTTACGGAGCCTTTCAAAATCAACAAATCCACTTTTCTGCAGTTTTAGCAATCTCATCTTCTACTTTCTCTGCCATTTCTTTATTCTCAGCACTGACAGAAATATAAATTTTCAGCTTGGGCTCGGTACCAGAAGGACGTACCACCAGAGAGCAGTTGTCTTCCAGCAGAAATTTCAACACATCAGACTTGGGCAATCCATCCAGTCCCTGTACATAATCCAACAGTCTGACAACCTTCTTGCCGCCAAACTCCTTGATGCCACCGCGGAATGCCTGCATAATGCTCTGCATCCTGGCAAAACCGGCGCTGCCATCGAATTCATAGCTGTGCAGGGTGTTCAGGCAGTAACCATATATCTTATACAGTTCATCCAGCTTGTCCAACAGGCTGATGCCCTGGGTGGCATAGTAGCTGAACATCTCACAGATCATATACGCACCATCCACGCCATCCTTGTCGCGAACGTAAGAGCCGGTCAGATAACCATAGCTTTCTTCGAAGCCGAACACATAACTGTCTGCTTTCCCCAGCTGTTCCAGCTTGCCAATCTGCTCGCCGATGAACTTAAAACCAGTCAACACGTTGACAGTACGCAGTCCGTAATGGGCGGCAATCTGCTCGCCCATATCCATCGTCACGATAGTCTTGATCATGACCGGGTCGGCAGGCATCTTACCGTGCTTGATGCGCTGACTGCAAATGTAATCCAGCAACAGCATACCTGTCTGGTTGCCGGTCAGCAGCTCATACTCCCCAGCCTTATTCTTGACAGCAATACCCACACGGTCACAATCCGGGTCAGTTGCCAACAGCAGGTCAGCGTTGCACTTCCTAGCATACTCCATGCCCAGTGCCATTGCTTCCTTGATCTCAGGATTCGGGTAAGGACAAGTCGGAAAGTGTCCGTCTGGCTGCTCCTGCTCCTTGACCACCGTAATGTTAGTGTAACCCATCTCCTGCAGGGTGCGGGTCACTGGCTTTAACCCTGTACCATTCAGCGGGCTGTACACGATGGCTACATTCTTGTTGACGTTCTCGCCAAATAGGACAGACTGACCCTTGACCTGTTCTACAAATGCAGTGTAGACCTCGTCCGGAATATACCGGATGCTGCCGTTTGCCACGCCTGCCTCAAAGTTACTGGTCTTGACGTCCATAAAGATGTCAAGTTTTTCAATCTCGGCAAGAATCTCCGCTGCCGCTTCGGTCGTAATCTGACAGCCGTCAGCACCATAGACCTTGTAGCCATTGTATTTGCCGGGATTGTGGGAAGCTGTCACCATGACACCTGCAGAAGTATGCAGATAGCGAGTCGCAAAAGATACGGTCGGTACCGGCATCAGGACAGGCCAGATATTGACACTGACACCATTTGCTGCAAACACCCCTGCTGCGACTTTTGCAAACACATCGCTCTTGATACGGCTGTCGTAGCCGATTGCAACAGAAGGTTCTTCAAAGTGTTTCTTCAAATAGTCTGCTAATCCCTGAGAAGCCTTTGCAACTGTGTAAATGTTCATACGGTTTGTTCCTGCACCAATCACACCGCGCAGACCGCCTGTTCCAAATGCCAGATCACGATAAAACGCATCCTCGACTTCCACATAGTCCATTGCCTTCAGTTCCGCAGCAACATCAGTATCTGCCACTGCATTTGCCAGCCATCTTTCATATTCCTTCTTAATCTTCATCTTACCTACCTGTCTTTCCCCATACCCTGGAGTTCTGTATTTTATCCTCTGATATCAAGGAACTGCGCCTGTCCGTGAATCGTAAGGACTTCTGAATCCGCCGGCACAAACACACAGTCTCCCTTATAAAAATTAACAGTTCCCTCATCATAGGATATCGTGCCACAGCCATCCATGCACAGTAATACCCGAAATGCCATCCTGTCCGCACGGTAATGCACCGTCTGTCGGCGTTCTGTATTGATAAGCATCCGGTATCCCTGGCTGCATCCAGCACATACCACATCTCCGTTTTTCCAAGCTGACCATGTTCCTTCATCTTTGCATAGTCATCATCCGGATGCACCTGCACAGACAGATCCTTTCTTGCATCGATCAGCTTCACCAGGATTGGCAGCGTTGTTTCGCCCTTATGCCGTTCTCCCAGATACTCCGGGTGGGCTTTTATGACCGCAGTCAGATCCATTTTGTCAAACGTTCCACAACGCACAGTACTTACCCCATCCGGATGCGTGGAACATTCCCATGTTTCTGCCAACGGAGACAACTCAATATTCTTCCCATATTCATCGTTCAGCCTTTTTCCACCCCACAGGTAATCCTTACCTGCCGGACGGAGCAAAAGGGGTTCATTTCTTTTTTCCATGCATACGTCCATTGATCACCATTTCTGTCTTTCTTACCAGTCGTATTTTCTATCTTATTTACTGCTCCAGCTCAAACTTCTGCTTATCGTGGACGTTGATATCCGCACCCAGCTGTGCCGTCCTCCTTTTTGAAAATCTTAATAAACTGTTTGGAACGGATGTCATTGGAAAGGGGCCACAGACGCTTTCCGGAACCGCCGGACAACAAAATGATATTCATAATCTTCTCCTCGTAAAAATAAGATCAGCGTTCAGCGCGCATGGGATTATTCAGAAAATCCTCATACGCAAGGCGTATGCCATCCTCAAGCTCGGTTTTATACGTCCAGCCAAGGTTCGTTGCCTTGGAAACATCCAGAAGCTTACGCGGTGTACCGTTTGGCTTATCAGGATCCCATTTGATCTCACCGTTATACAGGAAGTACATTCTGTTTTTTCAGATCTGCATCTCTGTGTTTTTCTCCCGGGTGCCAGGACTCATTCATCAGAAGCGTCAGCAGATAATTCAGCTCACTGTTGATCTTCATATCCCGAATGTAATCATCGGAATCTGCCAGCTCATAAATCCTGTGACAGATTTCCAGAAACCTGGAAACAGAAACGGGGTGGAAGACTGCTCTTCCACCCCGCTCTAAATACTTGTCATAAATTGCTGTCATATTCGGACCATAGAAATGTATCCAGGATAAACTCCACAGCTTCTCCGAACTACTGTGGCTCTGTGATGCAGCTCATATTTTTGTAATTCATCTTGCAAGATCGGTCTGGTGCCTACAAGGCTCATGGTCCCTCCTGATGTAAAGATAGAAACAACTTTTTTTCAGAGAAAATTTTTCATCACCACACCATGCAATCACCCTCAAAAACAGCACAAAAAAAGAACCTCTGATCTCTCAGAAGTCCCTATTTTACGCTGTTTTCTTAAAATTCTTCCACTGTCAGCACCGTTGCCTGCTTCATATCAAATTCCACCAGATTGTACTCTGAATGGCATATACCCGTCAAACGATACGTCTTTTCTGTATCCCATTCGCACGTTTTCCATATCATTCGCAGCATTGGCACACTGCTGATCTTAAATTCCCAATTTTCCGGGTTATATTTAGGCACACGAAAACACTCTGCTTCTTTTCTGGCACATGCCTGTACCACCAATCCCCGCTTTTCAGGGTTAAACAAAAATCGTATGTACTTTGGTTCGCCCAATGCCACTATCGTTGAATGAAAAATCCGTATTTTCCCCCATTTTTGGCATAGCGAAATCCCTGGTATCACAATATTATGTTCCTGCACACTGATACCTCCCATCTTTAGGGCAGACTTTCCCCTTTGTCTATTTTCCTGTTGTAAATTCTGCATAACCATCCAGCATATTTATTTCCAGTGCTTTCCTATGTTCTTCCACTGGTAAACCAAAAGAATCTTTCCATTCCTTTGGATAAAATGGTATACGGTTCTTTCTCTTTATTTCTTCTGCTGAACATTCAGTATCTGTATCACTTGATGCTGTTTCTTCTATATTATTAGCATTTTCAATAGTAGTCTGACTTTCTGTGTCTTTTTTCGCTCTTTTCCCTTTAATATCCAGGAATATCTCCGTTTCCATCAAGTCAAACACATAAATTGTTTCATCTTCAAAAGTAATCTTGTGTCCCAAAATCTTATATCGGCAATCCAGATTCCATCCCATCATTTCATACATCATTGCAGAGAAGATTTTGTTTGTCATTTTTCTGCTTTTACGCTTATCTGGCTTTGCCACACACCAACGAAGTGCATCTTTATCATTTTCCTCACATTTTCGGACAACCATTCTCTTATTATCCTGGTTCACAAGTATCTGTATGTAAACTGCATCCTCTAAACCAGCGATGCAGGCTGTATTAAATGTCACACTATCTCTCCGGATCACGACAGCCGGTTCCCTTAAATGAGCAAACAGTTCTCGTCTGACAACCTGATACCCCTCATAACTAAAATCCCTTGCCAACTCGATTGCTTTCTGATCAACAATTTCTTTTTCGTCCGTATACTCCGCTGTATCATGCATAATTAGCACACCTCATTTTATCTATCAATTTCTCTGCTGACTCCAACAGATCATCAAGAACTTCTCTGGTTATAATCTCCATCCCTTCAACAGTTGTTGCAGGGCGCAGTATATCCCAGTTTCCTCTATATGCCACTCTCTGTAAAAATACTGTTCTATTTGTAGACTCTCCAAAATTATATGTCCAGGCTTCCGGATAAAGTATCTTCTTTACTGGCTTTTGAGCTTCTTCTGGCTTTTTCTCCACTTCTTCCGCAGATTGTTCTGCATTTTTCTCCTGTACAAGCACTTCTGGTTCTTCTAACTCAAAAATCATTACCTGCTCATCTGCACTACCACAAAACTGTCCACGCAATTTATACTTGCATTCTTTATTCCATCCCATAAGCTCATATAATGGCTCTGAAAATCCTTTACAGCTTTTTGGAAGCACCGCCCATCGTCCATCTCGTATAGTTCCCCATTTTATAGCATTTATGCTGCTTCTTTCGCATGGACGAACTGCAATACACTTTTCCACAGAATTAAAAAGCAATTCTACATACTCTACATCTTCAAATTTCTTCAAACAAGCTGTATTAAATACAATTTTCCCCGAAGAAATCGTTACTGCCGGATCAAATCTTGTTGAAAAGAACTGCGCCCTCACAATTTCGTAACCACTTAAATCAAATCCTCGGTTTTCCGTTTTCTCTGCACAAATTTCATTATTGTTTTCAGAATAAGCACTTAATGATGCCTTTTCATAATCTGCTGACGAAAATCCATTCCATGCACGATTTACAGGCACAAAGCCTTTTAAAGCTCCCTGATCCACTACCTGTAAAGTTGGCAATGGATACCCTTTTTTCATATATTTGCTTGCATCCAGCATTTTTTGCGCTGCATTATAAATCTCCCGGCTCACAATAGCTTCATGGTGATCGGTCTGTCTATATTGGTTCCGATCATGGTTATTTTTCTTTGATTTATGATCCAGGTAATTAGGTGTAAAAGTTTTTCTTGATAAAACATCCCCACAATGCCTTTCATTGCGTAGAACATTTACAACTGTACTTCCTGTCCACTTTGTATTTCCTAATTTAGTTTTACGTCCTAAATCCATCAAAATTTCAGCAATTTCAGAAGTAGGAAAGCCACTCAGGAACAGATAATAACACAAGCGAACCGTATCTGCTTCCGACTCATTAATAACTAAATTCCCATCCTCGTCCTTATCATAACCTAAGAGTTTGGGTGTCAGAAATATTCCTCTTGAAAACCGTTGTTCAATAGAAATATTCATAATTTCACTTTTCGTATGTGATTCTTCCTGTGCTGCTGCCGATAACACTGCAAGCATCATTTCGCTCGTATTATCAAGTGTGTAAATATGCTCTGTTTCAAAAAATACGCCTACCTGCGATTTCATATTTGCTAATTCACGAACTTTAGCAATACAATCCACGATATTTCTGGCAAATCGTGATACACTTTTGGTAACTATTAAATCTATTTTCCCTACTTTGCAATCCTCGATCATACGATTAAATTCATCCCTATGCTGTAAAGATGTGCCGGAAATTCCCTCATCCGCATATATCCCAACCAGTGTCCACCCTGCATGTTCCTTTATCATATCTTCATAATGATTTTTCTGCAGTTCATATGAAGATGTCTGATTGGCATCATCTGTAGACACACGGCAATAAGCACACACCCTTTTGGTGCCTGCATCTTCAAATAATTTTTCTTTCTGTTTCGCAGGAATGAACTCTAATTCGCTGCGATCCACGCCCTTATACCTTGCACGAATCTTTTCTTTCCGTTCTTCCTGGCTTGCAGCATGTTTTTCCTGTTCGTTCATATGCTGTCCCCCACTTCCATATGCCAGTACCAGATTTTACCTTTTTTATATGCTTTTATTTCAGCAATTTTCTTTGCTTCCTGTACCGTTCTTTTTGCAATACCATACTCTTTCATTTTTTCATAAATATAGGTACTTGCTAAATCTTCTACTGATAACAGTTTTTGCAGATATTCTACAGCAATATCTTTCTTTCCTGTGCTTTTCTCAACATTAAGCAACTCTTCCACATTTATCTGGCATTTTCCAATCCATCGAAACCCTTTTTTCTTATCCAGTTCAAACCCTATTGGTTCTCCTTCTGGTGCAAGGCTTGATTTTACCGGAAACATATACCGTTTCCAAGGTTCTTCTTTATCTCTGGATACCATAAGAATGCTTCTCGCTGCTGCCGCAATGTCAATACTGCCTAATCCTCTGTATAATTGGTTTCCACCACCACTTTTGTTCATGTGTCCAACTAATACTATTGCACAATTAGTTTCTGCTGCCACCTTGGATAACTTTGATAAGATTTCTCGCATTTTTACTGCATTTGTCATATTTCCATTGTGACCGATAAATGCCTGTATCGGATCAAGCACAACCATTTTCGCACTGATCTGTATAATAGCATTTCTTATACGTTCATCTTCCAGTGTCAATTCATCATTATCTTCCTTTATGAATGCAACCTTACTACAATCAGCCCCAGCCTGTTCCAGCCTTGGTTTTATCGTATCTCCTTTTCCATCTTCTGAACACTGATATATTACCATCTCTGGCTTTTTTATCTTCTGTCCATCTGGCAAATATCCGCCTTTTGTTAGTATCGCTGCAACATGAATAATCAGTGTTGACTTACCCTCTCCCGGATCTCCCTGCAACATTGTAATCTTCCCACAGGGAATATATGGGTACCATACCCATTCCACCTCCGAGGCTTTCACATTTGAATAAAATTCAACACCCGTATTTATACTTTCCAAATTTGATGCCCCCGGTGTCTTTTGCTCTTTTTTCTACTACATGTGAATAATTGCATTAAACTTCTACTTATGTTTCATTATAATATATCTTTTTTGGGAATACAATAAGGAATATCAAATGTGTGTGGAGTTTCGCAATAAATCTTAACTAATAGTCAAAGTCTAGGAGGTGACAGGTTTGGAAGTAGAAATTGATTATCTTGCTATCGGTAAAAGGATCCGCACTGCACGTCTGTCAAAAAAAATGACTCAGGAAACACTTTCAAATATGATCGACGTTGCCCCTACCTATGTCAGCAGTATCGAAAACGGACATACCAAATTAAGCCTTGCAACATTGCTCGGCATTGCTCAAAGCCTTGATACTACTGTAGATCAGCTTTTATATGACAATACGCCTGTACTGGTTTCAAAATTTGATGCCGATATAAAAGAGCTTACTTCTGATTGTAGCAATCAGGAAAAAGAATTTTTACTGGAAATTATAAAATCAACCAAAACTGCATTACGCAACTACAAACCAGGCAAATAATTTAAGGGCGCAGAAACTTTATTATTTCTGCACCCTTCTTTTATACTTTTGCGGTCTTGCTTCCTTGCGATGTTGTCCATTACGATTTTATATTGTAGTTTATTCCGTCAGTTTAAGCTGAATACATAGAATATAGTATATCATCTGTTTCCTTTTTAATCTTTCTTAAATTATCTATATTCTTAGAAATCATATTAAAAAATGAAGACCAATAATTATTAGCCATTCCTATACCATCATCATAATATTGGAATGTTGTCAAATATATATATTCATTCAACAATTCTACTACTTGTTTTCCCAAGGCAAGAGAATGTTGATTTAGCGCCTCATAAAGATCATCCCTTTTTTCAAGATATTTATTTATGTGAAGCAATTCTTCTTCATACATAAAATGATGATCATCTATTTCATTTTGTAAATCAATCGGATTAGAAAAAGATTGTGCAAAATTCATTTTCCAATATTTATATGAATATTCCAACAAATCATGGAAGCAATCAGTTGCATACTTGACCTGCTTTAATGCTTCCTTTTTCCTTTCCATCTGCTGGCTTTGAAAAGAAACTATATCTTCTCCCTTCAGACGTCGTTCTTGTTCATATTCCGCTATCATCTTCCACTTTAGCAATTCTTCTACTGGATATTCGTCTGGATTTTTATCAATTAATGTGTGACAAGCACTACATAACCATATTCCATTATTTATAGATTCTCTTTCTTCTTTTGTCATTCTCGCATCATATCTTGCGCCCTTTGGTGATGCTCCTAAAATGTGGGCGGCTTCACCTATTGATAATCGTTTATCTCCCTCTCTATGAGGACCTAATGTTTCCCTTCTACAATTTGGATTTGAACATCTGCCCCCAACACGTTCACAAAGAATTGTCTTAATACGTTCTGAAAAATCAGCTTCTCTCATATGCAACTTCCTCTTTCTATAATTCCAAGGTCCCCTTAGTTACAAAGGATTTAAACTTATTCTATCATATCCCACTATAACAAAAAAGCATAAAAATACCGCCAAACAGACTTATTCTATGTTCAGCGGTACTTCGATACATTTTAAATTTCGTTTTCAAATATTGACATTCCTGCAAGCATCATATCCTCGTCCATATCCAGATTATCACTATCTTTTGGCTCTGTTTCCTCGACTTCTCGACAACTCGTTCCGCCCATTGATTTTTCTATTTCTAACAAAAACTCCTTGTCTTGAAGTAACTGTTTTTTGATAGCGTCTATGCTCACTGCTCCTGTGTATGTTCCTGTTCCTGCTTCTCCATTCTTCATCCACGCCTGAACCAATTCTGTCACAAGTGCTGTCTTGCATCTTTTCTTGGTTTTTAAGTATTCTCCTGCTTCTCTCTGACGTTCATCATCTTCATTAAATATCAATACAACCTTAATCTGTCCCATGACCAGCACCTCCTACCCTCTCCGCAGACGTGCTGTTGTCAGTTTTTCATATCCAATCGCATTCGCCCGGACGTCATCAATAAATTCCACATATTTAAATTCCGGGGAATTTTCAATCTGTTTTCTGAGTAAAAGACTTCCTCCACCAAGAAAGACCGCCGGATTTGTTCTAAAGTCGGTTACATGGGTATGTAGTTTATTGATAATTCTCTGTAACCAGTTTTCTGCCATTCGCTGAATTTCCAGTATGATTTTTTCATCTAATATGGTTTCTTCCTGCATTAAAACCTGTTCTACATCTGACGAATCCAAATGAATGCCATAGTTCTGTTGAATCGCATTGGATATTTCAGACCGTAGAACAGCCATACCGGAACGATCACTGACACGAACTGATAAATCCGGTTTTCCATTTCTGATTACCAAAAGGTCAACTGTTCCATCCCCAATATCAATACAGTTTACCGTTCTATATTTCTTCAAAAGACTTGCCTTAAAACACATGACTGCTGCAAAATTCTGTGGGCTGACAAATACATCTTTTAAATAGAAATTAACGGATTTTCCATTCATCTTAAAACTGATTCCATGTTTTGCATGATCTAAGAAATATTTCTTAAATGAAGTTGCCTGCTGACCGTAATCTGCGGGTGGCAATCCCACGCCAAGCACTACATCTTTTCCCGTTAATGTAATTCCTTTATTACGAGCTTCCATTGCAAGAGCATATAATGTGAGAATAAAGTAATCATCATCTACTGTCTTATCAGCTTTAAACGGCATTTTTGTATCTGACAGGGTATAATATGTTCCCTGATACTCCAAAATATCTTCATTCATAAAGCGTCCCGGTTCAGACACATATCTGACAAGTCCACATGGGAAGCATACATTCTCTCCCTTCATATTTCCATTTCCATGATCAATTCCAAAAATGATTTCTGCCATCGCTTTTTCCTCCTGTTTTTTAACTGTACTTTAAGTTGCACTAACATATATTTTTGTTCCAAAATTGCTTCTATTTAAGTATCACTTAACTCATTCTTGCTATCACTTTTGTATGTCTTGTTCTACTTAAATATTACTTTTGTATGTGTTTTTAATATATACCATACATTTGTATGTGTCAATACATTTTTATATATTTTTGTGTATTTAACAGTAAAAAATATGTTATAATCCCTTTATGGAGGTAGCGATAATGACCGTTGGCGAAAAAATCAAATACTTTAGAACTATGCATGGGTTCACTCAGGAACAACTTGTACAGGCTACTGGTTTAAGCATAAGCACTTTGCAAAAATACGAGTCTGATGAACGCAAGCCCAAGCCGGAGCAACTCTTGAAAATATCACAGGCCCTGGGCATTAGTATCAATATTTTTATGGATTTTGATATTCATACAGTTTCCGATCTGCTCTCACTTATATTTAAAATGAACGAGCAACTGGATTTAAACTTTGATTCTCAGAAAGATACAAACGGAAATATCATTCCTGACACCCTTACTCTTTCATTCAAAAATCAAATAATCAATCAGAAGCTCAGCACTTACGTTTCTTTCTTAAACAAAATGACCGGCTCTGAAAGGGAACAATATACTCAAACGCTTCAGGAATTAGAGAATCAGCTTCTTAATGACAATACAGAAATTCACAAGACTGCTCCTGCGAGTAATTCCACTAATAACATACCGGATTCCACTTTTTCAGATCCGTCTTATCAGAAAATACAAAACCTGTTATCTGATTGCACACCGCAAGAAATGGAATGGATCTTAAAATCTGTTCAACTCATAAAAGACTGTCTGCGTGACACTAAATAATTTTCGGAGGATTCCTTATCACTATTACAGAAAATGATTATAGAAAAAAATTTGAGGGAAGCGTCACAAAACGTTTCCCTCACTCATCATGTATAGTCTATTTTTTTAGATCTTCCAAAATTTTTTCTACATTAATTCCAATTCCGTTTAATTGTGGTTGCAGGATCAGATACTTTCTCAATGGACTTAGCTTATTAAGCAGTCGCATGATTTTACCACTTTTCTTTTCTAATTCTAACTCTAATTCTTTCAAGTAAAACTTATAATATGGAACTTCTATATTTGTTTCCTTGATATAACGCTTGATCAGTTCTATACTGTCGTTATCATTAAGCTGTATAGCTGCATTGCCTACAATTATAAGAAAGTCTATGCTATCGGCTCTCATATCTTCAAATTCCACACTCTCCAGATACTCTTTCAGATTTTTGATTTTCTTTTGTTCTACCAAACAATCCAACAAATATATCTGTGCAAATGCTGTTTTTGCATACTCAAGACTTGTGCAAAAATCCTGTTCTGCAACTTCATAATTTCCCATTTTCCAGTATGTATAGGCAATGTCAGAATAATATTTTACCTTTCCGGCTTCAGTAAACTTTTTAATGTTCATTTTTTCACGCACATGCAATGCTTTTTCCAGCCACTTTACGTCTGGATCAAAGTTATGATACATTTCATACATCATTGCAATAACATCCTGCGAATACACTTCATCTTCTGTATATAAATCTTCTTTTTCCAGTTCTGCCATCACTTCATCTGCAATCTTTTTCGCACTTGTATTATCAGAAACCAATGCAAGCTGTATTGCCTTATCAAATTTATATTTCAATTTCATTAAGGAACTATCCGTCTTTTCAATCAAAATATCATCCAATTTAAGCAGCTCCGTTAATTGTCCTGACGGTAAAATGACAGACCGCAACAGTTCCAACATTCTCTGGTCTGTATGTACATCCACTTTTGTATTTTTTACAATAGCCTCAATCTGCTCTGAGAATTTTCCCTTATCATTATTCAGTTCATAATACAATAGCTGATAATATTCACATTCATTCTTCCAGTCCTCTGCATCCACCAATCCTTTTATAAATTCAAATCGTTCTCCCCAGTTATCTGTATTTCCTTTTGGTATGCAGTGAAAAATACGATCTGCCAACTCCGATAGTGCATTTACATCTTTATGTAACACAAATCTTCCAATTACAGGGTTATCCTTCAATATTCTGTTCGTATGCTTTCTTACATCTTCCAGATAATCAGAAAGCATCGCCACAGCTACATAATACGCTTTAATATAATTTTTGCTGTCGATTTCTTTTTTATAATTCTCTATTCCCTGTCCACTAAACGGTTTACAACACATGGAATACAAGCGTCCTGAACCACACAGGCATTTTTCATCATCTAACATATCTCATTTCTCCCATTGATTTATTGATTGATATTTTATCACATCTTCCGCATCATATAAATGGCAAAATAAAACCACAGGCATATCACTTTACACCTGTGGTCATATTTCATACTATTATTTTTAGCAAGTCCTTTTATGTATCGCCACAATCTTGCTAATTGGAAATCCCACCATATACCATACCGCCCGGATTCCAAGCCATGCTGCAATCACACAACCAAATATCCCGCCTACAATTACGCACAGAGCAACCATTCCAAGGATACCGGATAAATCCCAATGCCAGGGAATTATAATAAACATATGTGGGATTCCCACTGGCACTCCGTAAACCAGCATAAATCTGAACCAGTCAATTTCCCCATCCACCATATAAATATATTTTCCAATCCATCCAAGCAGAAGCAGCCCTGCAAATACTAAGATTCCTTTACATACAAAATTTTTAAATGTCATGCTTCCTTTACCCCTTTCTGGTATTTTTCTATTGCTTTCATCAGAACATCATCAAAACTGAATACTATCTCTATCCTCTTTTTATCATATACATAAACTGTATCAATCGTGGCATTTACAAGTTCTTTTGTAATCTTCTCATGCTGCATTTCCCCTTCCAGTAATTCAACAGCAGATGCCACTTTACTTTTATATGCTTCTTCCTCCGCCGATAAACGTGTGAGTGTTTCTATCTCTGCCTGTATGCCATTCATTCGATCCGTAATCTGCATTTTTTTCATCATATACTTTTCTTTCGTTATAATACCTTCCGCATACGATTCATACTGACGTATTCTCTCACTTTTTAACACATTACTCTCAGCCTCTAGCTGTTTTATCTTTTTTCTTCTGACACTATCTAAATTAGTTGTCTTTTCCTCAAAATCCAACTGTATAGCATCCAATACATAAAGGACACGTTTTAAAGCATACCATACATGCCCTTCTATAATTGAAACAGAAACCATTTCGTCTGAACACTTGGCAAATTTTCCTGTCATCTTTTTATGTGGACAATATACCCTGTCATTAGCACCGGATTCCATCAATACCATTGATCGTCTGCAATTCCCACATCTGACTTTTCCTTTCAATGCAAACTTTCTTGTACCCCGGTAATCTGGTTTTTTCATAAATGCGATAGTTGCCTTTGCTATTTCATATTCTTTCTCTGACACGATTGCCGGATGAACATTTTTTGTAATAACCACATCTTTATCCCTCGATTTTCTGGTTACTTTACTGCCAACCGCAATACTTTGTCGTTTTCCCTGCACTAAAGCTCCTGTATATTCATATCTTCCAAGAATGGCTCGAACCATGCCACAATCCCACAGAATTTCCGACTCTGGCATTTTTTGATTATATCCATAATGCGTAAGACCATTCTCTTTATTATATCTTCCCGGCGTAGGAATCTTTTGCTCATTCATGTAATATGAAATCTGAGAAGTATTACATCCCTCAATTGCTTTATCAAAAACCATTCTTACATACTTTCCAGCTACCGGATCTATCAGCCATTCTCCAGTTTCTTTATTTCGCAAATATCCGAATGGAGGCTTCCCACCAGTCCATTGACCATTTCTCCATTTCACTCTCAATGCACTTTTCAGCTTTTTAGAAATGTCTTTGCTATAAAGGTTGTTGACCAAGTTGTGAATTGCCATATCCATTCCCATAGTTTTTCCTAAATAATCATTGCTGTCATAATTATTGTTTAATGAGATAAAACGGATTCCCAGTATTGGAAGTACTTGCTCCAGATAATCTCCTACACCAATATAATCTCTGCCAAATCGTGAAAAATCTTTTACAATAATCGTATCTATTTTCCCAGTTTTCGCATCCTCTATCATGCGTTTAAACGCCGGACGTTCAAAATTAGTTCCCGAATAACCGTCATCCACATACTCTATATATTCATCTGACAGATCATCCCTGTCCTGAACAAAATTTACAAGAAGCGTTCTCTGGTTATCAATACTGTTACTTTCATCCTTATTGTCTTTTCCCAAATCTCCATCTGCAATAGATAACCTCAGATACAATCCATTCTTACGCACTTTTAACACCCTCTATCAATTCTGTTATCTGTTTATATTTATCATCACACTTGAAGCACACATGAATGCTTCCGTTTTTATATATCTCCACATATTCTACAAGTTCCTGTACCAGTGCTTCATTGAAGCTCCTGTCAGAAAGATACTGCTCCAAGTTGCTGACCATATTCATATATCTGTCAGTTTTTTTCTCCAACATTCTTTGATTCTGTTTTGCAATTTGCAAATCATCCCTCAGATTTTGTAACTCCCGGATATAACGCTCTTTCATCATATCGAAGTCCTCTTTTTCTACCATCCCACCTACATAGTCCTCATACAATACAGTGTTCTTTTCTTCTGCCTGCGCTATTTTTCTTTCCAACATTCGCACTTTTGCACCTGCTTCATAAAAAGCATTTTTCTCACTGGAATCACTTTTCAATTTTTGTAACAGCTTTTTTCTGTCACACATACTTCTTATAAGAATCTGAATTTGATCCATCACAAGTATCTTCAGCAGATTTTCTTCTATCTTCTGACTGCAATAATTATTCGTATAATTTTGAGCAGAACAGGTATAATAAATTCCTACTTTCTCCATTGTCTTATAATTATGGGTATAGCGGACACAATACATTGGACGTCCACAATCTCCACATCGAACCATACCGGGAAAACAGTCTTTGTATTTTTCTCTGTCCTCCATATATTTTAAATGCCAGTTTCTTGTGACCTTTTTTATTTTATTTGACCTTTCCTGCAGTTCTTCATAATCATCCCTTGCGATCATCGGCGTATGCATATCTCTCTGAACATTCCAGTCCTCCGGCGAAGTTCTATACTGCTTTATCCCTTTATACAATGACTGCTTCAACTTTCCGGTTACAATATCTCCAACATATGTAGGGTTATTCACAATCTTATCTACTGTATCCGTTCTCCACTTTGTCTGTTCTAACGGAACAGTCAATACACCAGTTTTTTCTCTTTGTCCAGGTGTTGCAATTCCCATGAGATTTAATCTATCTGCAATTTTCTTTTTGCTGACTCCCATCATATACCACTGAAATATCATCCTTACAAATGGTGCAACCTCTTCATCAACAATCTGTCTGTGCCTGTCCTCTGAACGGACATATCCAAATGCTACTTTTGATAAAGTAATATTTCCCTTTTTTCGCTGTGCATCTTTTGCAGCCAGAATCTTTTTTGACATATCTTTTGCATACATGGCATTAACCATATTTTTTAATGGAACACTGATGTTTTCCCTGTCCTCTTTTCTGGAACTGTCATAATCATCTGTAATTGCAATAAACCTTACATTTAACCTTGGTAAAATCGTTTCCAGATAATATCCTGTTTCCAGATAGTCCCTGCCAAAACGTGATAAGTCTTTTACAACAATACACTGAATCTTTCCTGACCGGACATCTTCCATGAGTTTCAAGAAGCCTGGTCGTTCAAAATTAGTTCCGCTAAATCCATTGTCTATATATGTACCTGCCAATTTTAAATCCGGATGCTCCTCTATGAACTTTTCAACCAGCATTTGTTGTACAACTAAAGTTTCGTCCGTTTCATTTCCACCATTTTCAACAGATAATCGAATATACGCTCCGGTATCTATCAGATTCTCACAGTTTTCTATAATCTGATTACTAACAGCCTCAACATTTTTATTTCTTCTGCTTTTCCTTGCCATTGCTATTCCTCCATCCATTCTTCTGGAAAATAATTCTTCCAGTTCTGCATTGTCAGGTATACATGCACATCTCTTAAATCTGAAACAATTATTTTATCTACCCATTTTTTAACATGTTGACTTTCCAGCTTCTCCGGTAACTCTTCCCTTTGAAATGTTTTTATCCATTCATTTTCCTCGCTATAAGCCTTTTTCATATTTGCAAGCCTGTCCATCAGTCCTTCAAAATCGTTTTCATACATTTGCAACTGCGCCTGTATTTCTTCTTTTTTCTCCTGATATTCTGTCTGACCAATCTCATAGTCCCGGAATTTTTCATATAAAGGAATACGGTCTTTCTCTACCTGCTCCATTTCCTGGAATATCATCCATGCCTTTTCTGAATATTGCTGAGTCTCTTTCTGTAATAGCTGTTGCATTTTTTCTGTCTGCAAATATGCTTTCATTTTTTCAGCCATATCCATTTCCAGAGAAATTGCATTTTTTACTGCCTCTGTAACCTTAGCTTCTTCTATATAAATTTTTCTTTTCTTTGGTAATTCACTCATCTGCGGATTGAACACAAAAGCAACGTCACCACTTCGGAAATTTCTCAGGTACAACGGCTTTCCAGTTGCTTCATCATAGATTTTTCTTACATATGGCCCCGGCTTCCCACCTATGATATTATCTGTAGTTGTTCGACTTTTAATAAGTCTTCTAGCCTGTTCAAAAACTCCTTCATCTAGTATTGGTGTTATTGAAAGCGTACAAACTTCTCCGTTGATTGTTTTCTGCCAATAGCCATCATATGCTGTACACTCTAAAATCCTCCGCAAAGCACCTTCGCTCCACTTATTTTCATAATGCGGCCAGTGCTTATGCCCCACTCTCGCATTATGTACCATTGGAGATTCTTCTCCTCGCTCATTCAGAATGGCTACTATCTTTTTTATAGAAATTTCTGCCAATGTCATTTGAAATATCTCCCGTACAATCTTCGCAGCCTCTTCCTCGACAATTAATTCTTTTCTATCTTCTGAAAGTATGTATCCATATTTTTCATCGTGAACTGTATAATATCCCTCTACCTGTTCACGAATCGCATATTCACGCATACTCTTTACCTGTACCGCAATTTTCTCTTTTCTGAAATACTCGTCTATTTCTTCCCTGCTTTTTCCAATACTGCAAAAATCGCTCTGTACTATCGCAAAGTGAAGTCCCGCCGGAAAGAATGTTTTAACCAGTACATCTTCCGCACAGGAAATATATTTTCCGCAACGGTCAACACTATCTACTACCACCATATCAAATTTACGGTTAATCCCATCTGCCGTCATTTCTTCAAAAGCTGTATTTTCATTTTCATCCTTTTTCCGGTCACTGTATTTTGCTACCAGCTTCCAACCATGTGATTGTATATAGTTCTGAATATGTTCATTCTGCTGTTGGATAATATCTGATGGAATTTTCTTTGTATTTTTGCACGATGTAGTCCTTGTATAACTTACGCACCGCATTTAAATCTACCTTCCCTTTCTTCCATTTTCCGAATATTCTGAGCTGCTTCTGTCATTTCCTGTATTTCGTCTGCATACTTAAAGCAAATTTCCAGACGGTCTTTTCCATACACAATGATTTTATCAATCAGAGTAACTACCGCTTTACGATCAAGCTGTGTAATATTCTGATAATACTTGAAATCCTCAATCCAAGGGTGTTCCCGTTTTCCCTCCGCAGATACCTTTTCTTTCCTCTGCTCTAATTCACGTTCTGCTTTTTCCGCATTATGCAGCTTGTCTGTAAATCTCCGATTATACTCATGGTATTCTTCTCTCGTCACAATGTTATCTAACATATCCTGATACAACCGGGTTTTTAAATCTTTATACTTCTCTACTTCCTCATGCAGAACCACCAACTGCTTTTCCAGTGAATCCAGTTCTGTCTTTTTATAATTTTTCATTCCACTGTTCTGAATGATATTCTCCGCATTTACCAATAAGGCAATCTGCCTTTGTATAGCATCCAAAACAACTTTATGAACCGTCTTTTCACTAATCAGATGTGAACTGCATCCATCTCCGTTTTTATATGTAGAACAATGGTAGTAATAATACCGCTTTCCATTTTTTGTTGTGCTTCTCTTCACCATGTTCTGCCCGCAATCTCCACATCGCAAAAATCCCGAAAAAATATATACGGATTCTTCCTCTGGTGCTGTGCGAGTATCCAGTTCCATCAATGACTGTACATACTGAAATATTTCCTCTGCAATAATCGCTTCATGCGTTTTCTCTACACGAATCCAGTTTTCTTCTGCTACTGGTCTGCACTCTTTTACTTTATAGTTGATTTTACGATTCTTTCCCTGAACCATTGTTCCTGTATATAACTCATTTGTCAAAATGCGATTTACAGTTGTGACCGCCCATTTAGGCTTGGCTCCTGAACGAAATCCACTATTATAATTCATACCACAGCTTCGTTTATATTCCATTGGTGGAAGCACTCCCATTTCATTCAGCTTCTCTGCAATCCTTTGAGGACTGTAACCGTCCATTTTCAGATTGAAAATATATCGGACTATATCTGCTGCATATTCATCTATAATGAGATGATTTTTATTCTCTGGATCTTTCTGATAGCCATACCCGGCAAAGCTGCCAATAAACTGTCCATTTTTTCTTTTTACATCTAACTGACTTCGGATTTTAATTGAGATGTCCCTGCAATAAGCATCATTTATCAGATTCTTAAAAGGAACAATGATCTGGTCTGCATCATCCGATTCTGCTGCACTGTCATAATGATCTGTAACTGCAATAAACCTTACTCCAAGAAACGGAAATATCTTTTCTAGGTATCTTCCTGTTTCAATATAGTTTCTTCCCAGTCTGGATAAATCCTTGACGATAATACAGTTGATTTTCTTTTTCTTCACATCCTCAAGCAATCGCTTAAATGCAGGACGTTCAAAATTTGTTCCACTGTAACCATCATCAACATATTCATCGACCAACGTGATCTCTGGGTGCTGTTTTACAAAATCGTTAATCAGACTTCTTTGATTGCGGA
>OGRR01000806.1_pt1 | contig 23918 bp, 22 predicted proteins | sample 1553511 | NCBI WGS metagenome assembly OGRR01 (sample SAMEA2580040, study PRJEB22360) | human gut metagenome | biome: human gut; feature: human-associated habitat; material: faeces | place: Denmark | collected 2008/2010 | reverse complement strand
GAAGCCGCGTCGCCCCCTCAGGCACGTCCGCTATCAGGTACATCCCGTCCACGAAACGGGCGTTCAGCGTCTCCACGACGACGCTCTTGACAACCGTGCCCGCATCGTCCGCGAACACCGCACCCACTAGGTTGCTGCCCACTACCGACGGGAAGCGGACATGCTTGTAGCCGGACACGCCGACAGTGACCGCGCTGTAGTTGCTGTCGGCCGTCAGCGACGAGGCCACGTCCGACTTGCCCGTCTGTATCTTCATGCCGTCCTCGACGGAATCGCCGTCGAGGAGTTCCTCAAAGGTAATGACCGTGCATTCGGGCCGGTCGGGCATTTCCTCGTTACTGCTGAAGCAGGCATATTTCCGGTTGTGCAGGTAGTCGTTCACGCCCTTGTACCAGTAATGCGGCTCATACACGAATATGTCACCTTCCGTACCGTCCAGCTTTGCCGCCGTGCCGTCGGCGTACTTGTTGCTGTCGGCATCGTCAAGTTGCGCGATTGTCATGGTTCCCTTTACGGCCTGCTTGCCGAGTACCCGGTGCCGCTGCCGCAATATGGCCGCTACATGCGCGCTCGGGACATACTGGTTGCCGTACTTGTAACCGGTCTCGTTGTCGGGATTGCTGATGTTGGCGTCGTCGCTCACCGTGTCGTCGAACTCTATCATCGTGTACTGCGGCTGCCGTATGTTCAACTCGTCGAATCGTTCCACGTATTTCTGGTACTCCGACTCGTCCAGATATTTGGTCAGCCGGTACGTGCCCACCAGCTTGCACCGCGTGTTCGTGGTGTTGCCGCTCGCATCAAAGCCGCCCAGACCGGCGTCGTACCACTCCTTCAGGTCGCTGCCGTCGCCTTCCAGTTCCAGCCCGGTGATGCGGACATATTTCAGCCTGGCGCCAAGGGAGAATAGTTCCTTGAACACCGACAGTCCGTCTATGAGGGCACAGTTCTCTATCCAGATGCCGGTCAGGTTCCGCTTGTTGTCAAAGGTTATCGCACTCCACTTTATATACTGCATCGAGCGCAACGTAAGCGTCTGGAAGTTCGCTGGAAGGTGCAGCCTGTTCACCGCAGCTCCCTCGGCAAAGGTGATTGTGCTCAATGCCGTACAGCCCGACGCGTTCACTTCTTCCAAACGGTTACAGCCCGAAAGGTCTAAGCTCGGCAAATTTGTATAATTCACCACGTCCAATTTCCGCAACATTGGCAACTTTGTACCCAATACAAGTTCGGTCAGAGCATAGGTCTTTGAACTGTTGCCAAGGACAAGTTCCTCCAATACTGGCAGATTAGGCAACGACATGTCAGTGAAACCTCCCCAGTCGCCCAAGTCCAATTTCTTCATCCATTCGCCACCGTATAAATGGAAGATTGTACCGATGTTCGCCATTTGTCCGTAGGTATAGCTCCATTCAGTGTTTTTTGCAACTGCATCGTGGGTCATCGTATCGCCCTCACGCCTGAACTCAAAATAGAAGTCACGCGCAGGGGTCGCCCTCACAGTCGCCCCTGCCGCGCTGTTGCCCTTGAAACTTATGTCCGTGGCCGTGTATTGTCCAGCACTGTACCGTGCATCAAAAAGCCCCATTCTGTTTGTCACCCACCAATGGCGGTGTGCCTTACGGTTTCCCTGCATGGCTTCCAGATAGGAATATTTTACATTGATGACAATTCCGTCTTGGTTTACTTCCACGCCCAGCGTCTTAGGTTCTACATATTTGTTCTGTGCATCCAAGTTGTATATGCGCTCGCAGAACTTAGCAGACTGCTCTGTGTCGAACATATTGAAGATTGTAGAGTTCGACATCCGTTCCCTTATTCGCTTGTATGCCGCTTCCAATTTATCAGGAAATTGCTCGCGCAGGTTCTTCCACAGTACACTGTCATGACCTGCATAGGCATATACAGTCTTTTCGTCCGTACTAAGTTCGGGGTCCGTGGTATTTTCGTCCACGTCCCAATTGTACTTCAGACGTCCGTCATTACGTACACCAAGGATTGTATCGCAATCGTAAAATATCATGTAGGCAAGCGTCTTGTCCTTGTCCGGGTCATACCAAAACGCCATCATCATGTTCTTCACACGCTGGTCAACACATCCCATAATGTCCGTAAACATATAGTAGTCACAAAGGTAATCCACATCAAAATAGTCGGCCAGTTCGGCTTTGAATTTCGCTCCATCGTTTTGGGTGGACTTTACCCACGATACAACTCGTTGCAGATTGGCTGGAATTTTCGTGCCGGCCTCATACTGGGCATTGATGTCGTCATCGTCAGGAAAGCGTGCCTCAAACACTTTCATCCAATTAGGTGTGCCGTCATCCCCCTTCGTCGTGAAGTCGTCGTCAAGGAACATGCCCATCGGATAGTCGTTATTCAAGAATTCCCAGCATTCCGTCGGGTTCTGTCCGCCGAACTTCTCCGTCACCCATTCCTGGTCGTGGTAGCCCGGTATGTCCAGGAAGCCGAACACGGCCTCCGTGCTCTTGTCGTTGTTGAAGTTGAACTTCCCAAGGAACTGCGGCGTCTCGTCAATGCTGCCACGGTAAAACAGATAGCACGGCTCGCCGTCTATCGTTGTACGCACATCATACTGGTAACTGTCGTCACAGTGCTTCTGCGCCGGGGTGAGCTCCCCTGTCTGTGTCAATATGTTCTGCACCAGCTTTGCCATACCGGTGTTGTGCGAGCTGGAACTTTCCGCGAAGTCGGCCTTCAGGCAGAAGCAGTCCACCGGCGCGGCCTGTTTCTGGCTGCCATTGGCAGGACGGAATGAGTAAACCGCCTTTTCCTGCAACACTCCGCCAACCCCTTGCTCGTCACATCCCAAATAAAGTTGGCCTGCAACTTTTGAGGCATTCTTGAAGTATATGCGGTAGTTCTTTATTGGATAAGCCAACGAACTTGTACCCTGCAGGCGGATGCAGCCGCCCACGCACTTAAAGTTCAACGCCTGATTGCCCTTGACGACGCAGAGCATCTCGTCCACGTCGTACTTCGGGTCCTTGTCATTGTTCACCGCCGCCTGCAGCACAGTAGCTACACCGTTGTCTTGACGGCCGGTAATGATGATGTAACGCATACCGTCAGGGACACTGTCAACCGTCACGTTCCCGTTTTCGTCTATCACGTCGTTGTTCTCGTACAGGGTCATCATCGTGTCGGAATCTTCCTGATCTACCATATAGCACTCCAGCACCTGTGAGTCGCTAAGGTACATGTTGTAAGCTCGCATAAGGTACACGTCGGTGGTCGCACCGTCCGCGCCAAGCTCGATGTACGAAGGCGTAGCTTGATACACGCTGTCCGATGTCGCCCTTTGTACCGAACCTGACATTATGCCATTGATGTACAGGTACACCATTTCCGTGTTCAGCTTCTCGTACTCCGACGAGCCGTCCGCGCTTTTCGGGAACGACACGAACGCGACTTCATAGGTTTCTCCGGCGGCCATCTTCATCGAAAGCTCGCTCTTGCCCCTTGTCACCATCTTCGCCTCTTGTGAAGTGATGACAAAGCCCGTGCCGTCTGCGTCAACGCAACGGATGACCTTCGCGTCCTCATTAACCACCTCGCTTACTTTGTACTTCACGATGAAAGCCATCGCATTGGTGACATTTTGCTCAGGCTGTTCCAGAGGCCTGTACCGCACCGTAGCCCTTGCAGTGTCCGTCAGGCGCAGGGCGTTGCCGGTCCAGCCGTCGCCGCCCCACTTGAAGCCCTCGAACAGGGTTTGAATACCATTATAGCTCCATTCCTCGCGGTTCACATCGCTGTTGCTCCTTCCTTGCGCCGTGAGCTTCAGCGTCATGCCGTCAGTCGGCTCGCTGATATTCAGGTCGCTCTTCTCCGCAATGAGACGGAAACTGTATGTCGTGCTACCCACCACAATCTTGCACTGTTCCTCGCCGTAGTTAGTGGCTCCCCTCGCAGCGTCAGGTTCTGCACCGTGAACGGCACGCTCGACGAGGACGCAAGCGTTGAGCCGACGTACACATCCGCCTGAGTCGGTGTCTCCTTCGGGTTGTAGGCCGCGTATTGCAGGGTGTAGCTGTCGTACTGCTTCGCCGGGATGAACGGCGTGGTGCCCTTCTCGATTATAGTGCCGTCGGAGTAGTCGAACCTTGCGGACACCACCGGAGCGTTGTTTCCCGTTTCCCTCACGCCTATGGCGAAGTATATGCTGTTGCTCTTTATCGTCGAACCGTCACCCAACTCAAGCTCCACCACGAGCTGCACCGAGTGCGTGCCGTGCGCCATGCTTGCCGTGCTTATGCTGAAAGAGCCGTTGGCCGTCGAACTGGTTATGCTCCTGTCCTCCGTATCGGTTCCGTCCACATAACAGCGTAGGGTCTTGTTGCCTGCGCCGCTCAGGGCGTAGGGAATGCTGACGGCCTGTCCTCTCGTTATGGCCGTGGCGATGTTGAACGAGCTGCTGAGCGTCAGCTGCACTACGTTGATGGTCCACGTCACCTGCGAAACCTGCATCTCCACGCCCTCGCCGACTTCGACGCGCACACGGACGGTGTTCGTACCCACGCCCATGTACAGCGATACATCCACAGTGTTGGTACTTCCTGCCGCCACGTTCTGCGTCAACGTGTTAGTATTTGCGCCTTGCGTTATGGTGACGGTGACACGGCCGGGGTTTCCCGTACTCTCACCCGTCGTGGTGTCCGTCTGGTCGTACTTGTATGTCAGCTTCACCTCGTCGCCCACTTTCACGGTCTTGTTGGGCGTAATGCGCGTCAGCTGCACTTTTGTCGTTGCCACCGTGCCGCCTCCGCCGCCCGTGAACATGTCGCTCGTGCTGATAACCTCGCCCGCCTCGTTCAGAAGAGAAAGCGAATAAGCTTTGTCGTCGCCTTCGCCAATTTCATTGAGCTGCAGGGCGGTGCCGTATGTAGAGGCTTTCTCGTTTATTGCGGCGGACACTGCCTTGCCGCTCACCGGGTTCGTCGAGTTCTCGTTGACGCTTTGGTCTACCTCCACCTGTGGTATGTCGATGGCGACCTCACCCTGTTCGTCCGGGAGCTTTTCTTCTGTCGCCGTTCCCCTTGTCACCTTGATTTTCTTGATGGCGTCAGCTCCGCCATAGCGTTCCCATGCGGACGCTTCAAGGAAAGTTTCCACGTCCGTGCCGCAGAAACGGTAGTCCTCCCACCTGCCTGCGCCGACCTCGATTGTGATGACCATTCCGGGCTTGTCCTCGTCCGATATGTCGGCGTTTGCCAATGCGGCCACGGCGGTCTCCTTCGTGTAGTAGCCAGAGACAAGCGGATGGAGCAATGTCACATTGTAGAAGCCGCTGCCGCTTCCACCGCCACTCGCCTTCACAAGGTCGTCCTCCTCATCGCTCCACACGTAAAGCGTATCACCGCAAACATAGGCTTTGTCTTTCAGGATGGAAGACCGAGTGCCGTCCATATACAGGCCGGCGGTACTCCAGTTGTTGCAGAAGCCTCCGCTCCATACGCCTGCAAACACCTTGGCGCTCTGTATGTAAACAACTTCCGTAACGTTAGGCACGGATACGGGGTTCACGGTTCCGCTCTCCACGATGCGTGAGAAGCGTGCGGTCGCACCACCCAGGGCGTTGTCCGCCACGCCGAGTATTTCCGTGTCGGCCTTCTGTCTTTCCGTTGTCTCCTTGTCGATGTTTCCTTGCAGGGTGTTGTCTGCGTCCTTCCGCTCCTTGGCCTCCGCATCTATGTTCTTTTTCAAGGTTTCATCACCTGCGGCCCGGCTGTTGGCTTCCTTCTCGATATTCCCGGCCAGTGCCGTGTCCGCGCTCTGGCGTGCGGCGGCCTCTTTGTTTATCGCCTGTTGCAGCGCGCTGTCCGCATCCTGCCGCGCCTTTGCCTCCGCATATATGTCATTTTTCAGCTCGTATATACGGCTTATATTGCCCATCAGCAGCCATCCAGGCTTCTGCCATGCGTATATGTCGCCGCTGCCGGCCGCCGTCGGGTTCGCCTCGTCGTATATGCACACCAGCTGGCCGTACCGAAGTGCCTTGCCGTTCGTGCCTGTCGGAGCCGTGTCGGCCTCCATCTCCGCCTTCGTCTTGTACACCTTCCTTATGCCAAGGCCGTCGGCACTCTGCTCCATGTCAGCTATGTAGGCCAGCGTGTCGAAGTGCAGGCCGCCCACTTCCTCCGGCGTTATGCTGTCCGTCTCCGTCTTGCCGCGCAGCGTCTCCGCACGCTTCTGCAGGTTGTATATCGTGTCCATAATCGTTTATTTGGGTATCTCGAATATCATTTTCACAGGAAGGCTTCTTAACATGATTACATCATCCTGGGGTAAACTCACGTCCGCACGGCCCTGCCCCTCGAATCCGACTACCGTAAAAGAAAAGCCTCCGTTCTCGCTTTCCACGTATGCTTGTGTCGAGGAGCTGAAAGCTTGTAGGAATGGAACATCGCTATAGAACAAGAGCGCATCCCCCGGATTTTCCTTCATGCTTGTGCTCGTTATGTCTATTTTCACCCTGTAGCAGTCGTCCAGTTCCTTGTATGCGACAATGCCACTGTAATCATTAAAGAAACTCGCATCCACTTTCGTCCATAGCCTTCCTGTCTTTCCTAAATAGTCTTTCACGACCTCGGCAAAAGTTGGCAGCTCTTGATACACATAGCATTCGCCTGCACTGTCCGCTTCAAGGCTCACCGTTACAGAGCTACTGACCACACAGTTCCTCGACTGCCCGTCCTCGAACACTCTCCGGCCGGTTTCAGTCCTTTTCACGCAAAGGTATATTTTCTGCTCGGGCAACGGTACATTCAATACGGTTTCCTGCCAGTCCATCGGTTCCCCGTTCACTACCAAAGTCCCCGCACCCAACTTGTAAACCGTGCTGGCATTTTCCTGCAGCTCCAGTGCCGGCCTGTCCACCATGAAAGCCTTTACTCCTCCGCATACACCCCGGACAAGCAGTCTCATTGCTTCCGAGGCATTGTCCTGGATAACACCAAGGTCATCAAGGAACACGGGCTGGCCGCCTGTGTTGAATATCAGTTTATTCATAGTCGTATAGTATTATGCCGTACTTCCGTCCGGCTGGTTTGTAATAGCCTATCAGGCTCCTTATCCTCCGCAGGTTCTCACCGCCGTATTTGTCCTCGCCAGCATTGAGCGAAGTGCACAGGAAAGTCGGAACGTACACGTTGAAGTTCACCCCATCGCCCGGATGCGTGTCCGTTACATGGTACATATAAAAAGGAGCTTCACCTTCCGTGCCCATGTATTGCGCATCCATTCTTTCCGCCTCCAGCCTGAAGAACTCGCTGTTAGAGCTTACCATCACGGACTCTATGTATATCTGCCCGTCCGTCAGGTAAAAGGCGTCGTTCAAGGCCTTTTCGATATACTGGACTCCGGCCGTTATGTTCAGCCTTCCCGACACCTCTGCCATATAGGCGGCAAACAATCCCTGTACATATCTCAACGGCAGCGTCAGCACCCTAAGCAACACCACCGTGAAACCGCATCTCAATACCGGTGGCAACAGCTGTACCGCCAGTTTCATTATGTCAATCCTGTACCACATAGCTTATTGTCTCCCCAAGGCCTTCGGCTATGAAACTTCCGCCCTCGGCCGTATAGTTGTTGCCCTTCATGGCCTCGTATGCGAACGCTCCGTCCGCCTTGTATTGGCAGTCGCCAAGCTCCACGTCCGTCACGCCGTCCGCAGCCTGTATCGCATCAACCAGTTTCGTTTTGTTCAGTGTACCTCCATACACGATGCCCTTCAGGTACGCTTCAATGGCTTCCTCCACCGGCTTGCCACCGCCCTCTATCCGGCTGCCGTCCGAGCCTAACACCAACGGGTCCACATACACCGTCGCGCTTATCCTCACGCTGTCCGCATTCTGGGATTTCACGCCCAGTACGACCCCGGCTATCTTCACCCTGTCCATATAATGGCTGAAAGCCGTCAGCACGTCACCCGACAAAGGAACCGGCCTGCCGTCCTTTTCGCCGGACACCAGTATGTCCACCATAGTGCCCCGGTCTCTGACCGCCGCATACTTCACCACTTGCTTCCCCTCGTCTTCCGCGGCATACTTGTACTCCTGCGTCGCATCGTCGAACACAAGGGCATCCCCGTACTGGAACGCGCGGGCCATCTTGTAGTACCACGGAACGCTCGCCACAACCGCACGGCTTATCTTCTCGTCCACGTCTGCGATGTGCCCGTCAAGCAACGTCTCCAGCGCCCAGCAGCAGGCCGCCACGATGTGGAACAATATGCTTTCAAGGCTCACCACGGAGAAGCTGCCGCTGAAGGTGTCGCCCTCTTTCAGCCCGTATTTCTCCCTTACCGTCTCGTCCGCCATGAAGGCGTCCGTCATCGTCTTTTTTATTTCCGCTATCGTACGTGCCATCACTCGAACTCTTTTGTGTATTCCTCCGTGAATATGCGCAGCTTCACTCCGGACGTGTCTCGCTGCGTCGCCGGGGTCACGCCGTTCACCTTACAATAGTCGGCCATCGTCCTATCGTACACTGCGTCCTGCAGCTGGAGTTCGCTTCCAGGAACAGGTATGTCCGTTATGGACATACCGTTGGCCCTGGCAAGTTCCATCACCGCCTCCAGCGAGCCGTATTCCTGTATGGATATGTCAGCAAGCGTCTGGCCGTCATTCACCTTCACTTTCATGGCTGCTTCCTTTTTATTGCGAAAACCAGCACTGCAACCAACGACAAAAGCACAGGGAACGAATACAGCCTCGTCTTCTCCCACCAGCCCAGGTCTTTCTCCACAGGATATGGCACTTGCACGCTGTCAACCCTCACAACGCTCACCGTGTCGTAACGCAACCTGTCCTTGTATTTATACTTAGTGACGACCTTGTCAACAAACACTGTGTCGCCTTTTGAATGCAGGTTCACAAACACGCTGTCATGCAGGTACACGCTGTCACGCAGCCATCTGTCAACATACACGCTGTCAAAGTTCACCGACGGCACCGGCACATATCTTGTCGTTGCACAACCGGACAGCAGCATCAGCAACGCGCACGCCAGCAACCCAAAAAGCAAGCCTTTCATCCTGTCCATATCGTCAGATGTCCTTGTATTCTTCAATGGCGTCAAAGCAGGGGCACTCCTTTATCCTCTCCCACGGGTCAACAATTCCGTTGCCGTTCCTGTCCAGACTGATGTCCCTGTGCCCCAGTATCTCCGCTTTCGGGTATCTGCCTTTCAGCTCCTTCAGCAGCTTCACAAGGCTTGCCTTCTGCTCCGCCGTTCGATTGTCCACTGCCTTGCCCCGGGCATCTATCCCACCCATGTACGCCACGTTGATGGAGGTAGAATTGTAGCCCTTCACGCCGTTACTCACCCGGTCCTCCCCGAGCAGCTGCGTTACCGTACCGTCCGCCTGCACCACGTAATGGTAGCCCGGATTTTTCCAACCTTTACGCCTGAACTCCGCCTGCAAATCGGCAATCTTTTGCCGCTGGCTGCCTGCCGTGCAATGCACGAATATCCTTTTAACGCTTCTCATCTTTTGCCTCCTTTTCAGCCTTTTCCTTATTGAACAGTATCTCCGCCGCCAGCTTGGCGATGTCGTCCTTGTTCTCTATTATCACGCTCATCGTCTTGCCGGCCTTCTGTATCTCCGCCTTCTGCCAGCTCTTCTCCCTCACGCTCTTGAACTCACAGTACACGCAGTACGCGGCCCACACCATCGAGAACGCCGGCACCGGCAGCACCACGCAGCTTATCAGGTCTATGCCCACCAGTACCATGTAGGGCGTGAAGTACTTGGTCGCCTTCGCCGCGGTCTTCTTCAGCCCCTGCGACGTCCGCGCCACACCGTTCCTGCGCGCTTTCTGCAAACCGGTGAAGAAGTCCACCGCCATCGACAGCAGCATCACCGCCACGCTCAGTGCTATCAGCACGATGTGCATGTACATGTGCTCGTGGACGAACTGCGTTACCACGTCATTTATCTCATTTGCCATCATATAGTCCTTTCCTGTTTTCAAGTTTAATATGTCGCCTCTATCGTAATGCCGGTCTTCGTGACCACCACCTTGCTCACGGTCTGCCCGTCCATCTCCATCTGCTCCCTTATCAACGAACGCCAGTACATGGGGTCGTTGTCCAGCAGCATATCCTCGATGCCACATCCCGTACTTGGGCGCTCTTTCAGCTCGCCCTTGTGCAGTACGAGTATCAAAGCCTGGTTCTGCCTCAGCGTATCGCCGACCTGCAGGCCCTCCGTTATCTTGCCGTCAGGCCCGTGCCTCACCTTTACCGACGGCTCGAAGCCGTCCAACTGTATCCCGTTCATGTCAGTGCGTTATCTTTTCATCTTCGTAATCGCCTCGGCTGAACGCCTCCGCGCTTTTCAGCGGCGCGCTTGTCGGGCCGTGGGTTCCCTGGTGCGTATGTGCGTTGAAGGCATCCACAAGGGCGTTCAGCCTGGCTGTCAATTCCCCGATGTTCACAAGGCCGCCCAGTTGCCCGCCGTTCACCGTTATCCTTTCCACATGGTCAACCGCCAGCACCACCAGTTCAGACAGGCCGCCCGTCAAGCTTCCAACGGTCACCGCCGTGCCCACCTTCGGCACTATCAGCAACTGCCCCGAGTCTTCCATCTCCGAAGCGCGCAGCCGAACGTCCGGCACCGTCAGTCCGCCTATCTTCACCTCGCAAAGCAAACCGTCCACCTTGGTCACGATGCCCTGCGTCAACACCGTCTCCCTACCGCCGGTTGCGGCCTTAAGCCTTTCGGCCAGTTCCTTATACCTGTCCATTTATCAACTCAACCTGAATCCCAATTCTATTTTCCGTTTTCCGCCCTCTTTTGAGAAAGAGGTCGTCACGCTCCTTATGAAATAAGTACCGTCCTTTCCTGGGTAGTCGCCGTCGTGTAGTGTCGCGCTATCGCCCGGACGGCATTCAGGTATCAGCCACGTCGTAAGGCTGCCGTCATACCCGTCGAAGCTCCTCCGCTTCACCTCAAGCTCGCCACGCGCCTTCATGCTCTCCTCGTCCGAAGTCGGGCATTTCACCTCCACCTTGTCGCCACCGGTGCTGCCGGTCTCCAGTTCCTTGACTGTCCCGTCAGGCATCAACGCCTTGACCACCACGCGTATTTTCTTGTCCTCGGCCTTCCTGTATGTAAGGTCGGCCTCCTCCACGTTCAACATGAAGTCATATATGCGTTCTTCGCCAACCATCTCACCCGGAGGGTGTATGTGCAGTGTGCCGTCCTTCAGGTATATGTCCGCACCGCTCTCTTCCTGCACCTTTTTCAACACGTCGTATCCCGTCGCGTTGTTAATGACAAACTTCGAGTACGTCCAGGAATAAGAACAGGAAACCTTATACCCAAGCCCCAGCTCATTGATTACCTTCTCCAGCAGCGAGGCCAGCGTCACCACCTTCAGCACGGCATTGCCAAGGCTTTTCCTGAACGTGAACAGGTCGTCCTCACACATAAGCCTTATACTGCCGCCGTCGGTCGATACGCTCTGTAGCCAGCCCTTGAACTCCTCCACAAGCCCAGTTTCCACATAACCTATCCTCACCGACACCGCGTCGCCCCTTTTCAGTTTGTCCTCCACCTCAAGGGCGGCGTTGTACTGCGCCCCCGGCAACGTTATCTCAGCCGTGTCAGCCAGCAACTCCACGCTCTTGTGTATCTCCACCGAGTCCAGCATACCAACCTTGTAGCGACCCACCATTATGTCATAACCCATCGTGTACATAAGCCCCCTTACAAGTCCAAGTCCTCGCGCGTCAGCAGCAGTTTGTATATGTCGTCGCTCTGCGCCTTCAGTGTGTAGTTCTGGTTTGCCGTTCCGCTCGTGAACGGTATGTCCCAGCTCTCTATCACCATGTGCGATATGCCGAATATCTCCAGCAGCGGGTTCAGCACTGTCACATGCGCCGCCTCGCAAAAACTACGCAGACGAGCCACGTCCTCTTCCGGGTACCTGCCGTCCATGCCCATCAGTATCCCCTCCACCGTTATGGAGTAGTCGTCCTGCGCCCAGCGTTCCTTTATCGAGCCCCTGACGCGCCCCTTGTTCACGTGTCGCCGCGTGATGATGTTTTGCCCTGTCAGGCTCACCATCGGTTCCATGGGCAACAGCCATTCCTCCGCGCCGGCCTCTTCCAGCTTCAGGCGCATCGGCAGCTGCATCGGCACACCCAACGCATTGGTGCGGACCGTTTCCTCAAGCTCCCCGTCGCTCATGGCACACACGGAGTCGTATTCGGCACTGTCCACGTCCGCCAGCTCCGTATCGCGGAACAGCCAGTATGGCGGCACCTTCCCACCAATGACCCTGAGGGCCATGTTCTCAAGCAAAAATCTCGTCACCGTGTTCATCTTTCAGCACTCGTAGCTATCGCAAGGGCACGGTTCAGACTCTGCAGCACTGTACGCTCAAGCTCTGCCGTGTCGGCCTTGTCGTTCATATAAACATTGATGTTGTCAAAGAACTTTGATATGTTCATCGTGATGGATGTATTTCGCGTACCGCCGGTGGCAAGAGCCTCGGCCGACTTGCGTCCTCCGCTTCCTGACTTGCCGCCTTTCCCACTTCCACTGCCAAACATTACAGACTGGGAGCTGCCTTTCAGTCCCGGCGTCGATATGTCCGTGGCGGTCTTTCCACCACCGGTCTTGGCGGCATTCTTCGTGCTTTCCGCGGCATAGTGCTTGTCGTAGTTGCCAGATATGCCCCTTACCGTGTCAGCCGCCCCTGTCAAAGCCTTGCGCGTCGACTCCACGCCGCTCAACATACTGAAACCGGCCTTGGCGGCCGTAGCCGCCTTTTCCCACTCACCGGTGAACAGGAACTTCAACGCCTCACCCAGCTTGCCAAGACCACCGAGCAGTTCATTGAAGCGGTCTATCACATACTGCTTGATGACGTTACCGAACCCTTTAAGGGTGTCCCACATGGTAAGGAGGAAAGCACGGAAGCCGGCAAACTTGTTCCAGCAGTATATCACGCCAGCGACAAGAGCGGCGACTGCCGTTATGACCAGCCCTATCGGGTTGGCGTTCATCGCCACGTTCAGCAGCCATTGGGCGGCCGTCCATGCCTTTGTCACCACCATTATGCTGGTCTGTACACCCTTGTACACCATCAGGATGGCAGTGTACGCCTTGCTGACGGCCCAAGCCGTGGCTACAACACCGGCGACAAGCGCAAGCTCCGTACGGAACTGTATGACGAAGCGAATGCCGGAAGACAAGGCGCCGAACAACCCTTGCAGCATGGAGAACAAAGGCGGCAAGGCCGCATTGACGGCATCGAGAAGGTCGGACAGAGGAGACTTCACCTGGTCGAACATCCCGGCGGCCTGCTCGCGGATGTTGTCCATCACGGTGCTGAACTTGCCGCCTACCGTCTGCGACTGGCGTTCCATCATGCCGTGGAACTTGCCGCCCTCGCCCGTGGCGTGGGCCATGGCCGCGGCCACGTTGTCGAAGGTAATCTGTCCTTTCGACATCATGTCCTGTAGCTCAGCGTAGGTCTTGCCTGTCATGCGCTGGAGTTCCTGCAACGGGTTGAAACCGGCGTTGATAAACTGAAGAAGGTCTTGCCCTTGCAGCTTACCGGCGGCCGACACCTGGCCGAGGACGAGCGACAGGCTCGAAAGACGCTCGGCATCTCCGCCGGAAATATCCCCAAGCTGTCTCAACAACGGCAGAACGCGGTCTGTGGCCACGCCGAAATTCAGCATGAGCTGTGCGTTCTTTGTCAGGTCGAGCTTTCCGAACGGGGTCTCGGCGGCGAACTGTGTTATCTCGCCCAACATCGACGCGGCCTTGGCCTCATTTCCGACAAGCGTGGAGAATGCCACATTGGTCTGCTCCGCCTCGGAACCGAGCTTGACGATGGCGCCGATGCCGGCTGCGGCCATCGTGTACGGGTTTGTCAGGAACTCCATCCCGGGCACGGACATCAATGAAGACTTGAAGTTGGAGAATGAAAAGGCCTGGCGCAGGCGTGTTCCGACAGTTCCGGCCTTCCTCGATATTTCGTCAAGGCGTACGGAGGTCTGCCGGGCCACGGCGAGCACATTGCCACCGTCGGCCTGCAGCCTTATCAAAAACTTCAACACGCTATCCATTCGCTTTCCTCTCCAGCTTACGTATTTCAAGCAGGTGCCTTATTGTCCATGCCCACTTCTCGTCGGGCAGGCTTTCCGGGTCAACGCACATATAGTATCTCAACAGCGAGTCAAAAAACAATATGTCCCCACCGCCCGTGAAATCGCCAATCCCGGCATCCGCTACAATTTTTTTATCTCGGCCTCCTTGATTTTAAGGACTTCCTCCATCTTGGCACATACTGCCATGAAAAGGCTGTCGTCCGTCTTCATCTCCTCGTCTCCTGCGACCCACAGCTGGTTGAGCAGCACTTCGTTCAGCTTGATGGGGTCTTTTACCACGCTCGCGTAGCTCAAATCCTGCCGTGACGGGCTGCGCAAAATGCAACCCTTGCCCTCGACCGTCACCAGGTAAAGCTCCTTGCCCGGGTGCTTAGCCTTCAGCTCCGCTATCAGTTTCTCGTTTATTTCCATTCAAATGTCCTTTTAATCGTTTTCAAACGCTCTTCATGTCCGTATAGATGAAAGGCAAGGTCTTCTCCTGGAACTTGTCACCCTGCTTCCATTCCGTGTTGTCTTCAGTTATCTCCACGTTCACCAGCGTGTCCGTCGTTACCGCATCGCCCTTCGACGGGTTGCCGTAGCACGCCACGATGTTGAAGCTGCCGTCCAGCACGTCGCCGCCACAAGCCTGGCGCAACGCCTCGTACTCGCTCTGTAGCACGGTCAGCTCGCCGCTGTAGTCCTTGTTGCCGTGCTGTATGCCATGGGGCTTGTTGCCCTTGGCGTACAGCAGCTCCTTCTCCTGCTTGCAGCCATACTTGATGCCGCGCAGCCCAGTCACGACGCGCCCCGCCACTACCACGTTCACGTCGCTCCATTCGTATTCCCTTGTGTTCGTAAACATCTACTGCCTCCTTTCTCAACTTGCCTGTGTCACCTGGAAGCCCAGGCTCACGTCAACGTAACGCGCGTAGCCGAACGGCCTTACCTTCACCGTCACGGCCACCTTCGATGTGGCCAGCACGTTCTGCGTCTGGTCTATGTAGCATACGCAACCCTCGCCGTCATCACCGGCGCTCAGCTCGCCGCTTGCGGTCATGGCCGCGTTCAGCGCATCCTCTACGGCCTGCTGCCAGCTCTTCACTATACCGGCCTGGAGCGTCCCGTCCTCGTTCACCTCAAGCTCGTCAAGCATCATGTCCAGCAGCGTGTCATACACTATCCTGTACGCCTTGTCTATCACCCTGCGGTGGGCCAAGTGGGCATAGTCGTCCGTCTCGTCGCACGCCAGCCTATCATCGGTGAAGAAATAGCCGCTGCGGCCAACGTACTTACGCGGCGCGATGTAGCCCTTGTCATACAGCCCGGCTATCACGCTGCCGCCCTCGTCCACTTTCACGTTCCCGACGTACATCTCCGTGGGGAACAGCGCGCCGTCCTTCACGCGCCCGGCGTTGCGCTGCACCGGAAGCGTCGCCAGACGACCGGCCAGCGTGCCCACACACGCCCCTTCGCTGCCGGCTTCAGTGTCGCCTATCAGAACGCCTACGCGGTTGTATGCAAGTTCGCTCAAGTCACGCAAGTCCTCCCCGGTGTAACCGCGGCCTTCAAGGATGACGAACAGTGGGGCGTACAACTCTTCCGTCGCCCATTCCGCCAGCTGCTGTGCGATGGGCAGCGCGGACAGCACGTCCGGGTCGAGGCCTTCCGTCACGCTGCCGGTCGTCCAGCCGTCACCGGCCCCGAACACCCCCCTCAGCCTGCCGTTCTGCCCCTCGACCAGCTTCCTCGCGCTGCCGGAGGTCTTGTCAAGCAGCGCGGTCATCTTCGCGCTCTTGGCCACGCCATACACCACAAGCTCCGTGCCCTCCTCCGCCTCGTCATAGAATTCCTTGACATGCTTGTAAAGCCTCGGATTGCCTTCCGACGTTATGCCCAATGCCGCGAGGTCGTCCATGCCCCTCACGCTATACGCCTTCTCCAGCTCGAACGTGCCGCCTGCGGCCGTAGCCCCGCACACGAGGGCGAAAAGCCCGTCGGGGCTTTCGCCGACCGTGCCAAGCTGGCCATTCAGGTACGATATCTTTATTCTCGGTAACATAATCCTTCACTTTTTGTTCTTGACTCCTTACGCGGTAGCCGCCTCGGCCAGCATGAACACGCCCTTCTTGTCATAACGGCGGATGCCGCCGCCCGTGCGGACAAGGAACGAGTATATGTCGCCATAGTAGGTCGGGCTGTCCGTGTCGTCAAACATCTTCACCTCGCCAAGCGCGCGGCTCAGGCAGCTTTCCTGCCAGGCAAGCGCCGCCGCATTCTCGTCCGCGGCACCCTCCGCGCCCCATTTCAGCAGTGCCTTGGCCGATGTCACCCTCAGCACGCTGCTCCTTTTCATGATGTTGAAACCGTACAGGTTGCCAAGCACGCCGGACTGTACGTTGGCCGAATTCTGGAACATCCACTTGTCGCTCTCCGACAGGTCGTTAAGCAAGTCAGCGTACATATAGGCGTCAAGAAGCAGGTAGCGGCCGGCCTCCGGCACGTTGTCCGCGTCCATCGCCGTCATCAGCTTCAGCACGTCGGCCTTGCATATCGACTTGCGCTGGCCGGTCGCCGTCGCAGAGGTGTGCGCGTCACGTGTGGCTGTGCCGGTCGTCAGCAGTACGTGGTTCGTATCCACTCCGCCGCCCCAGCGCTCCAGGATGTTCACGTGGGCCGTCTCCTGCAGTTGCGCCCTGTCGTTGGCGATGACGCTGTTGCGCTTGTCGTAGCTCAGCTCCACCGTGTCAATGTTGGGGATGTAAATCGGGTCTGTCGTCAGCTCGTCCATCTCATAGGTCAGCTCGTTGTCCGTCCGCTGGCTTACCTTGGCCGGCTTCTCCGTGCGGTTCGTCACCACTTTTGAGGGTGCGCCCGCGTTGGGTATGTGTACTTTCCTGTTCACCACGAACGCGGAGTCGTCCACGCTCTTCGTCGCGAACGAGTTGTCCGGGTACAGGTTCTCAACTATGGCGCTCAGCCATATTTCCTTGTTCAGTGCCATTTCTCTGTCCTTTTTTAATTCTTCATTCTTGGTCCTTCAATTTTTCACTCCTTGTAGTCAACGCCGAACTTCTCCTTGTACTTCGACTCGAACAGGGCCTTGTCCGTAGCCTTCAGCTCGCTCAGCATGCCGGCCCTGTCCAGCTCGTCCCAGCTTTTGTCGGCCATTCCGCCTCCTTTGCCCGTATCGTCGATGTACGCGGCGGCGCGCATGTGCCTCGACGGTTTCATGCCGGAAAGCAAGGCTTCGGTGTTCGCCCTGTCGCTCGCCATGAGCGCCTTGAACGTCGGCAGCTGCTCCTTGGCTATCCTGCCGTCCGCCACGGCCTTGTCAAGCACGGCCGCCACCTCCTTGGCCTCGGCGGCCTCCATCTTTTCCTTGTAGGCCTTGTTGGCCTTCTCAAGGGCGTCGGCCTTGGTCGCCTTGTTCTCAAGTTCACGCACGCGGTCGATGATGTCCTGCTCGTCGTTCGCATCCTTGAACGACGGCATCTTCTTCATTTGGTCTATCAGTCCCATCTCTTTGTCGTTTTGTGGCCGCTCCTGCAGCCGGTTATTGAAATAATGGTATATCTCCTCCGTCGTGGACGGCACCCTTCCATCCGCAGACGGCATGTCGTATATGCCGTCTGCCAGTTTCATTTCCACGGCCTCCTCGGCACTTATCCAATGGTCCCGCTCGTCGAAGTACCTCGCCGACACGGCCTTCGCGTCCATGCCGCAACGTTTGGCAATCATACGGGCCAGGTCGTCCTGCAACGCCTCCATCACGCCGGCCATGCGGCGCAACGCGGAGGCGTTGCCCCATGTGCCGCCGCTCACGGAGTGCAGCATCAGCTTCGCGTATGGGGACATATAAAGGGGCTTGCCGCACAAAGCTATCACGCCGGCTATGCTTGCCGCCACGCCGTCCACGTATATGGTGATGTCGGCCTTGCTCGTCCTCAGGGCATTGTAAATGGCTATGCCGCTGAACACGTCGCCGCCCTTGCTGTTGATGCGCACGTCTATCTTGCTGTAACGAGCCTGAAGTTCAAGCAGCTCGCTCACCACCCTGGCGCTATCCACCTTCTGGCCGTCGCCAACGTCGCCATACAGGAGGATGGCCACCTCCCCATCACCGGGTATCGTGTTGAAAAATCCCATTTTTACGTCGTTTTTGATGCAAATATCCGCATAAAACGCCTCACTTGCAAACCGCTTTTTTATCATATCGCCAGCTGCGTATATCATGTCACCACAGGACACCACCATAAAAAAGCAGTTTGAAAAAACGCCTGAATTATAGGATATTTGCAGTGTTTTTATCGGAATATGGCTAAGACTAACATCGACAAGAAGGACATAGCGAAGTCCCTGTTCCTCAACGGGGCCTTCACGCAGGAAGAGATTGCCGCGAAGGTCGGCACCACACGGCAGACGGTGTCACGGTGGATGAAAGACGGAGGATGGGAGGAGATGAAAGCGTCGCTGACCATCACGCCCGACCAGATTATATCGCAGATTCACCGGCAAATCATGGAAATAAACAACCGCATCGGGGAACGGGAACCGGGAAAAAGGTTCGCCACGCCGCAGGAAGCCGACGCGCTCGCGAAACTGGCCGGGGCGGTGAAGAAGCTGGAGACGGACATCGGAGTGCCGGATTGCGTCAGCGTCGCCATGCGTTTCCTCGCTTGGCTGCGGCCGCTCGACACCGAGGCGGCAAGGCAATTCGGCAACCTATTCGACGCTTTCATCAAGGACCAGGCATCAAAAGGCAAGTAAGGCATGGCTGCAATAACGGACAAACAGGCACTCGCCCTTTGGGAGGACTTCCACAAGGGGCTTATGCGCGGCATAGAGGTGGACGAGAGCCTCTCACGCCGCGAGATTGAACGTATGCGCGCCAAGCTCGAAGCTGACCCGGTGCAGTGGATAAAGTTCTTTTTCCCGGCATACGCCAAGTACGACTTCGCGCCGTTCCACACACGCGCCATACGCCGCATCGTAGCCAACCCGGAATGGTACGAGGTGCTTTCGTGGAGCCGCGAGCTGGCAAAGTCAACCGTGGCGATGTTCTGCATCATGTATCTTGCGCTTACCGGACAAAAGCGGTTCGTCGCGCTGGCCTCGGCCACCATCGACTCGGCCAAAAGGCTGCTCGCGCCATTCAGGGTCAACTTCGAGTCCAACCCGCGCATACGCCAGTTCTACGGACGGCAGCCCGTCCCGGGGCAGTGGACCGACTCGGAGTTCTCGTGCCGCTGCGGAGCGAAGTTCATCGCGCTCGGCGCCGGCTCCGCACCGCGTGGAATGCGCAACGAGGCCATACGCCCGGACGTACTGTACTTCGACGACTACGACACCGACGAGGACTGCCGCAACCCGGTAACGCTTGGCAAGAAGTGGGACTGGGCGGAACAGGCCCTCTACCCCACCCGTTCCATCTCCGAGCCTACGCTCGTGCTCTGGTGCGGCAACATCATCGCCAAGGACTGCTGCATCGTCCGCGCCGGGCGGCTGGCGAACTCATGGGATGTCGTCAACATACGCGGCAAGGACGGCAAGTCGTCATGGCCGCAGAAGAACACGGAGGAGCAGATTGACCGCATACTATCCAAAATATCCGTCAAGGCGCAGCAGGGAGAGTATTTCAACAACCCGGTGGCGGAAGGCAAGATTTTCAAGAACCTGCCTTTCGGCAAGGTGCCGCCGCTCTCCAAGTTCCGCTTCCTCATAGGATACGGAGACCCGGCCTATTCCGACAGCCGCAGGAAAGGCTCGTCCACAAAGGCGCTCGTGCTCGTCGGGAAGCTGAAGGGAGTGTACTACGTCATCAAGGCTTTCCTCGCCCGTGAAACCAACGCCACATTCATAGGATGGTACTTCGACATGGCGGACTTCGTGGCCGGAAAGGCCAACGTGTACTGGTACATGGAGAACAACAAGCTGCAGGACCCGTTCTTCGAGCAGGTCTTCAAGCCGTTGCTGCGCGAAGAGTGCAAGCGACGCCACCGGCAGCTGTACATCAAGGGCGACGGGCGCAAGAAGACCGACAAGGCTACGCGCATAGAAGCCAACCTCGAACCCGTCGACCGCAACTGCGCCTGGGTGTTCAACGAGGAGGAGAAGGACAACCCCATGATGCAGGAACTCATAAACCAGTTCAAGCTCTTCGAGCTGACGCTACCCTACCCTGCCGACGGCCCCGACGCCGTGGAGGGAGGGCTGACGCTCATCGACAGCAAGACGGCCGAGCTGGAACCCGTCGAGACCATCTCGTACAGGGAACTCAACGAGCAGAGTCCCTGGCGGATGTGAATTATGAAACGTGAATCAAGAATTATGGATTAAAGACATGGACAACTTCATCGACATCGGCGACTATGACGCCAGCATACACAGGGAAATACTCGACTCGCTGCTGCGCTCCGGCTCCGACGACTACGACCCGCAGATAGTGGAAATCTGCGAGGACCGGGCCGTGTCAGAAATGCGCTCGTACATGAACAAGACCTACGACTGCGACCCCATCTTCTCGGCGCGTGGGGAGGACAGGCATCCGCTCATCCTCATGTTCGCGATTGACATCGCAATTTACCACATCTACTGCCAGCACAACCCTTACAAGATGTCGAAAATCAGGCAGGACCGCTATGACCGTGCCGTCAAATGGCTCGAGGGAATCATGGCTGGGGGCATCACCATCGACGGCGCGTTGGAAACCAACCCCGACCTGAAGAAGGCTTACGACACCGAAGAAGACGTAAAGCGTGTCATCGATGCGGCGAAGTCTATCGAGGGTCATGTACGCGGCGAAGGCGTACATGCATGCGCCACCATCATCTGCCGTGACCCCATGAGCGACCACGTTCCCATGAAGCGTGACACCAAGGGTGGCGGCATCATCACTCAGTACGATGGTCATTACACGCCTGACCTGGGATTGCTGAAGATGGACTTCCTGGGTCTTCGTACCCTGGGCGTGCTTTCCCGCGCATGCCGCAACATCGAGGTAACCACGGGCGAAAAGCTGGTGCCCGAGGAAATCCCCATCGAAGACGGCAAGGCATTTGCCCTGATGCGCGGCGAGCTGCGCAAGAACGGCATGCCCCTGAACATGGATGGCTTGTTCCAGGTGGAAGGTGCACTGTACGTGAGCCTGTTCGCGCAGATTCCGCCAGAGCGATTCTCCGACGTTGTCGCTTCCATTGCATTGAACCGCCCGGGCCCGTTGGAGTCCGGCATGGTGGAAGACTACGTAAAGGTTGTACAGGGCAAGAGCCCCGTGCATTACTACGACGAACGTCTGCGCCCCATCCTGGAAGAAACCTACGGCACCATGGTGTACCAGGAACAGATCATGCAGGTTTCCATGGTGATGAGCGGCTTTTCTGCTGGCAAGGCAGATAAGCTGCGTAAGGCAATGGGTAAGAAGAAGCTCGACGTTATGCGCGAGCTTCAGGAAGACTGGAACACCGGCGCCGTTGAAAACGGTTACTCGCTCGATATCGCCAAGGAAATCTGGGAAGACGCCGAGAAGTTCGCAAAGTACGCGTTCAACAAGTCGCATTCCGCGGCTTACGCTCTGCTGGTTATGCGCACGGCGTACCTGAAGGCGCACTATCCGAACGAGTACATGGCGGCAGTGCTGTCCAGTTACATGGGCAATAACGATCGCCTTATCAAGTACATTGCAAGCTGCAACCGCAGTGGCATTCCTGTATTGCCGCCAGACGTTAACTCTTCGAACTTGGAGTTCACGCCGCTTGAAGAGGGCATTCGCTTCGGCTTGGCAGGCGTGCGTGGCGTGGGCGAAAAGGTTGCTCAGTGCATCATCGACGAACGCGAAAAGAACGGCGAGTTCACTTCGTTGCATGACTTCGTGAACCGCGTTGATTCCACGGCATACAACCGTAAAACGCTTGAGGCATTGGTGAAGTCGGGCGCCTTCGATTCCACGGGCTATACCCGCAGGCAGCTGATGCATTTCATCGACGACACGCCTTTGCTTGAAAGCGCTGCAAAGCGTCAGAAAGACAAAGCGGCTGGTCAGCTTGATATGTTCAGCATGTTTTCTTCGGTAGACGAAAGCTTCAAGGAAGACATCCCCGAGCCCGATGGCATCGAATGGGACAAGAAAACGTTGCTGGCGTTCGAAAAGGACATCTTGAAGATGTACGTTTCCGACCATCCGCTGCGTCGCTACGAGAACTACCTTTCGCGCACAATGAAGTACACGTTAGGTGAACTGGCTGAACGCGAGCAGGGCATCAAGTCGGGCACGTTTGCCGGCATGGTTTCGGAAACGAACATTCGTCGTACCAAGCGCGGAACGCTGATGGCAAGCTTTACGCTGGAAGACACCTCGGGCCACGTGGAATGCGTGTGCTTCAATTACGAGAAGTATCAGGACGCCATTCAGGAAGATGCCATCATCACGTGCAAGGGCAAGTTCGAAGTGAACGACCGCGGCAGCCAGATCATCGTGTACGAGGCAACGCCTTTGGAACTTTCAGACGAGGAAGCCAACGTGGCGCCCCTGCAGCTTGAGCTGAGCATCGCAACGCGCGAGCTTGACTCGGTGACGTCCGACAAGCTTATGCGCATTTTGAAAGAGCATCCTGGCAAAGACCCGGTTGTGTTGTACGTGCGTCAAACCGATGGGCACCGCATGCGCGCTGAACTGCCCATGACGGCGGATTCGGGCAATCAGCACCTGAAGGCCCACTTATACGATTTGTTTGGACGCACCGTTTGGAAGGCTTCTTAGTGGAAACCGAAACTATCGGCACTGAAAACATCGCTGAAATCGAAGAGGGAAGGGGAGAGGTTATCCTTTCCCTCTTGGTTTCTTACAATGGAACGCCCTTCGCAGGCTTCGCCCGGCAGCCAGGTCAGCTTACGGTTCAGGGCAGCATCGAAGAGGCGCTGGCTCTGATATTCCGCCGTGATGTTGAAACGGTATGCGCAGGGCGCACTGATTCCGGGGTGCATGCACGGAGCCAAGTGGTGAGTTTTTCCGTTTCGGAAAGCGAGCTTGCAGGGCGAAGCGCATTCAAGCTGCTACGCTCCCTGAATGCGTTGACCCATGAAGACATATCGGTGAAGGACGTGTGCCGTCGCGAGCCCGATTTCTCAGCGCGCTTTTCCTGCACCATGCGTGAGTACAAGTACTTCATCTGCACCGATGCATTTGCCCCGCTTTTGATGAAAGGCTTCTGCTGGCACATTCCAAAGGCGCTTGATCTTGACGCTATGCGTCAGGCTGCCGCCCATCTGATCGGCGAGCATGACTTCAAGAGCTTTTGCATGGCGGCGTCGGCCGAGGGCAAATCTACCATGCGCAATGTGTTCTCCGTTGAGGTGGAACCCCTTGTGCAATGGGGCGAAAACCTGGTTGTTATCACGGTGAAGGGCAATGCGTTCCTGCATTCTATGGTGCGCACGATTGTGGGCACGCTGGTGGCAGTTGGCCTAGGGCGTCGCAAGCCCGACTGGGTGGTTGACGTGCTTGAAGCGCGTAACCGCGCTGCGGCGGGGGAGAATGCTCCGGCGCAGGGGTTGGTGTTCTGGGATGTTAGCTACGAAGGCGAGCGCGTGCACGACCCTCGCAAGTAAACTTTCGGGCGGAAGTCGAGGGCACTGCGTTTCGCGCCTCGCTTCCGCTTTTTCAGCTTTCAAAGAAATAGGTGCAAGATTCAGTTGAAGAAATCGCAGCTATGGTTCGACGCAAGGTGCAGGATATCCCTGCATCGTTGGTCGAATACCTGGGGCGATTTCTTTCAGGTATTTCT
>OGRR01000773.1_pt1 | contig 24506 bp, 22 predicted proteins | sample 1553511 | NCBI WGS metagenome assembly OGRR01 (sample SAMEA2580040, study PRJEB22360) | human gut metagenome | biome: human gut; feature: human-associated habitat; material: faeces | place: Denmark | collected 2008/2010 | reverse complement strand
TCGGCCTCGCAAAGAAGCCGCGGTCAACCTATGGTTGCCCGTCGGTCAATCACATACTGTATTGAGGTCCAGGACCCGGAAGAACTTCATGGTCTGCGGCATATGCTCGCCACAGAAGAACTGTTTCTGAATTTTACGGGGGAAATCAAGGGCAATACATTGTACGACCTGGTGTATAAACACATCTTGGGGCGCGTTTCTACTATTAAGGTAACGCCGCAGAACAAATATCTTAAATCCGTGGACGGTATCTTATATTCCAAAGACGGGAAAAACCTTATCGCTTGCCAAGCTATGCTGAGAACAGAAGTTCTCCATATCCCTGACGGGACGGAACTTATCTCCCCATATGCTTTTTCCGGCAACTGTAACATCCGGGAATTGCATTTTCCGGATTCCTTAAGACATATCGGAACAAAGGCCTGCTCCGACATGGCCGGCTTAAAGTGCATTGAATTTGGCCTCGGGATTAAACACATCGGCAGCCTTACGGAAACATCCATATTCGCTCATTGCGACAACCTTGAATCTGTAGAGATTCCCGAGCAGGTCCAGGCAATCGGGGCTTCTGCTTTTGCCCGCTGCCACAACTTAAGACATGTAGTTTTGCATGGCAGTCTGACGCATATATGCGAAAAGGCATTTTGGGAGACAGATTTCCGAAATGTTGTCCTGCCGCCTTATGTTTCTGACATTGGTCAGGATGCCTTCTCTCACATCCAGAGCATTACAGTAGACCGCAGTTGGACCATACCATCCGGATTAATTAAGGCCTGCTTAGGTTACAGAGATGAATGGAGTCTCTTCAATTTTTCCGACCCATGGATTTTACGGATTAACGACGAAATGACCGGAAAGACATTCTGCCTTCCAAGAATCATGAATCCGGATTGTCACGACTACAATATTGAGATGCTGTCATTCTTATGGGATTCCGGCAATTTTTGTGATAAGCATCCGGCCTTCTTTGCATTGGACGGCCACCTGGACGCTGACAAATTTGCAAGATACGATGTCCTGATTTCTTCTTGCAAGGCCAATCCCAGCGACGAAGTGTATAAAATCCTGAAGAGCTCAGTCCGAGAAATCGCTTTGGATTACAAAACAGCCCTCGCTGAAAATACGGTATCAGGAGAAAGATGTATTGCCAGACTGACAGATTTAAGAAGTCTCGGCTTCCTGTCATTTATGTAAAAAACAACCCTCCATGCAGCATTCCACTGCATGGAGGGCTATTTCTTGCAAAAATACATTCCTGCTTCCGCATATGCTTTTGCCTGTTTTAACTGATTTTTCCGTATTCTTTTGTTCGCTTCTTCTGCCAGCCGGTCATATTTCGGAGATGTTATTTTCTCTACTCTTTTCACGTTCTGGAGTCCTTCGTAAGAAGCCTGCCTCAGGTTTAATTTTTCTCCCATTTTTCCACCTTCTTTTTTTTCACCGCCGGAGCCGGTTCTCGCAAAGTCTGTGGAACAGGTAACGATATATTCTTTCCGTATCGTACGGGTTGCTGTTTTTTTTCTCAGCAGCCAAGCCGCAGGTCTGTTCTCCTGCCCCGCGCGCAGGCCAGCAGTGTGTATCTACAATATGCAGGATTTTTTAGGATTTGTTTTTTTTGCGAAAACAAAAGCACCACATCTAGTGATGTAGTGCCTGGTGCTACTTCAGTTTTTCGTCCAAAAATTTCAGCATATTCCGCAATGCTTTCCCGCGATGGCTGACTTTGCATTTTTCTTCCATGGACATTTCGGAAATCGTTTTTCGATATACAGGAAGATATACAATGGAGTCATATGCAAAGCCGCTTTTACCATCAGAAATCCTGTCTGCAATCTTGCCGTACAACTTTCCAAACGTAGTTTTTGTGCTTCCATCAGGAAACGCGGCTGCAATACAGCACACATACTTGATATTTCTTTCGTCGTATGGGACATCCTCCAGTTTATCTAAAATGTAAGCATTTTTAACTTCTTGTGGCGTCTGCTCTCCAAGGAATCTGGCTGAAAAAATGCCAGGCATTCCATGCAGGGCTTCTATCTCCACCCCTGAATCATCTGCCAATGCAAGCATACCAGTTTTTTCGCATACATACTTTGCTTTCAGTAGAGCATTCTCTTCGTATGTTTTTCCATCTTCCACAATGTCTTCGCTGATTCCTGCTTCAGCCATGGAGATGAAGTTAATATTTTCCAAACTCGGAAAATTTTTAACGATTTTTTTAATCTCCTTTATTTTGTTTTCGTTATGTGTTGCGAAAACGATTGTCTGCGGGTCTTTTTTGTATACGGCTGTTTCACTGTTTTGCTTTTCTTGGATATTAGCCATTACTATCCTTCCTCTCTTTTTTTTATTTTGCAGATTTAATATGCCAAATTTCCTATTTACAAAAATATCCTTCCGCTTCCGCATATGCCCGCGCCTGCTCCAGTCTGTGCTTGCGTATGCGTTTCGTCGCTCCTTCAGCCAGATTATCGTATTCCGGCGCAGTCATTCTTTCGCACCTTGTTGCATTTGGAATTTCTTTGTATGCTGATTCGTTCAGTGTTAGTCTTTCCATCTTTTTCACCTCATTTTTTTAACGCTTTTTCATATGCAATATGCCGGATTTTTACAAAACAAAACCGGCAGCCATTACAGCCACCGGTCCTGCCAAACAAAGAAAGGTACAAATTTAAGTCAGGATGCCAGGCGCCCAAGAAGGCGACGGCAGGAATTGAACCTGCCATTTGGGTAGAACCTGTTCGAAAAATAACCCAAATTCGCCAGAATCGCCGGCACATATCGTGCAAAAACTTAATACAAGATATACATGTCAAAATACCACACATCCAAGGGTATGTGGCTTGTAATACCAACCGGAGTTAATATCTCAAACCAACACAGCCCTCAAGGCTGGGCTTACCGCTGGCATTGTGGTTCGTCCGCATTCAGACCAGATGCCATCTCTGCTCCCACAACAGTACCTGGAAATCCTTCAGGGTTGCCGCGGCTTCGGGACACTTGACAGGCACAGCTTACGGTCAGGCTGCTAAGCCTTAAGGTACACCATACCATGCCCCCATTGTAAAATTTAAATGAAAAAATTATTATGTGGTCCGGAAGGTCTGTGGAGTTCCTCCCTGACAAGTACAGTATGCCATACTTTTTCTTTTTCCGCAAATTTTGCGAGTCTTTTTTCGTTTTTGTAGTCCAAGTCCCGGAAACGTCAGCTTGAAACCTTCGTGTAGGTATCGGCAACATTGGAGGGGAAATTCGCCGTGCCATCATTACCATTGAAGATTTCACCGGTGGTGTTCTGCCAGGTACCGGAGAGGTCATACTTTGTTCCGACGAATTTGAAGGTGGGGCCGGTGGTGAGACTGGTGAGGGCGGAACAGTTACGAAGCATATAGACCATATTAGTTACATTTGATGTGTCAAATGATGAAAAATCAAGACTCTTTAAACTGCTGCAATCATTAAACATGCCGCTTAAACTTGTTGCGTTTTTGGTACTTATTTTTGATAAGTTTATATTCGTTAAGTTATTACAACCTTCAAACATACAACCCATATCTTTAGCGGCGGTCGTATCAAATGTTGAAATATCAAGTGTGGTTAATGCGCTGCATTTTCTAAACATTCTGCCAAAATCAATTACGTGCGATGTATTAAACGGAATAATTAAAGATGTTAAAGAAGAACAGTTTTCAAACATGCCACTTCTGATAGAACTATAAGCGCTGTTTTCCTTATACCCAGCAGGACTACCCATTGCTGTCGCATTACTTGTGTCAAAATTAGATAAATCTAATTCTACAAGACCACTGCACCCATAGAACATACCACTCATGTCTTTTACGTTCTGTGTATCCAGCAGAGAGGAATCCAAGCCTGTTAGGCCGGAGCAGGCTTCGAACATTCCACTCATATCCGTCACGTTTTGTGTATTCAGCGGTGACAAATTCAGACTAGTCAAACCGGAACAGCCGGAGAACATGTGCTGCATATTCTTTACGTTCTGTGTGTCCAACGGTGTCAAATCCAGATTAGCCAAACCAAAACAGCCGTAGAACATACCTCTCATATCCGTTACGTTCTGTGTATCCAGCATTTTGAAGTCGATTTTTTGAAGTTCTCTGGCATAACTAAACATATTTCCACTGTATTCATTCGCCTGTACTTTTACGCCCGGAATCTGTGTAGATACTTTTATGACTGCTCCTGCGTCATCATCCAACCATGCAACGACGCCGCCGTCTCCGTCTGCATCAACATCAATGACTTTTTTCGTTTTTGGCTTTACTTCATCGGTAAAAATAACCTCGGTAGTACTTGGTATTTTATTGTTGAAACTGCTTCCGCTAACAAGCGTAAACGTCATCTCTTTCGCCCACAAATCCAAATCCCCGGTCAGCTTGCCCTGCGGTATGCCATCATCAGAAATTATTACTCTGCTCTTACATGCCTCATCACTGTACCATCCAACTCCGGTTCCTACCGCTTCCTTATAACTCCCCTCCACAATCTGCCCGGAAGAGTTATAGACCACCATATTCTCGTCGGTCCCGTCCGCAAACTTCAGCCCGTTCCCATGAAAGGTAATAGTATATCCTTTCGTGCTTTTGCTCGGCTTTTCAGTGCTTAAATACATATCCGGAATTTCACGCTCAGCATTAGTCAGCCCGTCATCCCATTTCTTGGTGATGGTCACGGTACCGGTCGTCTTATTATCCTTGAAGTCGTAGATACCTTCCCCGCTCTCCGCGCCAGCTTTAGTATCACTCTCTTTGTTGCCCGCTTCGTTTGTCTTACTTACGCCATCTTTACTCCTGGTACCCCCCCCGAAATATTCTGACTATTCTGATTATTCACGTCTGCAGCATAAGCCATAACCACCAGCCCATGCCCGCTTCCAGGCAGCATCGCTGCGCCGGCCATCACCGCCGCCGCCAGCGCCATCCCGGCGGATATCTTCTCAAACATACATTTGTTTCTCATTTTTTTTCTTCGGCTCTTTCGCCGTCCTCCTTTTCCCTTTTTTTGTAGTTATTTTTTTGTAGTTCGTTCCTGCCTCCAGTATGCCAAATCTTCCTGAAAAACTGCGGGCGTTACTGATTTTTTTACACAAAAAAAACCGTCTGTCATTACAACAACAAACGGTTTCTGTTCCTATGCGGCTTCTTCTGGTTTCTTTCCTGTCTTTTCGCCAAAAAGCCTTCTCTCATTCTCTGTCTGAAGGTGTTTTGCAAATACTTTTCTGTCTTCGCTTTTCATCTTCTTAAAAGACTTAACCTCATATTTTTTAAGCAGCATGTCAAAAGCCTCATTGCAGGTATTCATAAAAGATATCGCATCAATATATCGCACTTCTCTTATGTTCCCGGCGAGAATACAGTCATCAATCCCTTTCCCGTATCCGATTTTCCAGATTGCAAATTTAATCTTTAAATCCGGGACTTTCTCCATCAGCATCCTTGCCATTTCTGAGATGGTATTGAATACCTGTCTATTGCCAAGGATGTCAGAGTCAAACATCAGATAAATACTTTTTATCTCGTGCTGTTCTCTAAGTTTATTAATGATTTCGTCAATCCCCTTCCATGAGGAAACGCCCTGGATTGAAATAGTGATATTCCTGTTTGCTGCCAGGATTTCGGATTTAAACCGGCCTTCTGTTATACACAGGCAGCCACGCGGGTTTTCCGGAATGATAATATCCTTTGCTGCCCCAGGTGTGCTGCCGCCGTCATAATCAATGCTGTCAACGGCAAAAATGGAAGTGAACCAGCAATATCTATTTCCTTTACTTGCCGTATCCCGTCTGATTTGAACTGCAACTGCATACCCGTCAGCATCGTGGATTAAGATTCCGATACCCGCGTTATTGCACCACCTTGTGCCGTGAGACACCGAAGGAGTGTCATCTCCGGAATAGTCAAGCATACCTGTTCTTTTGTCGATAAAAAATCCGGGGACATACTTCAATACATCTTTCGTGTACCCAGTCAGTTTTGAAATCTTACGAACGACTTTTGCACGTTCTTCCGGTGCGACAACCATCCTCATGTAATCTTTTTCAATCCGTTCTTTGGACAGTCCCCTCTTTTCTTTCAGATATTTTTTATCGGCCTCAGTCAAAGGTGATAACATCTTTAAAGTCCTGTATACTTTATCGCAGACTTCAGGCTCCGCCCGTTTAATCTCGGAAGACCTCGTCCTTCCCTGTTTGGCCGGTTTTATTTTTGGCCTTTCTTTTGGTTTTTCCTTTCGGTCATCTACATCGATTCCGAAGATGTCACAGGCAAGGTTGAATGTTTCCGGGAATGATGTGGTATTATAATCCCATTGAATCAGGTCAAAAATGTTAACATCACATCCGCATGCGAAACAATGGCATTTGTTTCGTCTCCTGTCATAATGCATACTTGGGGAATGGTCCTGATGGTCTGGGTTCAAGCAGGTGAATTTTCTTCCACCGGAAAAGTTAACCCCTTTCTGAGCCAGGTAATTTGGAAGGCTCGCCAATATAATCTCTTTAGCCGTATCTCTATCCATAGTTCCAGCTCCTCTCTTTCTTTGTTATTTTTGTCTCTTCTTTAATATGCAAAATCCAAAACGAAAAAGAAAAAACAGAGCACAGTTTCCTGTGCTCTGCATAAATTTCTCTTTATAGATTTATTCCTGGTCTTCATCCCAGAATACAGACATAGCCCATGACGGAACATCGTCACGGTTGTTGTAATCCTGCAGGAAAGCAAATGCCGTTTTGTATGGTGTTGGCTTTGTCGGATATGTTCCATATCCATCAGTAAAGTAGATGAGTCCACAAAGGTTGTCAAACTCTTTGTTTTTGATAAGGGTATCAACGTACTCAAATACAGGTCTGAAGTCTGTTCCGCCGAAGCCATACAGTTTCATGTTCTGCATGAATTGTTCCATTTCTTTCATGTTCGTGATTTTGGTATCATTCTGGATAGCCGCATCACACTGGATGATGTGAATGTTTACACGGGAAGCAAAGCTCTCAGTCTCTTTTAAAATGCTGTAAGTCTTGTTAAGGAATTTCTTAACAAGTTCTCCTGCACATGAACTAGATGTATCAATGGCGATAACAAAGTCTTTAATGACTTTGTCTTCCTTGTACTCCAAAGGCTCAATCAGCAGCACTTTTTTGTCTACCACCTTTTTTCCATCAACGCTTGGTAATCCATTCAGTCCGTACATATAGTACATATTGTCAAACTCATCCTGATTGACCATCATTTTCTCCTCCATAACAGAGAATGTACGGAGAAATTCTTCATAGTCCATCTTATCCTGGGTCAGGAAGTCAATTTCTGCTGCGATATCTCCGGCATCTTTTCCCTGGTGGTGGAAATTCTGCATGTCTGAAGCAACCTGTCTTGCAGCATCCTGCCATTCCTGCTGTTTCTGCTGAATCTCACGGTCCGTGTGCTGGGAACTGTCGCCGCCTTCTGGTCCATCATTATCCCCATTGCCGTTACCGTTGCCACCACCGTTACCGTTTCCATCGCCGTCGCCGTCGCCATCGCCGTCACCGTCGCCGTCACCGTCGCCATTATCATTGCCATTACCATCGCCATCGCCGTCACCGTCACCGTTTTGATTATTCGGGTTTTGGTCTTCCAGCCAGTAATGGTCATCCATATGGAACAGAGAGATTAACTCTTCAAAATCATAATTCATAGAATTATCCATCAGCTCTTTGTATACCAAAGCCGGAATAAACATCTTAATCCGGCTCTTGATGTCGTTAATGATACGGCTTCGGTCGTTGTCCCCAGCAATCTGTTTCGGGTTCAGTCTCTGGACAGCGGCCTCACTGCAGATATCCATAGCGATATTCCAAACACCGGTGTCAATGTTTTTTACCGGCTGGAATGGATGAAGATAGATACAATGGAACAGCATATGCAGATACGCCCTGCTCAGTTCATCCTGTGACTTTTTATATCTCAGGATGACATCCATTGGGTCCGCATATATCCTTATAGCATCAGTGCCAAAGGCCCCCGCTCCAGGTTCTGTAAACTGGATTGGCATACGGTAAATTACCGGGCTTAACGCTTTGTACTGAAAGTACAGTTTGTTTTTAATCTGTTTCAGGCACTTGTTCGCAATTGCCTCAAAATTTGTAAGATTCTGTCCTGGTGCTACAGTTGTTTTTGCTTTGTTGATTTTTAAATCCATAATTTTTTTACTTCCTTTCTTTTTGTTTGATTTTGCTTCTCTTTTAATATGCTTGATTTTTAACAGCACAAAAAAAAGAACCCAGGGAATAATCCCCGGGGTTCTTTGTGTGTTTTGAGAGAACATTAGACTGCTTCTTCAAGCACAGTTTCAATCTCATTGTTGAGTTTGTCATCCTCGTTGTAGATGAGCAGACTCTTGTTATGCTTAAAGTAGGACTCACTGCCGTGTTTCGTAATGAAGTTTGCGATGTTTTTATTGATTGTTAACTCCGCAACAAACAATGTCATCTCCTGTTCGTCACCAAACGCTCCTTCCATATATTTGAAAGCGTTCTCCATCGCTGCAGTCGTCTTCGCTGCAGAAGCCTTGTATTTCTTGATATCTTTGTCGAAAGTCGCCTTCAGCATAGCGAACTGCTCTTTGTTTCCAGCAGAAACCAGTTTCTCTTCTTCAATCTTATTTTTATAAGACTCATAGAGATTGATTTTTCTGCGCATGATGGATTTCTTTTCAGAGGACAGTGCATTTGCCTGTTTGTCCTTCTCCATCTCATCCTTTACATCTGCGATGTCGTTTGCAAGCATCTCATAGACGCTATCGCTACCTGCAAGTTTTTTCTTTACTACACGCAGGTTCTTGACAACCTGTTCGAATGCTTCACCATCAATAACAACGGATTTCGCTAATCCACCGATTGCTTCCATTAACATGGAGATGATAGACAGTCGTTCATCAAATGGTGCATTCTGTGCTTTCTGGATGGCACCGGAAGAAATGTTACCATTCAGGATATCGGAGATTGCATAATCTACACGGTACTTTTTAAATAAGTCGTAATAAACTGCAAATTTACGGGCACATTCTTTGTCCGTAATATACTCCATGATGAGGTCCTGGCTTACAGGGAATCCCATTCTTTCATATGCCTGAATCTGGGATGATAAATCTTCCCAGCCACGTGCTGTAATGTACTGCTGTCCATCAACAGTCGTTTTGATGCTGTAGAACCACTTTTCATTGTTAGCCAGGAATGCCATGATAGCCGGGTGGATACCTGCGTTATACGCATACTCTTTCCAGCATCCGAAGTCCGCGTCAATCGGAACCATCTTCAGACGGTCCTGGGTAGCCACATCAAATTCTTTAACGGATTTGTTGAACTGTGGCGGGTTACCAGCGGTAACGACAACCCATCCTTCCGGAACCTGCTGATTGCCAAATACTTTATACTGCAGGAACTGCAGCATAGCCGGAGCCAGTGTTTCGGATACACAGTTAATCTCATCCAGGAATAGGATGCCTTCTTTTCTGCCAGTCTTCTCCATCACATCATATACAGATGCGATGATTTCAGACATTGTATATTCGGACTTGGTGAATTTCTTTCCACCATATTCAACTTCCTTCAGATATGGAAGGCCGATAGCAGACTGTCTTGTATGATGAGTCATAGAGTAGCTGACCAGAGCAAGGTCAAGGTCTTCTGCCACCTGTTCCATGATGGCTGTTTTACCGATTCCAGGTGCACCGACCAGGAACAAAGGTCTCTGGCGAACAAGTGGTACACGGTACTCACCATTCTCATCTTTCTCAAGATAAACCTTAACTGTTTTCTCGACTTCCATTTTTGCTTCTTTAATGTTCATTTTTAAATCTCCTTTTCTTTGTCTTTTCTATTTTCTAGATACACAATTAATATGCTTAAAAAATACGTGCATAAAAAACAAAGAAAAAAATATTTTTTTGCTGCCTTTTTTTCGCCAAAACGGTCTTGCCGTTTCTTTTTTATTTCGTCTCCCTTTCGGCATATTGAATCTGTCACAAAGTAACGAAAAGGAACGGAAAGAAAAGGAGAAAAGAATTATGAGAAAAAACGAAATCGTAAGAGCAAAAAGAAATCAGGTTGCCATCGTAAGACGCGGACGCCGCATTATGCATGCGATTGTATCTGAGATTGCTTGGCAGGTCAACGAACTTGACCGCCGGACAGATTTAACACACCAGCTTCTGGCTCATACCATCATTGACGATGATGATGCAGATGACTTCTGTGACTATGAAAGTGATTTTCACTTCGGACTTGTCAAAGCTGGCGCTGTACTGTTTCTCCTTTGGGGAATCAGTGTTGTAGCCACCGGGCTGCTGTAAGATTTCCCGCAAATTTGCCGACCACGAAAGTGGCCGGCTCTTTTTTTTGTGTTTTTGCAAATTCTTTTTTTATTCTTATATTTTTTCGGCATATTATTATTGTCTTAAAAATAAAAAAGAAAGGAGTTTGTTGTAGCGATGAGATTAAATACCGTAGACTTTCCTTCTGGGTTCATCTAGCCAGAAATAAAACATAATAATAATTCTAATAATTTAATTTAAGGAACTGTTGTTTTGTATACAAGGGAGGAGAGCTTTTATGGATTACCGCGACCGTTGCGGGCAGATATTCAACTCTGGATTCATCTAGTTAGAACCTGTATTGAATGTAATTATTTTAATTTTATAGCAGCTATCGAAAAAGAGATTAAACAAAAGCCCCGGAACTTTACCGAGGCTTTTATTTTTTGTTTTTTTGTATCCTATTGCTTTTTACTTTCTATTTTCAGGATTTTCCTGCATCGTCACCTTCCCAAACACCAATCCTTTCAGACTTTCCAGGACAACAGCCTTCTCTTCCATCCCGGCTTCTCTGTATTCTTTGGCATCCCGAATCATTATCACAATGGCGTGTAAAACTTTTTTCATCGCATCTCCTTTTCTTTGGCTACGAGGAACGGTCATATTTGCGATTATATGCAAACAGCTTGTTGCTTACATATGCGATTCGGGAAGCTCATTTTCACTCGCTTGCCTTCATCTTTATGCCCGCAGAATCAATATGTTTGCTGGAAAAATGAGACGAAAATGTAGCAAAAAAGCGAGACCGAAGGTCTCGCTGCTAAGCTCTGTTGCCATATTATGCATTATCTCTTACAAATTCTTCTGCCCGCTTCTTCATTCCCATATCCAAAAAGTATCCATATAAGAAGTCTTTCTGTTTTTTTTGTCAGGTCTTTCTTATGCGTTACGAAGTATTGTCCGGAATCATACGGGTCATCGATAAGGCACCATCCACGCTCTACAAGAATATCTCTGCACATCCGATATCCGCTGTCTATGTTAAGCTCCCTGCAAAGCCACTGCGCCGCCATTTCATGGCATCCCCATTCGGCCGGATGAAAATCGCCGCCCGGAGACAGCCAGCCGTATTCTTTCTGTTCAGGCTCTTTTGCTTCAGTTTCAGGCTCGTCCGTCTCTTCATATTTCGGCAGGCCGGCTGTGTTAAACTCTTCAGTACATTTTTTTAATGCGTCCTCGTCCAAATCAGTCTCCATCAGAGCAAGCAGGTCATTTGCGTTGAGAATCTCTTTTGTTTCTTTGTGACACATTATCAGCATCCCCCTGATATAGTCTATTGTGTATACAACCGGAAGACATCGCATCATGTAATATATGCTGTATTTGTATTCCGGGTGCAGTTTTACGTGAACCCTCCCCGCCTAATTCGCTTTCGCGAATATAGACGGTGCTTCCAAACTCCGCATGAACTTTCGTTCATGCCTGCTACTTTAGGTAGGAGTGGGTTCCTGACCACAGATACAGCGCAAACTCAGCGACTCTGTCGCGCGGCATCGCCTTCAGCCGGAGCTCCAGGCTTTGCCTTTGATGCGCAGAGTACCGCATAAGCGTTAATTAGTGTGGCCAGGCAGCAGCTGGTCCGTCTGTTGAGTTCTGGAACTTTAGCCAGGACTAACGACTCTTCCTTTGCAGAAAGAGATTTAAGGAGTACACGGATGAAGAACCGTGCACCGATATTTTTAGAAACAGAAAGGTCGCAGTTGTAGACCTTACCGGTTGTAAATTTACATAATTCATATGTATTAAATCCTGCATCTTTGCCGCGGATGATTTTTCCGGAGCCGTCAAATGCAAGACGTGATGTATTTACAGCACAGATATAAGAAACGCGGATTCCGTTTCTGACAGCAAGCGCTTCAACGCGGTGCTGGATGTCACGCTTTCTCCACAAAGAAAGTTTTTGCTTGTTCCCTTTCTTCTTTTTCTTCATGTTGAGGTGTTCAAAAACAATAACGCTCGCTTTGGATTCCTTGGCGAAGCTGACTATCTCCACAGCTGTCTTAACAGCGATTGCCTCATTGTAGTTATTTGCCAGCCTCCAAAGCCTTGGTGTCTTATGATTACCGTTCTGCTGTGCCTTTTTAATAGTGTTCAGTAATCCATGCATACGGTCTTTTTCTACAGGATGGTTGATGAATCGCTGTCCCGTGACAGTTCCGTCTTTATGTACTACTGAGCATACTGCGTCTGTATTAATTCCCAAATCTACTCCAATCACAGTCTCGACTTCCTTATCTTTCTTAAACTTCTGAAACTTAGAATTTGCCATTTCGTAAGAGATACGGAGTTCATATCGGTGATTACGTTTTACAAGAACCGGGGCAGAAGCTTTCCATTCTTTCATATGACTGTAGGCATACATGAAATCACAGTCACGTATTACAAAAGTCTCCCAAATCCAGTCATTGCCATTATATAATTTCAGGCTTACGATATTTGTCTCTTTGCTGTCAAGAAATGTATTATTTCTGTAAAAGCACGGCATTGTATTCTGATTTCGGTTCAGGTATGGTCTGCGACCATGTCTTCCGCCATCTTCCCATTTCTGTAACTGGGAGCGGTAAGACAAAATCAACCCGATTGCAGTGTTTATTGCATCACGTCTGAGATAACTCGGAAATTTGTAAAATTCCTTATCGAAACGCTTATATATAGCATCATTATTTGCTGTGGAATGGATTAAACGTTCCATTTTCTGCTGTCTTCTTTGCTGTGCTGAAATAATAACTTTTCCATCATCGCCTGTTATACTTTCAAGAGATTTTAATTCGTTATAGTGACGTATTGAAATGTCAGAGATATAATGTACGGCATTACGGTATATCTTAATTGTCTTGTCGAAAATGTGATATGCTTCTGTGATTTTTAATCCATATGATACTGTTGCCATACATTGACACCTCCTTGTCTTAAAATTTCTTACATATATAATATGCAGGATTTTTAAAAGTTTTGTCGTTTTTTGCGAAAAAATGCAAAGTTTATTTCACCAGTTTCACGTAATAGCACTTACCCCGCCTAAACGTCAGATATGACATTTTTAGATGTCTGACGCTATAGACGGGGTGTGCGTGCATGGCTGTTCTAGGTTTTATTTAATCAACAAAAGTCAGGAAATTTGTCTGCATGTGTTCCGCACAGTAGAAAAAATAATACGAGAACCCGGCCTTGTACGAAGTGCAGGCTCCGCTGTCGCTTATTTTTACGTTCTTTTTTATGCATTTTTTGAGTTTGTTGTATTGGCAGTGTATGTTGTTGCATGTAATTCTTGGCATATTGCACCATTCCTTTCTTATTTTATATGTTATATGTGTACCAGGCAGTCTGCCGTTTCCGGCTCGCCGCCAAATGTTGTTATTTACAATATGCCGAATTTTTTATCCAAGAAAACACAAATGCCGCTGCATATAACAGCGGCATTTAAACAAAGAAAGGAATTTTTCGGCGGCGAATCCGTCTTATGCATCGGAAAGATTTCTCTTCCTCATTTCTTATATAAAGTATACCAGATTTTCCGGTGTACGCAAATTTTTGTCGGATTTTTTGACGGCAACAAAAAAGCGCCTTGCGGCGCTTTTTCAAATACGGAAACTTTTTTCTTTTGTGCTCTTTCTTATGTACTCCAGGGCATATGCCTTGGCGTTAATCATTTCAGCAGCATCCATCTGTGGTATTAATTTGTCAATAGTATTGGCTGTTATGATATCTTTTTTCAGGAACTGAATTAAAGCCTCTTCATCCTTATCAAGAATCATCCATTCAGCAATACTTTTTCCCGCCCGGCGAAGATAGGTTTTGATTTCATTGCATTCTACGGCGTCATACATTTTCAATGCAAGCCGTTGCTTTATCCTCGGGTCAGATGTAATACTGAGGAATGTCGTCTGGTTTACGTCGTCAGAATCGGTATCCCTAAACAGTGCTTTATTAAGTAGGCTGTTTAATCTTCTCAATCCGGCGCTTGTAAGCTTTGCTGGAACAAAAACCGGATAAGCCATACAGTCAATATTGATTTTCAAGTCAGCCATATTGCTTCTGCAGTTCCATTTCTTGCAGTTTGACTTGACAATGCTTGTGATAGCCGGCAGACTGTGTGTTTTAATATTAGCCTCATCAAGCATAGGGAAATTCCACAGGTCTATATTTTTAACAGATTTCGGGATTTCCACATTTTGAATCGGGCAGTTAAACGCACCGCTGTCAATCGTTTCAAGGCCTTCATGCAAAGTCACGGAAGTAAGGCCTGAGTTACTGAAACAGTTTGAAGAGATATATTTAATATTTTCCGGGATGTCTATATACTGTAAGCTTCGGCATCCGTTAAACATAGCTCCTGAACTGAATGGCTCGCCAAGGTTAGTAAGCCCTTTTCCAATATCAACATGCATTAGGCATTTGCAGCCATTAAAGGCATGCTGCTCTATTCGTTTTAATGAGTCAGGCATGGATACAGATTCAATCATTGAGTCCGCAAACGCAAATGCTGAAATTACTTCTGTCCCTTCCGGTATGTTTACAGGCTTCGTTCTTCTTCCCGGACATACAAGAAGAGTCTTTCTGTCAGCTGAATATACAATGCCATCAACATCAATATAACCAAGAGACCGTGTCTTCTCTGTCAGCTCTATTGTCTTAGCATAAGTTAGTCCATATTTCGCCAGGGATTTCCTGACGCGTTCATTGTCGTCATCAATGACGATAGTGTCAGCGTTAAGCTGAAGGGCAGAGAGCATTTTCATATCTTTTATTACCGCTTTTTTCAAATGCCGTTTTTCTATAGCATGGCTTACTACGCAATCACGTGGCAAAACGATTTCGTCTGCATCTTCGCTGACATCAACGATTATATTATTGCCAACCATAACGACACCGTTTTTGAAGTCAAGCATGCTGACAGCCGAGCCATCAAAAGCCATGCTGTCAACAAGACTTACATTGTCTGTGTTAATGATATTTGTTGACATACAGCCAGCGAACGCTTTATCTTCAATAAATATAACTTTATTCAGGTCAATCACATCTTCCGGTTTTCTGCAGAACACATTGTACAGAGAGCCGCCTCTTGAAACCAGCATTTGTCCTGAAAGAAATGATTTGTTGTCTGACTCTACATATTTTACATTCGGGAACATAAAATTTGAGAAATGAAGCGATTTTACGCCAGAACCAATATAGATTTTCTCTATATCCGGAAACTGCTTCATACATTTTTCCAGAAAAAACACCACTGCGGTTTCGCCATCCGGACAGATAAACCGAGCTTCCTTAACACCTGGTTCAATATCGATATCACTGATTGAAAGATACCCGATGTTGCTAAATACATACAGAGATAAGTATGACATACCGTTACCTGTATACCGCCAGCATCTTTTATCGTCATAAGACCTAACCATTTTTTCCATTATTTTTCTTCCTTTCTTTGTGTTGTTTTATTACATTTTTAATATGCTGTATTTTATGGAAAAGAAAAACCGGCTGCCGCAGGCAGCCGGGGTATGTCCTCTATTTTTGTCCCATCTTTTTGGATTTTTGTGAATAGAATTGTTGTTTCTCTGCCTTGCTCATGTTTGGTTTCGTTTTGTAAATTCGTCTCCGAATCGGTGGAGCAGGAACTTCGTTTCCATGTCCAATAGAATTTGTCATAAGATTATGTCTCCTCTCTTTTTGTATTTTCTTCAGTATGCCGATTTTTGCAACAAAAAAAGAGCCATTTTTTGGCTCCTTTTTTCGCATTACCGAATGGCTGCCACCATCGCAAAAGTAAGTATAGCCATTAAGGCAACAACGCCACCGGCAACCATTGCAAATGTGTCTTTTTTCATTTTCTTTTCCTTCTTCCGTTTTTGTATATCTTACACAAGATTCCAGGAAAAAGCAACAAAAAGGAGCCAGGTTGACTCCCGGCTCCAAGTTCTTGCGGCATGTCAGTTAACTTCTACCACCATCGCCCCGCTTTTTTCATAAACCACTTTTCCCATTTTTCTTACTCTGTCTTTTACATCCTTTCCGTATTTCTCAACTTCACGCAATCCGCAGAACACGTATTTGATGTTATATTTTTTTATTATCTTTTCCGCATCTTTTGTTCCATCAAAAAATCCATTTATATCTTTTGTCCTCTTCTCAATCCCATTCAGGCTGTCTCTCCACAGCCATTCATGAACTTTCCAACCGGCAGGTGTTGAGATTCCAGTGACAACAGAAGTCCTTTCATATGCAGTATAGCTGTCCCCTGGAGCCTCTGCTATTGCTTCTTTTATTTCTTTTTTTTCTGCCTTATCTTTTAACCACAGCAGGGCATCTTTTTCGTCCACAAATTCTTCGTTATCCAGATAATTTAGGGCATTCAATCCGGTCCTTTCCATCGGATTCATCCACACCCCAAACCATGAACCGGCAGCATTGAAAAAGTACCCGAACAGTAAAATCTGCAAAGCGAGCAGGATGAATGCGGCAATATGTAAAGGCTTTTTTCGGGTTTGCAACAGTGAATACAGAACATATCCACTACACATATTCAGCAAAATAAACGCCTGATAAGTCAGTTTGAACATCGTATTTGCCCGCGAATAAGACCCCTCATAGATATCCCGGACATATACCAGTTCCGGAATGGCGATAAGTCCGATTGCGCAGCAGCACATGATAAACGCAAATACATCTGGAGCCCGGAGTGCTTGCAGGCGTTTTATCAGCCCGTCTTTTGCTTTCAGCCAGCGGTACATTGTCAGGGCAATAAACAGAACTGCCATCGCAACCGGGATACCCCAGAGTATTATCAACTGATGGACTGCCGAGTGATGTTCTGCAACGCCAACGCCCTTAAAGATACTTTTAAAATTCATTGTAAATGGCAGTGCTGTCAGATATCCTGTAATCAGAACGATTCCAAATTGTGAAACCATACGCTTCAGCATTTTAGATTTTCCTGAATGCAGATTTCCAAAGATGATTGTAATTATAATCACAACTGCATAAATGATGTAGTCCCAATAATTCGTAAAATTACATAAGCCCCAGGCTAAGCCGAGCATACACAACTGCGGCAGGCAGAACTTCTTTTTTCCGTTGCTGTTTTCCTTCAAAAAAGCATACAGTAAAGCCGCAATCAGTATGACAATCATGATATTTACCATATGCGCATGCAGGTCACCGAGCACGAATGAATAGCACGGAAACTCATGAATGGTCTTATCGTCAACATCCGGGTTATAACCGATATAGCGTGTTGCATCCGGGAACCAATAAGACGTGCTGTCCACATCAATATCTTTATGCCACGTATAAGAAGTTGTATTCGTTAGGCCAATAGAGATAAAAGGCTTCAGCAGTCCATACACGATATAATGCCCGTTTCCTCCAAACACTACCGCTGCCGCTGACAGCGCAGAAAAAATAACACTCTCTTTTCTGCTTATTTTTTCAAACCTGTCTTTCAGCATTTGTTCTGCGATTCCGAAAATACCCGTGAACATCAGTGCCGGAATCAAAGCCCGCATCATATTATAAGCATATTCTGCCTTCGTTGTTTTCCATAGCATCGTTTTTGCGATAAACGCTGCGTAATACTGCCCGCCGTAGTAATAATTGATACTCTTCCCGGCATACCAGATGTCGTCCGGTGGAAGTTTTGATGTCGTCAGCATCTTTTGCAGGAATCCATAGTCCATAAACTTTTCAGTGCCGTATCCGGAAGGGTTGAACCCGATAAGATAAGCCCAGAACAGAAATACGACAAAGAAAATCATTTCATATCTTAAGCATCCGGAAAAGCACTGCTTCCAATCTTCCAGGCATCTCTTCTGTTTCTTCCCGACAGCCATACATAGCATGAAATACAGGCAGATTGCAATGATTCCAGTTGCTCTGGTGAACGGTATGCGTAAACAGACCCCTGCAGCCCACATCATAAATCCGGGAATCAGAACCCCGAAAGTCTTGCCAAACGGCAGCAGGCATTTATTCTCTCCAAACACCGCCACCGCCAACGGCATAGAGGCCAGCATCATCAGCAACATATAAAATTCCCACTGCAGGAATATAACTGCATCAGTCCTTCCTAGCAGCAGGAATGTCACCACAGCCGCTGCTGCTATCCCGATGCTTGTTTTAAGTATTTTTTTCTTTTTCTTTTGTGGATTTGCAGACACAGACCTTGTCTGCGCGTTTAGATTGTTCCGCATATTGTCTATCCTTTCTTGAGTATTTTTTTTAGTTGTTTTTTTCGGATACAATATGCTGAAATATTGATAAGGTTTTGGATTTTTGAGGGAAAGATTGCGCAACGAATAATTACACCCATTGTTTTTTTCTTTTGATAACTCGCCGTTCCGGCTCGTAACCAAGCCTCGCAGAGGCTGACAAGCGAAGCCGTGATACCGCGAGCTATGCTCGCGTGTACCAGACGAGGGCGGGTTTCCCGCCCGTCGATAAGGCTGAGTGCAGTGCACGAACGGGGATTCTGACCCACGTGCGAAGTTAAAACCGAAATATTTGACCCGCGGACAACTTTTTATCGGCCGGGGGCTTCCCGTTCTCCGTTAATTATGTTATCCTATATATGCATACGAATAACATGCCAGGTCACTGACAGATTCTAATCCAATCTTTTTGCCAGCGACCTGCACCTCAAAAAAGCAGATAATCGTTTTATAACTTCATATATATTCTTGCATTCCCGCTTTCTTGCTTATACCCATTTTTTTGATAAAAATAAGCTAGTCTATCCATTTCATCTTTTCTTTCATCTTCTTTAACTTTGACAGGATGTTTTATGCCTTCTATATATGAACAATGTAATTGTTTAGCTAATTGGTGTACGTAAAACAATCCGGCGCTCCCAATCCCTTGATTCTCATATATTCTGTCTGTTACATAGTTGTCTCTTAATATCGCAAAATTGCTATTGATAACTTGCGCTTCGCGTTCGTAACCAGACTTCGAGCGGGGATTCAGACCCGCGTGCGAAGCTAAAACTGGAACATTTGACCCGCGGACGATTTTTTGCCGGCCGGGAATTTCCCGTTCTTCGTTGATAGTTAGTACATGCTCTACATAGGCTTCATATACTCTTTGGCCATGTTCCATGAATCCGCATATAGCATATTCGTAGGATATCTGCTCCATGGACTCACGAAGTTTTATTCGGTATTCTAGGAAAAATACAATATGTACGTTTTTTCTTTTCGTTTCGCTTACTCCGCAAAACCTGGGATTTCTTAACGATACCAAATTTTTTGTGTTAAGCTTTTTTTTAATGAAAGCATATTCGTTTGTGCTGCAAATTTTATCAATTTCTTTTAAATCTTTTTTTCCGTAAAACAATTCGTCAAAATCTGGTATTTTAAACATTATTATTCTTCTACAAAGAACCCTACTTCCGCTGCACTTCTCCATATATTTTCCAGTACGCGTCTTCTTTTATCCAAATCCCACATTGGATAACATTGCGGAAGATTACCGCTCTTTTCTTTCCTTTTTTTGCATTCCATTATATCATTCAAAAGGCATTTTTTAAACACCTTTCTTTCTGCGGCATCATCTTGCCCTATTTGTTTTAATCCTCGAAGTCTCCGAAACGCATATCGGTATGGCGTGGAATATCGGTATTCAAAGGGAATCTGGCTAATGGATATCTTGCCGTCCAGAATATCCTTTTCAGCCTGTGTATCATAAGTCCTTCCAAATGGTCTTGATAAATATCCTTCGTCCTGCATCCTTACTTTGTCTCCTGTTCTATTGCCTTTTTTCGTCTGATTTCATCCAGTGCATATGCCTTTAAAGCGACATCATCCACTTCATCCAGCATATCTTTCAGGATTTCAGATGTGGCAATGTCTGATTTCATAAGTTTCAGTGCTTCTTCTGTATGTCCAGTCTCCATCATCGCCGGTATAATTTTTTTCCAGTTTTCTTTTATCCTTTCCTCCAAATACTGGTTTATGCTTTTCCTGGATTCGCAAAGATATAGATACCGAAGCGCTGCCGCCACTTCGCCGGCTATTCGCTTACTGCATTTCCAAGGGCATTTATTTTGTAATGCCTTTTTTGCCATAAGCATGTTATATTGCGAAATGTAATACTTCGGCATATACAGAATGTCATGGGGCAGGTGGATTTCCACGATGTCCGATTGGTTCAATTTGCTTGAAATGTGAACCCTCCCCGCCTAATCCGCTTTCGCGAATATAGACGGGGCTTCCAAACTCCGCATGGGCTTTTGCCCATGCCTGCTACTTTAAGCAGGAATGGATTCCTGACCACAGATACAGCGCAAACTCAGTGACTCTGTCGCGCGGCATTGCCTTCAGCCGGAGCTTCAGGTTTTGCCTTGGATGCGCAAAGTACCGCATAAGCGTTAATTAGTGTGGCCAGGCAGCAGCTGGTCCGTCTGTTGAGTTCTGGAACTTTTGCCAGAACTAACAACTCTTCCTTTACAGAAAGAGATTTAAGAAGTACACGGATGAAGAACCGTGCACCGATATTTTTAGATGCGGAAAGGTCGCAGTTATAGACCTTTCCGGTTGTAAATTTACATAATTCATACGTATTAAATCCTGCATCTTTGCCTCGGAGGACTTTTCCGGAGCCATCATATGCAAGACGTGATGTATTTACAGCACAGATATAAGAAACGCGGATTCCAGTTCTGGCAGCAAGCACCTCAACGCGGCGCTGGATATCGCGCTTTCTCCACAGTGAAAGTTTCTGTTTATTGCCACGTTTCTTTTTCTTCATGTTGAGATGCTCAAAAACAATAACGTCCGCTTTGGATTCCATGGCAAATCTGACAATTTCCACAGCTGTCTTAACGGCGATTGCTTCATTGTAGTTATTTGCCAGCCTCCAGAGCCTCGGTGTCTTGTAATTTCCGTTCTGCTGTGCCTTTTTAATAGTGTTCAGTAATCCATACATACGGTCTTTTTCTACAGGATGGTTGATGAATCGCTGTCCTGTGACAGTTCCGTCTTTATGTACCATTGAGCACACTGCGTCTGTGTTGATTCCCAAGTCTACCCCAATCACAGTCTCAACTTCTTTATCTTTCTTGAATTTCGGAAATTTAGAGCCTGCCATTTCGTAAGAAATGCGGAGTTCATACCTGTGATTGCGTTTTACAAGAACCGGAGCAGAAGCCTTCCATGCTTTCATATGGTTGTAAGCATACATAAAATCACAGTCACGTATTACAAATGCTTCCCAAATCCAGTCCTTGCCATTATATAATTTCAGGCTTACGATATTTGTTCCTTCACTGTCAAGAAATGTGTTATTTCTGTAAAAGCACGGCATTGTGTTCTGATTTCGGTTCAGATGTGGTCTGCGGCCATGCTTTCCGCCATCTTCCCATTTCTGTAACTGGGAGCGATAAGACAGAATCAGTCCGACTGCAGTGTTGATTGCGTCCCGTCTGAGATAGCTTGGAAATTTGTAGAATTCATCATCGAAATGCTTATATACCGCATCATTATTTGCCGTGGAGTGGATTAACCGTTCTATTTTCTGTTGTCTCCTCTGCTGTGCTGAAATAATAACTTTTCCGTCATCGCCTGTTATATTGTCAAGAGATTTCAATTCGTCGTAATGACGTACTGCAATAGCAGAGATATAATGTACGGCATTGCGATAAATTGTAATCGTCTTATCGAAAACATGATATGCTTCTGTGATTTTTAATCCATATGATACAGTCGCCATACATTGATACCTCCTTGCTGTAAATTTCTTATATATCTAATATGCCGGATTTTTTAAAGTTTTGTCGTTTTTTGCGAAAAAAAATACAAATTTCACTTTATTGGATTCACAAAACAGCACTTACCCCGCCTAAACGCCAGACATGACGTTTTTAGATGCCTGACGCTATAGACGTGGTGTGCGTGCATTGCTGTTCTAGTTTTTATTTAATCAATGACTCGGGCAATGATATTTCTTTCAGATTGCTACAATGCCCGAAAGCCATTGAATCTATCCGTTCCAGTCCTTTCGGAAGCGTGATTTTTTCAAGTCCGCTATCATAAAATGTTAATTTTCCGATTTCTTTGACCTGGCTTGGAATTACCACTTCATGCAGTCTATCGCAGCCCGTAAAAATCTCCCCTAAAATGGTACCTCTGCCAATATCCTTGATTCCTTTTCCAAAATCTACATGGTTTAATTTTTTACAGTCCCGAAACGCTCTATCTGCAATTGCGACTATAGAATCCGGAAATTCTACAGATTCAATCTCACAAAACTGAAAAGCGCCATAAGCGATTGCCAATGTCCCTTCTGCAACCTTGACATGTCCGGTCCTTCCAATCGGACATCGGATAACTTCCTGTGGCGACCTGGAATATAAGATGCCGTTTATTGTAAAATAATCTTCATCTTCATACTCAATGTGCTCGATAAACGGATTCTCCAGTATTTGTTCCAGCTCCGTCCTTGATAACTCGCCAGCAAAGCTGGACTCGTTACCTGACTTCGAACGGGGATTCAGGCCCGCGTGCGAAGTTAGAATCGGAATATTTGACTCGCGGACGATATTATCGGCCGGGGATTCCCCGTTCTTCGTTGAAATCTTCTCATTTTGGACCACCATACAGGTACCCGACACCTTCAGTTCTTCTTTTTTGTCTGTTGTAGCCATTTTTTTTCTCCCTTCTTTGTATCTTGCTTTTTATCATAATAAGTAAAGAAGACTCCATCTGAATCTTTGATTCAGGTGGAGATGAATTTGCAAATATAAAAAATATGATAAAAAAGTAATCTATTTTTTCTTTTTTGTTCCATGTGGACGGCCAGGTTTCCTGTTCTGCGTTTCAACATATTCTTTTAATATATCCAACGTGACTCCTCCTGATGTCGCAATAAAATAACTTCTTGACCAGAAGCTATCTCCCCATAGGAATTGTTTCAGATAGTCTCCATAATCTCTTCTCAGAATCCTTGCAGTAACTGTTTTTAACGTAGCGATTTCGTTCGCGACTGCATATTTTGGACTTAGTTCTGCCAGGATATGGACATGGTCACAGACAGTTTCTATTGAAACCACATGCCCTTCATGCCCTTCTATCAGCCGGATTATTTCTTTCTTTAGTCTGTCTCCTATTTCTTCATTGATACATTTTCTACGATATTTTGTCACAAGTACAATGTGATACTGCAGCCCGTATACTGCATGCGATGATTTCCTGTATTCCATAAATATCCTCCTAATTAATTATATATGTAAGTTCCTGGATGCTTGACGAATCTTTTAAATATGGTATAATTATAAATATATAAGTAATATATGTCAAGAACGATTTTAAAGGAGGGAGAGCATATGGAAAAATGTCTTTTTTCTAAATATATAAAACCGGATGCGATGGGTTCCATAAAGGCAGACATTGTACGTTACAATAAGATAAAGCGTTATGCTTTCTCTCTTATTGTTAAGATGGGCGGAGACAAGCCACTTTCTGACGGAACATCCATACACAACCATTTAAAAGATAAATTTGATGTTAACGACCATTTTGCAAATGCTGCAAAAAGAGAAGCGGTTGCTTCTTATAAGTCTGCGATGGAGTGCCTAAAGCTGAACGCCGAAACGCTTGAAAGCAAAATCAAACAGGAGAATAAGAAGCTTTCTTCGGAGCAGAAACGGCTTGCCCATTTAAAGGAAGAAAAAGCGTCTCTTGTAAACAGGAGCCTTCAGCGTAAATCCGGGTCAAAGAGAAAAGTGAAGTTCAAGTCTTATCGCGGCGGCAATGAATCGGAAACCAGCGAAGGCACTTTTCGGGTAAAGAAAGGCAAGAAGATTACGACATACAAAAATCAATACCTTTTTGAAGTACAGTATCTTACACCTGAAATCAAGCGCGTTGAACATAGGATACACTACATTGAACAGAGAAGGACAAGGCACGAGCATGAACTGGAAAGGATAAAATCTCAGATTGACAGCGGGCGGCCGTCTGTATGTTTTGGAAGCAGGAAATTATTTAAACAGCAGAATACCATCTATGCCGGTAGGCATGATGAATGGCTTAAGGAATACAGAAGCCGAAGGAATAATGGGATGACAATCCCTGGAAGGAAAGGTATCATACAAGGTAACTGTGTTGTCAGATATGATACTGATACAAAAATACTTTCTTATGACTCCATGA
>OGRR01000772.1_pt1 | contig 24506 bp, 24 predicted proteins | sample 1553511 | NCBI WGS metagenome assembly OGRR01 (sample SAMEA2580040, study PRJEB22360) | human gut metagenome | biome: human gut; feature: human-associated habitat; material: faeces | place: Denmark | collected 2008/2010 | reverse complement strand
CAGCCGCCAGCCCCACCGGCGCAGCCGAGCCGGAAAGCTCCAGCAGGTACAGGTCGTACCGCACGCCCTCCCCGTCCTTCCGCAGCAGGGCGTCGGTGTCCGGCAGGTGTTCCACGATGCAGGCGTCCGCTCGCCGGGCAAAAAATTCCATGCACTGGCGTTCCAGCCCGCTGCGCAGGCCCGCGTCCGGGCTGCACACCGCAATGTGAAAGATCACAGGATCCCTCCTCTTCAAACCCGCCCTTGCATTTTGCGCGGTGCGGGGGTATAGTAATCAAAAAACAACAAAGGAGACGCCGCCATGTCAAAGCCCCTTGTCAGCATCATTCTGCCCGTGTACAACGCCCAGAACCACATCGCCCGCTGTCTGGAGAGCATCTGCGCCCAGAGCTGGCAGAACATCGAGGTCATCGTGCTGAACGATGGCTCCAAGGATCAGAGCCTGCCCGTGTGCGAAGCGTTCCGCGCAAAGGATGAGCGCATCGTGCTGGTGGACAAGGCCAACTCCGGCGTGTCCGACACCCGCAACCTGGGCCTGAAGCTGGCCAGCGGCAAGTATGTGCAGTTCGTGGACAGCGACGACTATATCGACCCGGACTTCACCGAGCATCTGGTCACCGCTGCCGAACAGAACAACGCCGACCTGGTCATCGCACCTTACAAGATGGTGATCCCCGCCGGGGCCACCAAGCCCGAACAGGTGCTGGAAAAGCTGCAGGACGACCTTGGCGTGATGCACGTTGCCCGCCCGCCGGAGGTGCGGGTCTACGGCTTTCTGCCCGAGGGCGTGTACGACAAGGACACCTTTGCTCGCCGCCTGATGGACAAGCCCGCCTCCTATTTCTACAGCGTGCTGTGGAACAAGCTCTACCGCCGCGAAATGCTGCTTGCGCACGACATCCGGTTCACCAGCGAGATGCGCTGGGCCGAAGATCTGGTGTTCAACATGCAGTACATCCAGTACGCCGGGGTATTCGCTTCCATTGCACAGCCGGGCTACTACTATGTGCAGAATCCCCAGAGCATCTGCCACACCCAGATCAACCCCGCCACCCTCGTGCAGAACAAGATCCAGGTGTTCCGCTATTACAAGGACCTGTACACCCGTCTGGGCATGTACGAGCAGGTGCGCCCGCAGCTGTACAAATTCCTGGTGGATATCGCGGAGAGCACTTACCCTTCCGGCCCCTTCAAGGAGGTCATCGACGAGGCCAAGGCCTACTGGAAGGATGCCCGCGAGGACGTGCAGACCCGCACCGCCGAAGCGCGCGAGCGCTGGAACGGCATGCGGGAGGAGCTGCGGGAAACGGCGCAGGAACGCAGTGCCGAGTGGAAGGCCCGGCACGACAGCGACCCCAAAGAATAAGCAAAAACAACAAACGGGAAGCCGCAGGAGCTTGCACGCTCCGGCGCGGCTTCCCGCTTTTTTATGCGATGTTCAGCGGCCGGGTGCTCAGCAGCCGATGGCGGCGCACTTCTTGGCCAGCCACTCGCGCTCCTCGTCGTTCAGGCGGGGTGCCAGCTTCTCGAACACCTGACGGTGGTAGTTGTTCAGCCAGTCCAGCTCGTCCTTGGTCAGCACACCGGGCACGATGGGAGAAGTGGCGATGGGCACGAACATGATCGGCTCAAAGCCCAGGAAGGTGCCGTACTGGTTGTCGGCCTTGTGCACGCACACCAGCTCGTTCTCGATGCGGATGCCCACCAGATCGGTCTCGTACACGCCGGGCTCGTCGGTCACGATCATGCCCGGGCGCATCAGGGTGGTGTTGCGGCCGTTCAGGGCGTGGGGGCCTTCGTGGACGTTGCCCACAAAGCTGACGCTGTGGCCGGTGCCGCAGCGGTAGTTGATCAGGTGCTGCCACAGCGGTTCACGGGCGATGGTGTCGATCATATGGCAGTCGCAGTAGTCCAGCCAGACCGCCTTGGCGATGTCGATGTGGCACTGCAGGGTCCAGGTGTAGAACTTGCGCTCGTCCTCGGTCAGCTCACCCAGCGGGTAGGTGCGGGTGATGTCGGTGGTGCCGTCCATGTAAGTGGCACCGCTGTCCACCAGCAAAAAGCCCTTGCGCTGGAGCTTTGCGTGATCCTCCGGGGTGGCGTGGTAGTGCATCATGGCTGCGTTGCCGCCGTAGGCCGCAATGGTGCCAAAGCTCTCCACAATAAACTTGTCGGTGGCGGAGCGGTACTTGTGCAGGATCTCGTCCACGGTCAGCTCGGTCAGCTCTTCGCCGGCTTCCAGACGCTTTTCCAGCTCGATCTGGAACCGCACCATAGCCACAGCGTCGCGCAGGTGGGCTTCCTTGTCGTGGGTCAGCTCCACCTCGTTCTTCACGCCCTTCATGGGCAGCAGCGGGTCGGCCAGGTCCTTCACGGTGAGGGCGGCGTTGTTCTCCAGCACCTGATACACGGCATAGTTCACGGTGGCGCTCTCTGCCAGCACGGTCTGGGGCTCGGTCTCAGCGGCCATGAAGTCCAGCACACTGTCGTACTCGGCCAGGGTCACACCGTTGGCTTCCAGTTCCGCCTTTGCCTCCGGGGTCACGCGGGCGGTGTGGATGAACAGCACGGCGCGGTCCGGGGTGACATAGCAGTAGGCCATGGCGTAGGGGGTGCACTCGATGTCCATGGCGCGCAGGTTCAGCAGCCAGGCAAGGTTGTCCAGCTTGCCCACCAGCTGGGCGGTGCAGCCCAACTCGGCCAGCTTTGCACGCAGCTGGCCCAGCTTTTCGGCGGGGGAGAAGCCTGCGTATTCCTTGGGCAGGATCCAGGCCGGGGTAGCGGGCAGAGCCGGGCGGCCCTCGGTCCACAGCTCATCCTCCAGGAACAGGGTCTTGATGGCGGCGTTCTTGGTTTCCAGCGCCTTCTTCACGCTGTTCACCAGCGCGCAGCTGGCGGTCAGACCGCACAGGCCCAGCTTGCCGCCCTCAGGCACCACCTTGGCGCAGTATTCCTCCACGGTGGGCACGCCCGGCTCCCCCATCCGCATCAGCTGGATCTCGGTGCCTGCGATCTCCTTCTCGGCCTGCACAAAGTAACGGCCGTCGGCCCAGACAGCACTCTCGGTCATGGTGACCACAAAGTTGGAGTTTTCACCATGGAAGCCGGAGAAGTAGGTCAGGGAGGTGTAGTGGTCGGGCAGGTACTCGCTGGAGTGGGGGTCGCCCACCGGGATCAGGTACACGTCCACACCGTTTGCCTGCATGGCGGCACGCAGGGCGGCCAGCCGTTCGGGAACTGTATTCATGCTCATAGAAAAGCCTTCTTTCTCATATTTGCCGGAAGAACGTCCGGCGGCGGTGGTTTGCTACTGCATATTGTAGCATTCCGGCGCAAAGAATGCAATGCGGGAGTGTCGGCTGTTCCGGACGCAAACGCGCAGCGGCCCGCAAAGACCGCTGCGCGTTTTTCTTCACACGGTTGCCGTGCTGTCAACACGTGCCGCCATGTCGCCTGCGCCCGGGGGGGGCTGACCGCCTGCCGGTCGTTGACCGTCCGTTGGCGGGGTCTTGCCGTCCGGGGGCGTCCGTCCCTCTGCCAGAGCCTGCCCCTTGCCGAATCGCTGCCCGCCGGGGCCGCCGGTTCCCCTTATTTGTCGTCCAAAACGCGAAAACGCAACCAAATTGCAAAAAATGTTACAATTTTTTCTTGAAAAAGGCCGTTTTCCCATTGACAGGCTTGCTATAATAGAGATGTAAGATTTTACGGGCCAGCGCTCTGCGGCTCTGTCTGCTAACAAAGAAAGAGGCATTCAAACTATGACCAAAATTGATATTTTTTCCGGCTTCCTGGGCGCCGGCAAGACCACTCTGATCAAAAAACTCATCAAGGAGGCCTTTGCCGGCCAGCAGGTCGTTCTGATCGAGAACGAGTTCGGTGAGATCGGCATCGACGGCGGCTTCCTGAAGGAGTCCGGCATCCAGATCAATGAGCTGAACGCCGGCTGCATCTGCTGCTCTCTGGTGGGTGATTTCCGCACCGCCCTGCAGCAGGTGGTGGAGCAGTACCACCCCGACCGCATCGTCATCGAGCCCTCCGGCGTGGGCAAGCTGAGCGACGTGACCCGCGCCGTGGAAGGCGTGGCCGAGCACCTGGACGTGCAGCTGAACAGCTTTGTCACCGTGGCCGATGTGAACAAGGTCAAGATGTATATGAAGAACTTCGGTGAGTTCTACGACGACCAGATCAGCCATGCAAGCTGCATCCTGCTCAGCCGCACCCAGACCGCCAGTGAGGAGAAGATCGCCGCCGCCGTGGCCATGCTGCGCGAGAAGAACCCCACCGCCACCATCGTGACCACCGCATGGGACGAGCTGACCGGTGAGCAGATCCTGAAAGCCATGTCCACCAAGGACGACTTCAAGGCAGAGCTGATCGCCATGGCCGCCAAGGCAAACGAGAAGCACGCCGAGGAGGACGAGGAAGAAGAGCACCACCATCATCACCATCACGACCACGAGAACGGCGTGTGCAGCTACGGCCATCACCACCACGATGATGACGATGATGAGGACGAGCACGAGCATCATCACGACCATGACGAGGACGATGACCACGACGAGCATGAGCACCACCATGATCACGATGAGGATCATGACCACGAGGAGCATTGCTGCTGCGGCCACCACCATCACGATGACGACGATGATGAGCACGAGCACGAGCATCATCATGAGCACGGCGACCACTGCTGCTGCGGCCATCACCACCATCATCATGACCACGACGCCGATGAGGTGTTCACCAGCTGGGGCGTCGAGACGGCCCGCAAGTTCACCAAGGCCGAAGTGGAGCACGCCCTCACCGAGCTGGACACCGGCAATTACGGCATGATCCTGCGCAGCAAGGGCATCGTGGACGGCGGTGCCGACGGCTGGCTGGAGTTCGACTATGTGCCCGGCGAGTGGGAAGTGCGTGCCCGCGGTGCCGACGTGGGCGGCAAACTGGTGGTCATCGGCTCCAAGCTGAACGAGAAGGCCATTGCAGAGCTGTTCGGCTGCTGAGATGTAAAAGAAGGAGAAACCATCCATTATGGCAAAAGAAATTCCGGTCTACCTGTTTGTGGGCTTTCTGGAAAGCGGCAAGACCAAATTCATTCAGGAGACCTTTGAGGACCCCAACTTCGACTCCGGCGACAAGACCCTGCTGCTGATCTGCGAAGAGGGCGAAGAAGAGTACAACCCCAAGAAGTTCGCCTTCCCCGGTGTGACCGTCAAGGTGATCGAGGACAAGGCAGAGATGAACCCGCAGAACCTGGCCAAGCTGGAAAAGGAATCCGGCGCAGGCCGCGTGGTCATCGAGTACAACGGCATGTGGCTGCTGCAGGAGCTGGCCGATGCCCTGCCGGAAAACTGGCTGGTGTACCAGTGCATCGCCACCGCCGACGGCACCACCGCCCTGACCTATGCCCGCGACAACTCCATGCGCAGCCTGCTGCTGGACAAGATCGCCCGCAGTGAGCTGATCGTGTTCAACCGCGCCGAAGCCGTGAACAACGACGAGGCCCGGCAGGAGCTGCACAAGCTGGTGCGTCAGGCTTCCCGCAAGTGCGACATCGCCTACGAGTTCAAGGACGGCAGCGTGGCCTATGACGACATCCCCGACCCGCTGCCCTTCGACGTGAACGCCCCGGTCATCGACATCCATGACGACGATTTCGGCATCTGGTACATGGACTGCCAGGACGAGCCCCAGAAGTACACCGGCAAGACGGTCAAATTCCTGGCACAGGTGTGCCAGACCAACCGCGCCGGCAAGAACAGCTTCGTGCCCGGCCGCTTTGCCATGACCTGCTGCGTGCAGGATATCCAGTTCGTGGGCTTCCCCTGCAGCTACGACGGCTACAAGGCTCTGGAGCAGCGCAGCTGGGTGCGGGTGACCGCCAAGGTGGGCTACAAGTTCCACAACATCTACCGCGGCAAGGGCCCGGTGCTGACCGCCATTTCGGTGGAGCCTGCCGAAAAGCCGCTGAATGAAGTCGTAACGTTCTCTTAACGTTCTGATCGATCTGTAAACAGGAGGTTCTGGCATGAAAACACTGTTCCGCATTCTGGGCACGGCCGCTGCCGTGGCCGTCACCGGTGCCGCCATCGTGGCACTGGACAAGATCCTGAACCAGAAAGACCCGCTCCATGTGGAGGAGGTCGAGTTCCCCGAAGAAGCCGAGCAGGACGCCGCCGAGGCCGAAAAGACCGCCGAGGCCTACGCCGAAGCAGAGGCCAAAGCAGCGGACGATGCCGCAGAGCAGCCCGCCGCCCCGGAAGCTCCTGCCGAGCCCGCCCCTGCACAGGAGCCGGCCACGCCGGAGGACACCAGCGAGGAAAAGCCGGTGTATGACCCCGAGGCCCCGAACCCCAACCCCGTGGAGGCCGGCCCCGCCGTCGCCCCCAAGGACGAGAACGGCAAGTTCGACGCCACCAAGATCGCTGACGCCAGCGATTTCGGCGACTGGGAAGAGCAGGGCTGCAAGGGCTGATCTCCCGTAACAGCAAAGAGGACGATGCATAACGCATCGTCCTCTTTTTTCATTCGCCTCTTGCCAGCTGCTGCAGCTTTGGCTTATCCAGCACCTGCACCCCGCCGCGGTACAGCCGCACCCAGCCCTCCTGTGCGAAGTATTTGAGCATCCGGCTCACCACCTCGCGGGCAGAACCCATGTACTTTGCCATCTGGTCGTGGGTCATACGCACCTCGTCGCCGCCGGTCTTGGCCAGCTCGTCGGTGAGAAAGATGGCCAGCCGCCGGTCGGCGCTCATGAACAGGATCTGCTGCATCGTCCACATGGTGTCGGAAAAGCGCTCTGCCGTGAGCTGGTAGGCGTAGCAGCGCACATAGACATTCTGCTGCATCAGACGGCGGAAGATGCCCGCGCTGATGCACAGTGCCTCGGTGTCCTCCTCAGCGTCGATGTACAGGTCCACATTCACCGAGTCCATCACGCAGGACGCCGACAGGATGCACACCTCCCCGCCGAACAGGCGGTAGAGGGTCACGTCCCGGCCGTCCTCCGACAGCAGATAGGCCCGCAGCTGGCCGGTGCGCAGCAGCAGGATGCCCACACAGCTTTCCAGTGGGCTGTGCACCCGGGCCCCTTTGCGGTAGTGCACCGGGCGGGTGTAGCGGCAGAGCATCTCCTGTTCGTCGGCGGTCAGCTGCGCCCAGAAGGGGAACGCGCAGGCCAGACAATTGCGGTCCTCCGGGGTCTTTTGCATGGCACTCATCCTTTCCGCAGGGCCTTGGCGGCCTCCGTGCCGGCCTGTGCCCCCTCGTATACAGCCTTTGCCACCTGCAGCAGGCCGCCGGTGCAGTCCCCGGCAGCGTACAGGCCGGGCACGGTGGTCTGCATCTTCTCATCCACCACGATGCGGCTGCCCTCCACGGCGGCCCCGATCTTGCGGGCCAGCGCAGTGCTGCCCGCCACGCCCAGCGCCACGAACACACCGGACAGGGCAACCTCCTGCCCGTCGGACAGCTGCACCCCGGTGACCACCTGTTCGCCCAGAACAGCCTCCACCTTCTGCGGGTATACGGTCACCTCCGGCGGGAATTCTTCGGTCAGCGGCATGCCGTTGGTCAGCAGGCTGACGCTTTTCACCACCGGCAGCAGGGCCTGCACCTCGTGCAGGGCATAGGCTCCGCTGCCCAGCACGGCCACATCCTTGCCGCGGTAGAAAAAGGCGTCGCAGACGGCACACCAGCTCACGCCGTGGCCCTCCAGCCCGGCAAGGCCCGGAATGCGCGGCACCGCACGGGAGGCCCCCGTGGCCAGGATCACCGCGTCCGCCGGGTAATCTTTTCCTATGGTTTCTACCGTGAGTTTATCCGTATAGGTCAGCCCCACGGCTTCGGCGGTCACAAACCGCACCCCCAGGCGTTTGGCGTTCTCAATGCTGCGGCGCTCCAGCTCTGCGCCGGAAACCGACTGAGCAAGGCCGTAGTAGTTTTCGATCTTCTCGGCCCGGTCCAGCGCACCGGGGCCTTTGGTCAGCACGGTGGTGTCCACCCCCGCGCGGACCGCATACAGTGCGGCAGACACGCCCGCCGGGCCGGAACCTACGATCACAATGTTGGACATGGTTGGTCCTCCTTTTCAGAGTCACGATTTAAAATGGCCTCCGCTTCGCTCTGGCCATGATCAGAGGAAAAATGATTTTTTAATTTGCGGATGGGGTCGTAGCGGGCAGCTTCACCACATCCACTGCATCGGAAACTTTTCTTATAGTATACACCTTTTTCCGCAAAATTTCTGTGACCGGGTCGCAAAAAGCAGCCTTTTGCCGCTGCGGGGCACTTTTCAGCCGGAAAAGAGTGTGTTATACTGGGTTCGTTTCTCTGATTTTCTGCCATGGAGGCTTTTTATGACCAAACAGCGCATTCTTTTCATTACCACCGGCGGCACCATTGCCAGCGTACATACTCCGCAGGGCCTCCGGCCCGTGCTCAGCAGCGACGAGCTGCTGGCCCATCTTCCGGAGCTCAACGACCTATGCATCCCGGAAACGCTGGCCCTGTGCAGCATCGACAGCACCGACCTCGGCCAGGAACACTGGCTGATGATGGCCCGCGCCATTCAGGAAAACTACGCCCTGTACGATGGTTTCATCATCTGCCACGGCACCGATACGCTGGCCTATTCCGCAGCGGCACTTTCTTACCTCATCCAGAACGCGGACAAGCCCATCATCCTCACCGGTGCCCAGCAGCCCATTTCCAATGAGATCACCGACGCCAAGAAAAACCTGCGCGACAGCGTGATCTGTGCACTGGACCCGGGCAGCCGGGGCGTGATGGTGGTGTTTGGCGGGCACGTCATTGCCGGCACCCGTGCCAAAAAGAACAAGACCATCAGCTACGACGCCTTTGCCTCGGTCAACTTCCCGGAGCTGGCACTGGTGCAGGGCGACCGTCTGGTGCGCTATGTGCCTTCGCCCTGGCCCACCGGCCCGGTGGAGTTCGGCCGCGCCATGAACCCCCGGGTGTTCCTGCTCAAGCTCATCCCCGGCATGGACCCCGGCATGATCCCGGAGATCTTCCGCCTGTACGACTGCGTCATCGTGGAGAGCTTCGGCGTGGGCGGCATCCCGCAGCGGCTCATGGACGCCTTTGCCGAGGGGCTGGGCCACTACGAGCAGACCCACAAGGTGCTCATCCTGACCACGCAGGTGACCTATGAGGGCAGCGACGTGGGCGTGTACGAGGTGGGCAAGCGGGTGAAGAACCGATTCCGCTTCCTGGAAGCCCATGACATGACCATCGAAGCCGTGGTCACCAAGAGCATGTGGCTGCTGGCCCAGAACTGCGACAGCTTCGACCAGCTGCAGCAGCGGTTCTACCGTCAGGTGAACTTCGATACCTTCTATCACTGAGCAAAAAGCTCCTCCGCCCATGGCACAGCGCCATGACGGGGGAGCTTTTTCCGATCAGAATACCAGCTGCACCAGCAGCACATAGCACAGGGTGCCGCCCGCCACGCTGAGCAGCGTTTCGTGCTTCCATTTGTGCAGGGCAACGGTCACCAGCAGCGCAATGGCCTCCGGGGCACCGTGGCTGCCTGCAAAGGGCGTGACGCTCTTGAGGCAGTAAACGATCAGCATGCCAAAGATGGCGGCGGGCAGCACCCGCCCCAGATACCGCACCACCTCCGGCGGCTGCTGGTCCTTGGACGAAAACACCACAAAGGGCAAAAAACGGGTCAGCATCGTGGCGGCCGTGCACACCGCGATGGTGATGCCCATCTGAATGGCAGTCATACGCCGGTCTCCTCCTTCCGTTTGTCCGCTTCGGTGCCTTCGGCTTTCTCAATGGGCTTGCGCAGGGCCAGCAGCAGCACCAGAATGCAGGCCATGGCAGGCAGCAGGAAGCTGCCGGAACCGAACACCGCCAGGCACACCAGCGGGGCCGCAATGCCGATGAGGGCGCTGTAGTGCTGCTTGTCCTTTTCCCACTGGTTCAGGAAGATGACCGTGAACATGGCCGTCATCACAAAATCCACGCCTTCGGTGCTGAAGGGCAGGATGGAGCCCACCGCAGCCCCCAGCCCCGCGCTGGCCACCCAGTAGAACTGATCCAGCAGGGTAATGAAGAACATGAACCAGCCCTTGTCCACCCCTTCCGGCGGCTCTGCCGAGCAGGTGATGGAAAAGGTCTCGTCGCTCATGGCAAAGATCATGTAGAAGCTGCGCAGACCGTAGCCCTTGTAGCGCTCCAGCATGGCCAGGCCGTAGAACAGATGCCGCGCCTGGATCATGAGCGCCATCAGAAAGGCCGACAGCGGCGAGAATGCTCCCAGCAGAAGGCTGGCCAGTACGAATTCCAGCGAGCCGCCGTACACCACCGTGCCCATGAGCATGGGCATCCACACCGGCAGCCCCAGCGACTGTACATAGATGCCGTAGCCCAGGCCCAGCACAAAATAACCCGCCAGCACCGGCAGGGTCTGGGGTGCGGCGGCACGCAGCGCCCGCAGAACGGGGCTTTGCGGCCGCACCAGAAGTTGTTCGTTTGTCTGCTGCATTTGTTGTTCCCCTCAGGGCAGCCGGCATTCCCGACCGCTTTGCTTTCTTAAACCTATTTCTCTGATATGATTTTATAAATTATGTATGTATTATAACAGGTTCTGCCGCTTTTGCAACCGGCAGAACGCAAACGTCCCGGCATGCGGGCCCTGTTCGGCTCCATGGCACTGGGCCTGTTTGCCAGCTCTTCCAGCGGCAGCAAGGTGATGGACAAGGAGACCGACCTTTAATTCTCCTGAAAACAGCAAGACCCGGAACCCTCCGCTGGGAAGGTTCCGGGTCTTTTTTGCCTGTTATGTTACGATTCGGCTTTCTCGTCCTGATGCCGGGGCATATCCAGCTCCGGCATCAGCTCATCGCTGATGATGGTGAGCATCTGCTCCAGCTTGTCCACGTCCTCTTCCGGGAAGCGCTTGCGCACCCGCTCGATCACGGTGCTCAGGTAGGAGTAGCTGATGTTGTAGTAGTCGATATACTTCTGGGTGGGGCGCAGGTGGTACTCGCGCCGGTCCACGGTGGACTGGATCTTTTCCACATAGCCCTTTTTGACCAGACTGCCGATCTTATAGGCCGCATTGGGGGTGGAGATCTGCATCATGCGGGAGAACTCCGCAATGGTAGGTTCGCCCATGGCCATGATGCCCTCCATGCAGAAGGACTCCACCGTGGTCAGGGTCGCTTCCCGCGTGGCAAAACGCTGGAATACGTTCTGATAAAAATGCAGCTTGAATTTGGTGTATACATCCTGAAAAGCCTGTTCCAGCATGGATCGCGCCTCCGCTCGTTCGTTTTCTTTCAGTTTATCACAAGTTGCCCACGACGGCAAAGCCCAATCATTCTTTTGCCTTTTTGATCGTGCGGGCGCGGATGATGCTGAGCACCACCAGCTCTACGACGATGGCCACGGCCAGCAGCACCAGCGAGGTGAACAGGCTGGCCCGGCTGCCCAGTACCGCCTGTGCCAGGCCGGTGATCATATAACACACCGCCGCGCAGGACGCCGCCGTGATGGCATAGGGCAGCTGGGTGGACACATGGTTCACATGGCTGCAGTGGGCACCCGCCGAGGCCATGATGGTGGTGTCGGAGATGGGGGAGCAGTGATCGCCGCACACGGCGCCGGACAGGCAGGCCGCGATGGAGATGACCAGCATTTCGCCTTCCGGGAATGCGTGGCACACGATGGGGATCAGAATGGAGAAGGTTCCCCAGCTCGTGCCGGTGGCAAAGGCCAGGAACACCGCCACCAGGAAGATGATCACCGGCAGCAGATACTGCAGCGCCGCAGCGGAGCCGCCCAGCAGATTGGCCACATAATACTTGGCACCCAGCAGGCCGGTCATGCCGGACAGGGTCCAGGCCAGCGTGAGGATGAGCATGGGGCTGACCATGGCCTTGAAGCCCTCCGGGATGCAGGCCGCAAAGTCCTGGAAGGTCATGACGCTGCGCACCCGGTAGAACACGAAGGTGAACAGCAGAGCAATGCTGCTGCCCATCACAAGGCCGGCAGAGGCGTTGCAGTCCGCAAAGGCGGTGACGAAGTCCACCCCGTCAAAGAAGCCGCCGGTGTAGATCATGCCGAAGATGCAGGCCGCAATCAGCACCAGCACCGGTGCGATCAGGTCCACAACATGGCCCTTCGTCTCGGTGCCGTCGTCCACGTCATCGCCGTAGGGGCGGTCCTCGGTGGTGAACAGGTCGCCGTTTTTCGCGTTGTCCTCATTGAGCTTCATGGAGCCGAAGTCCGTGCCGGTGAAGATGAGGAACAGGCTCATGACGACGGTAAGCAGGGCATAGTAGTTGTAGGGGATGGTGCGCAGGAACATGGTGAAGCCGTTGATGCCAGACCCCTCCGGCACGCTGGAGGTGACCGCCGCCGCCCAGCTGGACACCGGCGCAATGATGCAGATGGGGGCCGCCGTGGCGTCGATGAGGTAGGCCAGCTTGGCGCGGGACACCTTCTGCCGGTCGGTGACCGGGCGCATGACCGAACCCACGGTCAGGCAGTTGAAATAGTCGTCCACAAAGATCATCACACCCAGCAGCAGGGTGGCAAACTGTGCGCCCGCCCGGGAGTGGATGTGCTTCGATGCCCAGCGGCCAAAGGCGGCCGAGCCGCCGGCCTTGTTCATCAGGGCCACCAGGATGCCCAGCATGACCAGGAACACCAGGATGCCCACATTGCTGCTGTCGGACAGTTTGGCGATCATGCCGCCCTCTTCGTGGAAGAAGAGGGTATTTAGGGCCAGTTCCAGGTTTCCGTTGGCATACAGCAGTGCGCCCGAGGCGATGCCCACCAGCAGGGAGGTGTACACCTCCTTGGTGTTCAGGGCCAGCACAATGGCAATGACCGGCGGCAGCAGCGAGAAGAAGGTGCTGTACACCGCACAGGTGTAGGTAGACGGGTCGGCGATCTTGCCGGGAGTGGCTGCCGTGCACCACAGCAGCAGGGCAAACACGAACAGTGCCGCCGCCCAGGACAGATTCTTGTTTTTCATAATGATTCCTTTTCGTTTCAGGCGATTCGTTCCGGCAGCGTATCAGGCCCCGTGCTGCGGGGCAGACTATCCCCACGGAATGCAAAAGGGGAGTGGGGCCGTGCCGGATTACAAAGCGATGTATTTTGAGCTGTTCCGTGCCAGCGTGCAGGCCGTACAGCTGCTGCAGGACGCACAGGCCCACGCCGAACAGCAGCTGCTGGCCGAGGACCCGCCGCCGCTGCGGCTGGAGCCGGAAGAACTCCCTCCGTCAAAAAGGGAGCCTTAGCCTTCCCCCTTGGGGGAAGGCTTTTTCAGTTCTTCTTTGCCTCCGCCTTGGCCGCAAACTTGTCGTTGTGGATCACAAAGCGCTCGTGGGTGCCGCCGCCCACCGGGCCTTTTTCGTCGTGCAGGGTCACCTTGAAGGTGAGCTTGCGGCCTTCCACAGCCACCAGCTCGCTCTCGCAGGTCACAGTCATGCCCACAGGGGTGGGAGCGGTGTGCTCCAGCTCCAGCTTCGTGCCTACGGTGCCGTCGCCCTCGGCCAGGGCCGGGGCCACGCTCATCCAACAGGTCTTTTCGGCCAGGGCCACCAGGGCCGGGGTGGCAAACACGTCCAGCGTGCCGCTGCCCATGGTTTTTGCAGTGTTTACAGCAGTGACGGGCACGCTCTGCTCGCCGCGGATACCGGTTTCCAGTGTCATAAAAAATTCCCTCCTGTGCGTTTTGCGCAGTTTGTTGTTTTATACTTTTATAAGATACCACAGCTTGGCAAAGAATGCACCCACTTTGGCGCATTTTGTAAAAAATACCGTTTCGGTTTCCGGCTGTCTGTGCTATGATAGGCTCTGAAAGAGAGGGGACCTCCATGTCTGACTTCTGGAAATCCTATGACATCACCGCCGCCGAATACGGTGCGGGCTATGAGTGCTACCCGCTGTTCGGCACTGTCCATCTCATAGAGTTGGCGCTGTCGGCTTTGTTCCTTCTGGGCATGGTGTGGTGGTACCGCCGCAGCACGCTGCGCACCCGGCGGCACATTCTGGTGGGGGTCACGGCGGCCCTGCTGGCCGACGAAGCCGCCCTGCTGCTGGGCATGGCCTGCACCGGCCAGTGGAACTGGAGCTATCTGCCGCTGCACCTGTGCAGCATCAACGTGTTCGTCTGCCTGTACAACACCCTCACCGACCGCAGCTGGTGCAAGGAGGAGCTGTACGCCCTGTGCATCCCCGGCGCGGCACTGGCTCTGCTGTGCCCCAGCTGGCGGGATGTGCCCGGGTGGTTCACCCTCATCAACCTGCACTCGGTCAGCATCCACGCCCTGCTGGTGCTCTACCCTGTGCTGCTGGTGGCGGGCGGATACCGCCCCAGCGTGCGCCGGGTGCCGCAGGTGCTGGCCTTTTTGTTCGGCTCGGCCCTGCCCATCTATTTTCTTAACAAACCCCTGCACACCAACTTTTACTTTTTGAATAACCCCTACGGCAACGTCATCACCAGCACCTTTACCGCGTGGTTTGGCGAAAAATTCTACATCCTGGGCTTTCTGCCCGCCATCGCGCTGGCCCTTGTGCTGATGTACGCCCCCTGGGCAGCAGCCTAGAAGAAGCGTTGAGCCGCTCCGCCACCCGTCCGCTCCCGGTCCGCTTTCCAGCGGGCCGGGTTTTCTTTTTTCAATTTGCATCTTTTTGGCGTTTTGCGGTGTTTTTTCATCAATGCAGCGGGAATGTCAAAATTCTTCTGCAAAGGGCTTGACAGGCAGGCATGTGCGTGATATCATGAACACATGAACAGACGTTCATGTGATTTCATCCCGAAAGGAGATACTTCCATGGCACAGCAGAACGAACCCCTCGTGCAGCCGGAAGAGCTGGACATGCCGGATGACGAAGTGCTGTACGAGCTGGCCGACCTGTTCCGGGTGTTCGGCGACTCCACCCGCATCAAGATCCTGTACGCCCTGCACGACAATGAGCTGTGCGTGCAGGACATTGCCAACGCCGTGCAGCTGAGCCAGTCGGCCGTGAGCCACCAGCTGCGGGTGCTCAAGGATTCCAAGCTGGTACGCTTCCGGCGGGAGGGCAAGACCGTGTACTACGCACTGGACGACGACCATGTGCGCAGCATCCTCTCTCTGGGGATGGACCATATCGAAGAATGATTTTCCGGGCCGCGGCCCGCACAAAAACAGAAAGGCTGGTATCTACGATGAAAAAGACCTACAAGATCGAAGTGGACTGCGCAAACTGCGCCCAGAAGATGGAGGACGCTGCCAACACCGTTGCCGGTGTGGAAAAGGCAACTGTCAGTTTCATGACCCAGAAGATGAAGGTGGAGTTTGCCGAGGGTGCCGACCCCCACGCCACCATGGAGAATGTGCTGTCCGCCTGCAAGAAGGTGGAGGACGACTGCGAGATCTTTGACATCTGACCTCTTCCGGTCCGGTTCCCGGCATCGCTGCTGGGCGGCAGCTCTCCCCCTGTGGGAGAGCTTTTCTTTCCTCTGCCGCCGGGCAGCGGAAAACTTCTCTTTTTCGTGGAAAAAACGGGCAGTTTTCAACACTTTCCACGCACTTTTCAACACCCTTCGCGGAAAACTCCAAAAAGAAACGTGGAAAAGCAAGTTTTCTGCGGGAAAATCCCGTGGAAAACACGGGGGAAAGGGTGGAAAATCCATTTTTGTGGGGAAAACCTGTTGAATTCCACTGCGTTTTCCCGTTTTTTCTCAGAACCGCCGCAATCCGACAAAAGGAGCGTTTTGTATGACCAAAAAGCAAAAAAAGAGCCTGCAGCAGATCCTGATCGCGCTGGCCCTTGTGATCCTGCTCAAGCTGCTGCTCCGTGTGCTGCCGGCACTTCCCACCCCGGTGGAGCTGCTGCTCTACCTCATCCCGTACTTTGTGGTGGGCAAGGACGTGCTGCGCAAGGCCATCAAGGGCGTCAAGAACCGCCAGCCCTTTGACGAGTGCTTCCTGATGGCGGTGGCTACCGTGGGTGCCTTTGCCCTGGGCGACTATGTGGAAGGCTGCGCCGTTATCCTCTTTTACCAGATCGGCGAGCTGTTCCAGAGCGTGGCCGTGGGCAAGAGCCGCCAGAGCATTTCCAGCCTGATGGACATCCGCCCGGACTACGCCAACGTGGAGGACGAGGACGGCAGACTGGAGCAGGTGGACCCCGATGACGTGGAGGTCGGCACCATGATCGTGGTGCAGCCCGGCGAGCGGGTGCCCATTGACGGTGTGATCGTAGAGGGCACCTCCGCCCTGAACACCGCCGCCCTGACCGGTGAGAGCCTGCCCCGCGATGTGCAGGCAGGGGACGAGGTCATCAGCGGCTGCGTGAACATGACCGGCCTGCTGAAAGTCAGGACTACCAAGGAATTCGGCGAGTCCACCGTCTCGAAAATTCTCGATCTGGTGGAAAATTCCAGCATGAAAAAGGCCCGCGCCGAGAACTTCATCACCCGCTTTGCCCGCGTGTACACCCCGGCTGTCTGCTACGGTGCGCTGGCGCTGGCCTTCCTGCCGCCCATCGTGCTGCTGCTGATGGGCCAGCCCGCCCGCTTTGGGGACTGGATCTACCGCGCTTTGACCTTCCTGGTCATCAGCTGCCCCTGCGCACTGGTCATCAGCATTCCGCTGAGCTTCTTCGGCGGCATCGGCGGTGCTTCCGCCTGCGGTATCCTGGTCAAGGGCTCCACCTATCTGGAGGAGCTGGCCCGCACCGGCATCGTGGTGTTCGATAAGACCGGCACCCTGACCCAGGGTACCTTTAAGGTGACCGGCATCCACCCGGCAAACGGCATCACCGACGAACAGCTGGTGGAAGCCGCTGCTCTGGCCGAGAGCTGGTCCAAGCACCCCATCTCCCTGAGCATCAAGGCCGCCTACGGCAAGGAGATCGACACCTCCCGCGTCACCGACGTGGAGGAGCTTGGCGGCCACGGCGTGACCGCCAAGGTGGACGGCAAGCCCGTTGCCGCCGGCAACGCCCGTCTGATGGAGCGGCTGGGCCTTTCTGCCCCCGCCGTGAGCGAGACCGGCACCGTCGTGCACATTGCCATCGACGGCAGATACGCCGGTTGCCTGCTCATCGCCGACGTGGTCAAACCCCACAGTGCCGAGGCCATCCGGGCCCTGAAGGCCGCCGGAGTGCGCAAGACCGTCATGCTCACCGGCGACGCCGAGCCGGTGGCCAAGGCCGTTTCTGCCCAGCTGGGTCTGGACGAATACCACGCCGGTCTGCTGCCCGGCGACAAGGTGGACCAGATCGAAACACTCATCGCCGCCAAGAAGTCCAAGGAGAATCTGGCCTTTGTGGGCGACGGCATCAACGACGCCCCGGTGCTGTCCCGCGCCGATGTGGGCATCGCCATGGGTGCCCTGGGCTCCGACGCCGCCATTGAAGCCGCCGACGTGGTGCTGATGGACGATGACCCGGCCAAGATCGCACTGGCCATGCGCATCGCCCGCCGCACCCTGCGCATCGTGTACGAGAACATCGTGTTCGCGCTGGCGGTCAAGTTTGCCTGCCTGCTGCTGGGTGCCATCGGTATGGCCAGCATGTGGACAGCCATCTTTGCCGACGTGGGCGTCATGGTCATTGCCGTGCTCAACGCCACCCGCGCCCTGTACACCAAAGATCTTGTCAAGAAGAGCCACCCGTAACGCTGCTGCTTTCCATAAAAAATGCCTGACCGCCAACGACAGCGGTCAGGCATTTTTGTGTTTTCCGGGGTTCAGATGTCCCACAGCTCCGGGGCAGAGGTGGACACTGCCGAGGCACCGGCCCGCATGGCGGCCATGACGTCGGCCTTGTCCCGCAGCAGACCGCCCGCGATCACCGGCACCCGGGTGCGGGTACTGATCTCGGTGATGACCCGGGGCATGATGCCGGGCAGGATCTCCACAAAGTCCGGCTTGCCTTGTTCCAGCTGGCCGGAAAGGTTGTTCAGGGAAAGGGAGTCCAGGATGAACGCCCGCTGGATGGTCAGCAGGCCCTGATGGCGCGCCCGCCGGATCAGGGACGGGTGGGTGGAAATGATACCGTCCGGGTGGCACAGCGCAATGAGGGAATTCACGGCAACTTCCCGCGCCGAAAGGCCGTCCACAAGGTCGATGTGCACGACGGCCAGCTTTCCGGCCGCGTGGATGCGCCGGACCAGCTCCCCCACATTGAGCAGGGTGCTCGCCAGCAGAAAGACCGTGCTGCAGGGCGAGGCCAGGGCGGCCGTCAGAGCGTCATCCGTCTTGACGGCTGCGATCACCGGCTCGTCCAGCAGAGTTTCAGCAAGTGGATGCATCGGGCAGGACTCCTTTTCTCTCAGATGGTTCTCATTATCGCACAAAGGGGCCGCACTGTAAAGTGCAGCCCCAGTCTGCGGTTGTGCTTATGCCTGGAAATAGATCGCGGTGTTGGCCACGGTCATCATGGTCATCAGGATGGTATTCAGGAAGGCCGCAACGTACACGCTGCCGGTCTTTTTGTACAGGTACTTGGCCAGGCAGGATGCAATGGCCAGCGAGGGCACCAGCGCAAACAGCAGGATGCCGCCAAGGGCCTGTCCCGGGTAGAAGGCAACGCCGGTACGGAACAGGGTGCCGTACTGCAGCACCAGCCAGAGGAGGATGCCGCCCATGTTGGTCAGAGCAGCCAGCAGGTAGCCCCAGCCGCCCTGCAGCTTTTCGCTGCTGGTGTTGGAGATGGCGGCGGCGCCGCTGACAAAGTAGTACACAAAGAAGAACGGCATATACTTGACCGCCGCCGGGATGGCGCTGGCTTCAAAGGTCTTGAAGGCGAAGGTCCAGATGCGGAAGTCGGTCTTGAAGATGGCATCCACGGCAAACAGGCAGGCGTAGGCGATCACGCACACCAGCAGTGCCACGCAGAAGGCTGCGGCCACAGACACCGGCTTTGCGGCAATGCCGTACTGTTCCAGCGTGATGCCCTTCTGCTTGCGGCCGCCGAACAGGTAGACGCAGACCATGGTCACGATGGAGATGCAGGCGCAGATGAGAGCCCAGGTCACGATGCTGTTGACGGTGGGGCCCTGCCAGGTGGCATTGGTCTCGAAGATGTTCTTGGTCACCAGCACACGCAGGACGATGGAAGCGATCAGGACGCACACCGAGCCGGACAGCCAGGTCTTGCGGTCGTCCTCGGTGCTGCGGGCTGCCAGAACGATGCCCACCACCGACAGGAGCAGGGCAATGTCACTGGCGTAGCGCATCCAGCGGATGGGCTCTGCGGTCAGGCTGCCGTCGTACACGGCGGGGAAGATGATGGCCGGGATCAGCATACCCACCACGAACAGGCTGATCGTGCCAAGCTTGCCGGACAGGGTGCCGACGGCCGGGGTGGGTGCTGCGACGGCCTGCTTTGCATTGGACAGGAAGGGCAGCTTCATCAGCAGCAGGGCAAGAGGTGCCAGCATTAGCAGGAAGCCCACCAGAGCGACCAGCTCAAAGACTTCTTTCCAGTACCAGATCTGGCTGGTGGAAGCAATGTTCTGCACCAGACCGGACTGGTCGGCAAATGCAGTAGCGTAGAACTCGATGGCATCCTTGGTGGAAGCCTTGGAGAAGTGGTTCCAGGGGTGGATCTCACGCGGCTGGTAAATGATGCGCTGGCCGCCGTCCGAGCCGGTGTACCAGGTGTCAGCCTGCGGAGCTTCCTGCTCCAGCAGGGTCTTGCCAGCGGTGGTGGCAACATAGTCCTTGTGGTAGACGGTGCCGCTCTTCGTGGGAGGCTCGTCGGCCGCAAAGAAGAACTCGTCGTACTGGCCGCAGATCTTGCCAATGGTGCGTCCGCCGAAGGTGGCAACCGCAGCCTCTTCGTCCAGGCTCAGGTAGGAGGTCCAGGAGTAATCGGCACCCATGCTCAAACCGGCCTTGATGATGCGGTAACCGGCGGCAGCGTAGTTCTGCTCATCCAGATAGATGGCCATCTCGGAGGAGAAGCCGCCCATGGAGTGGCCGCTGACCGCGATCTGACCGTTGCCCTGTGCATCCTTGGCAACGTAGTCCTGGCTGTACATGTACTGTGCGGCATCCCACAGCGAAGTGGGCCAGAAGTTGAAGAAGCCGCCGGTATTGTCGGCGTTCCCGTGGGAATGGCCGTGGTCATACATATCCAGTGCCAGCACGACATAGCCGCGGCGGGACATCTCGATGGCGGTCTCGTCCTGCATCTCGGCACTGTTCAGGTAGCCGTGTGTGGTCACGATGGTGGGGTGCGGGTTGGAGGCGTCCACGCCCTTGGGCATGTACAACAGGCCCGAAAGGGTGCCGGAGTCGGTATCAAAGGAAATGCGGGAGACCTTGACCTTGTAGAATGAGGTGTTGAACATCTGGGCAAAAATGCTGCCCAGCAGCATCAACGCCACAGCGATCGCCAGCACAACGACCGTGCGCGAACGCTTTTCGGTGGCCTTTGCGGTGCTTTTCATGGGGATCCTCCTTCTTTTTTCAGAGACATGCCCGGCGGCTGCACTTCCAGAACCAGCCCCCGGAACAGATGTGAACGGGCGGACAAGGGGTGCGATGGGAACAAAAAAATGGGGACGCACTGCGGTCGTGTGGCACAGTGCATCCCCATCTCAATTCTCTTGGGATGCTTTCAGTATACCATTTCTCAACGGTTTGTCAACAGACAATTCACAAATTCCGTGATTTTTTGTTGGAAGTATTCAAAATCCAGACAAATTCTTTTAATGCTCTGCCCAGTCACTGCTGCGGCCCACGGCCTTGTGCCAGCCGGACAGCAGCCGTGCGCGCTCGGCCTCCGGCATAGCGGGGGTAAAGGTCATGTTGCAGTGCCACAGGCTGCGGATCTCGTCCCGGTCCTTCCACACGCCGGTGGCAAGGCCGGCCAGATAGGCAGCGCCCAGGGCCGTGGTCTCCCGGATGGCCGGGCGCAGGACGTCCTTGTTCAGGATGTCGGCCTGGAACTGCATCAGGAACTGGTCGCGGGAAGCACCGCCGTCCACCTTCAGGGAGGTGATGGGCACACCGGTGTCCTTTTCCATGGCGGCCACAAGGTCGGCGCTCTGGTAGGCGATGGACTCCTCCGCCGCCCGGATGATGTGGTTCTGGGTGGTGCCGCGGGTGATGCCTACAATGGCACCGCGGGCGTACATATCCCAATAGGGCGCACCGAGACCGGTGAAGGCGGGCACGATGTAGATGCCGCCGTTGTCCGGCACCTTCTGGGCATAGTATTCGGCGTCGCGGCTCTCCTGGATCATCCGCAGGCCGTCGCGCACCCACTGGATGACGGCACCGCCCACAAAGACACTGCCCTCCAGAGCATACTCCACCTTGCCGTTCAGGCTGATGCCAATGGTGGAGATCAGGCCGTTCTGGCTGCGGCAGATGGTGTCACCGGTATTCATGAGCAAAAAGCAGCCGGTGCCGTAGGTGTTCTTGGCCTCACCCTTGGCAAAGCACCCCTGCCCGAACAGTGCAGCCTGCTGGTCCCCGGCAATGCCGGCCACCGGCACCTGCACCCCGCACAGGTCGGTGGTGCCGTAGACCTCGCTGGAATCCGCCACGCGGGGCAGGATGCAGCGGGGGATGTCCAGCGCTTTGAGCAGGGTGTCATCCCAGTCCAGGGTGCGGATGTTGTAGAGCATGGTGCGGCTGGCGTTGGTGCGGTCGGTCACATGCACCTTGCCGCCGGTGAGCTTCCACACCAGCCAGGTGTCCACGGTGCCGAACAGGATCTCGCCCGCCTCGGCCCGCTCCCGCGCGCCGGGCACGTTATCCAGGATCCACTTGATCTTTGTGGCGGAAAAATAGGCATCCGGCATCAGGCCGGTATTCTCGCGGATGTGTTCCGTCATGCCGGGCTGCTGCACCAGCTCGTCCACCAGCGGGGCGGTGCGGCGGCACTGCCAGACGATGGCATTGTAGATGGGGCGGCCGGTGGCCTTTTCCCACAGGATGGTGGTCTCGCGCTGGTTGGTGATGCCGATGGCGGCAATGTCATGGACATCCACGCCGCTCTGGGCCACCACCTCGTTCATGACCCCGTACTGGGTGGACCAGATCTCCATGGGGTTGTGCTCCACCCAGCCCTGCTGCGGGTAGATCTGCTCAAACTCCCGCTGCTGCACCGCGATGATGTTCTGCTCGTTGTCAAACAGGATGGCGCGGCTGCTGGTGGTTCCCTGGTCCAGTGCAAGAACATACTTTGTCGACATGGTTCAACGACCTCCGTTTCGCTCAGGGGCGGTTTTACAGGTCCCGTGTGGCTACGACATCCACACCGGTGCCGCAGACGTCGGTCAGCACGACCTGCCCGGTGCGGATGGGTGCGTGCAGCGTGACGCCGTCCAGCGCAGCCATGACCTGCACGATCTTTTCTTTGGGCACCGCCTGCGCGGTCTTGACCGGACAGCGCGGATAGCGCCCGCCCTCGGCCCGCACCGTACTGGTCAGGATACGGGTGGGGTGGGTCAGTTCTTCCTTGCCATAGGCGGCACCGTTGGGGCAGGCATTGCCAGTTACATTATAATCGTTTTCCGGGTCCACCTGCAAGTGGCAGCCACGGGGGCAGCAGATACAAATGATCTCACGCTTTTTGTTCATTTTGCTACGACCTCCTCTACTGCAACGGTCAGCGGGCCGTCGGCCTTTGCCAGCAGGACCCCGGGCAGGGTGATGTGCTCCATCTCGCCGGGTGCCATCCGCTGGCGCTTGAACCGGGCCAGCTGCTTCTCCCCGCAGGTGATGGTGATCTGGCTGGGGCCGTAATTCTGCCGCACCCGGAACGAGATCTCCACGCCCTTGTCCACGTCCGCCGGGCGCACCCGCTGGGGGACGGTATAGCCCACGCCATTGCCCGGGACAAGGTCCAGCACAGCCGCGTCCGGGGTCTCACCGTGGAGCACATAGGCGGCGGCTGCGGCTCCGGCCCGATCGCTCTCGCCGGAAACAAAGTCCACCAGATCGTGCACATGCACCACGTTGCCGCAGGCAAACACGCCGGGAATGCCGGTCTCCATGTTCTCGTAGACCACGGCTCCCTTGGTGTGGGGGTCCATCGGGATGCCGGCCTGCCGGGTCAGCTCGTTTTCCGGGATCAGGCCCACACTGAGCAGGATGGTGTCCACGTCAAACTCCATCTCGGTGCCCGGAATGGGGCGGCGGTTCTCGTCCACCTTGGCCACAATGGCCTTTTCCACCCGGGTATCGCCCTGAATGTCCACGATGGTGTGGGACAGGTACAGCGGGATGTCAAAATCCTGCAGGCACTGCACAATGTTGCGGGTCAGGCCGCCGGAATAGGGCATGACCTCCACGCAGGCCAGCACCTTGGCCCCTTCCAGCGTCATCCGCCGGGCCATGATCAGGCCGATGTCGCCGCTGCCCAGAATGAGCACCCGTTTGCCTACCAGATAGCCCTCCATGTTGACATAGCGCTGGGCGGCACCGGCGGTGTAGATGCCGGCCGGGCGGGTGCCCGGGATGCCGATGGCCCCGCGGGTGCGCTCCCGGCAGCCCATGCAGAGGATGACGCTCTTTGCTTCGAGGATCTGGTAGCCCTTCTCCTTGCTGACACAGTGGATCTTTTTATCCGGCGTGACCTCCAGCACCATGGTGCCCAGCTCCACCCGGACGCCGGTGGAGCGCAGCATTTCAATGTAGCGCCCGGCGTACTCCGGGCCGGTGAGCTGCTCGCCGAAACGGTGCAGCCCGAAGCCGTTGTGGATGCACTGGTTCAGGATGCCGCCCAGCTCGTTGTCACGCTCCAAAATCAGAATATCGCGCAGGCCGTGCTGCCATGCGCTGTAGGCTGCGGCAAGGCCTGCAGGGCCGCCGCCGACGATGACCAGATCAATCATGGTTGGTTCCCTCCTGCTTGGTTTCGCACAGTAAGACGTTACTGCCTGCCTTGTCCTGCAGGACGTCCAGCGGGTCGATGCCCCGCGTCCGGCTGATGAGCTCCAGCACCCGGGGCCCGCAGAAGCCGCCCTGACAGCGGCCCATCCCGGCGTTGCAGCGGCGCTTGACGCCGTCGATGGTGGTGGCCGGGATCTCGGTGTGCAGGGCGTCCAGGATCTCGCCCTCGGTGATGGTCTCGCAGCGGCAGATCACCCGGCCGTAGGCGGGGTTCCGGGCAATGAGCTTTGCCTTTTCTTCCGGCGGCAGCTCCTTGAACCGCACCCGGGTGCGGCCGTCCCGGTAATCCGTTTTGACCGCAGGCAGATCCCCGTGGCCTTCCAGAATGCGGACCACCTCTTTGGCAACGGCCGGTGCGCTGGACAGGCCCGGCGATTTCATACCGGCCAGGTCGATGAAGCCGGGTGCACCTTCCGCCTCGCCGATGACGAAATCCCCGGTGTCCACATTGGCGCGGACGCCTGCAAAGTTGCGGATGGACTCGCCGAAGCGGATGTCCGGCACGCTGCGGCGTGCGGCCGCGCTGACAAAGGCCAGCCCGGCGGCGGTGCAGGCGGTGTTGTCGCCCGCCACCGGCCCCGCCACGTGACCGCCCATACCGCTGGCCAGTCACCG